>Ga0306926_10004439_pt1 | contig 14730 bp, 13 predicted proteins | sample flu12Cox44000178_FD_203759 | JGI IMG/M metagenome (GOLD analysis project Ga0306926, IMG submission 203759) | Lab enrichment of tropical soil microbial communities from Luquillo Experimental Forest, Puerto Rico - flux8day.12C.oxic.44.000.178 (v2)... | ecosystem: Environmental > Terrestrial >...
GATCCCGTGTTGCAGCAGGTCGAGGCGTTCGGCGACCCGACCATCTCGGTCAATGACTGCTTTCGGCCGGTCTCGCGCTGGTGGGACCGCATCACCCGCCCAGAGCAGATCCTCGAGAGCCTGCCGCAAGCCCTGCGGGTGCTGACCGACCCGGCCGATTGCGGGCCGGTGACGCTCGCCCTGCCACAAGACGTACAGACCGAGGCTTACGACTACCCACGGGCATTCTTTGCCCCCCGCTGCTGGCGTTTCCGGCAGCCGCCGCCCGATCCCACTCAGCTCGCCGAGGCCGCAGCGGCATTATCGCGAGCCCGTGCGCCGCTTATCATTGCCGGTGGTGGGGTGCATTATGCGATGGCCTGCGAAACGCTCGCCGGTTTCGCGGCGCGGCATGGCGTACCGGTCGCCGAGACGCAGGCGGGGAAGGGTGCCATTGCCTGGGATCATCCCTGCGCCGTAGGTGCTGTCGGCGTCACCGGCGCAAGTGCCGCCAATGAACTCGCTGCAGAAGCGGATCTGATCCTGGCAATCGGTACGCGGCTTTCCGATTTCACCACCGCCTCGCGCAGCCTGTTCCGCAATCCGTCAGTGGTGCTGATCCAATTGAATGCGGCCGGCTTTGACGCGGCGAAGCACGGTGCGCTGCCGTTGGTCGCAGACGCACGAGCCGGCTTGCAGGCGCTGGAAGGTGCACTCACCGCATGGAGGGCACCCGCTGACTGGACCGCTAAGGCGCGGGAGCTGGCCGCCAAATGGAACGCGATGGTGGCGCAGGCGACGGCCCCTTCGAACGCCGCGCTGCCGAGCGACGCCCAGGTGCTCGGCGCAGTGAACCGCGCGGCTGCCCCACAAGATGTGGTCGTCTGCGCTGCCGGCGGACTGCCCGGCGAATTGCACAAATTGTGGCGCTGCCGAGAGACCGGCGCCTACCACGTCGAATACGGCTATTCCTGCATGGGCTACGAGATCGCCGGCGGTCTCGGGGTCAAGCTCGCAATGCCCGAGCGCGAGATCTGGGTGCTGGTCGGCGACGGCTCCTATCTGATGATGAATTCGGAGATCGCGACTTCGGTGATGCTGGACAAGAAGCTGAAGATCGTCGTGCTCGACAATGGCGGGTTCGGCTGCATCGAGCGATTGCAGCGCAGTTGCGGCGGCGCCTCGTTCAACAATCTCTTCCCGGGCGGCTCGGGTGTCGACTTCGCCAGCCATGCCGCGAGCCTCGGCGCCAATTCGCGCAAAGTGGCGAGCCTTGCCGAACTCGAGGCGGCGCTGCCCGAGATACGGGCCGAGCGGCGCACTACAGTCGTCGTCATCGCCACCGATCCCGCGTCGAGTACGAGCGCCGGCGGGGCCTGGTGGGAAGTCGCGGTTCCCGAGGTCTCAGAGCGAGCCGAGGTCGCTGCCGCCCGCGCCGCCTATGATATGGCGCGAACCCGCCAACGGGTCATCGGCTGATCCTTGCCCATTGCGGGTTGTTGCGTTGCACCGCCCTGAGGTCTCAAGTGGGTGGAAAGCGACATCGTGCCGTCATTCGACCGCCAAACATGACCCAACACGGACACAAGTGCCTATCCGTCTTCTCCGCGACGCGATACCATTAGCGCATCTGAAGACTAGGGGCGCATGGGCGGCGGGAGTTCATTTTCGGTCTTGCGATGCTCGCCAACGCCGACCGCGCGAGCGCTCAAGACCGTGTGCGTCGTGTCGGGGTTCTCAGTCTCGACACGAGGGCGCGTAACGTTCTCGAAACGATTCTCAAAGAGAAGGGGTGGATAGTCGGCCAAAATCTCCAGATCGACTCTCGAGTGACTGGTGGCGACACCGATCTCTCGCGAACATATGCCCGCGAGCTGCTTGCATTGCACCCAGATGTTCTATTCGCAGTGAGCAACACATCTATGGCCGCACTGCATGCCGAACATTCTAACATTCCGACCGTTTTCGCGTTTGTCAGCGATCCAGTCGGAATGCATTACGTCGAGAGCTTCTCAAGGCCCGGGGGCAACGTTACTGGTTTTACGCCGTTTGAACCGTCCCTCGGCGGCAAATGGGTCTCGCTTCTGAAGGAAGCGGCTCCCAACGTCGAGCACATCGGGATAGTGTATAACCCTGAACCGGGCAACAATTCCTCAGCATTTCGCAAGTCAATTGATGAAGTCGCAAGCAAACTAGGGATTGTTTCGGTTGAGACACCGAGTGGCGACAGTTCCGACATTGATCGTCTTATTCGCTCGCTCAAGAACGAGCCGAATAGTGGACTCGTTTTTCTGCCGGATGCGATCACTTCGGTCCGGCGTGTTGAAATTACTGCGCTGGTTGCGCGGTGCAGTCTGCCGACGATCTACCCGTTTCGCTTTTTCTGCGAGGCTGGCGGTCTCATGTCGTACGGGGTGGAGATCGACAAGTATCTCGCAGGCGCGGCATCCTATGTTGATCGGATCTTGCGCGGTGCAAATCCGGCCGAACTGCCTGTTCAAGCCCCAACCGAATTTGAGTTGGTCGTGAACCAAAAAGCTGCACGGCAACTCGGCCTGCAACTGCCGCCCCTGTTGGTCGCGCAGGCCGACGAGGTGATCGAATAGAGCTTTCTTGCTGCGATGCATGAGTCGGGTTGTCGCACCGAGCGACGGTGGGGCGAGCTTCCGCTTTGGGTCCAGGCCGCGTGAAAACGTGTGCGCGCCAAGAAAGCGTAGAACCGGTTTCTCTATTGCCTTCCTCGGATAGCCGTCGCCAGCGCTTTTGGTTTTCAGATTGACCAATTGAGAAGAACTTTCTACGAGCAAATTGAACGCGCGAGTTTTCGAACCGCCTGGGTCGAATCTACCCGTTCAGTGGCAAGGGCGGGAAGGTCGGAGTCGGCGCCTCTCGTCGGTTGGCCCGCGCGTCGGTGTCTGCCGCGTGGCCGGACCCGCTCGTCATGCCGGCGGACCCACCCGCGCGGAAGCAAGAAGCCTTTGGGTTGCGGCGTCGAACACCAGGGAGTCCGCCGGCGAGAAGCCGATCCGCACAGGCTCGCCGACGGCGTGGGCCGCGATCGAGCCGTGCTCGAGGACCCGCAGATATCCGGCATCGGTGTCGACGACATAAAGGATCTCGCGCCCCATCGGCTCGAGCTGCGCGACCCGCCCGCTGAGGCCCGAGCCGGTGAATCTCAGATGTTCCGGCCGCAATCCGACAGTCACGGCACCGGGCGTACCCTCGAACGGAAATGCAACGGAGCCGGCGCACATGACCCCGTCCCTCGCCTCACCGCTGATCATGTTGATCGGCGGCGACCCGATGAAGCTCGCGATGAACAGGCTCTGCGGCCGACGGTAGAGGTCGTCGGGCGGGCCGATCTGCTCGATCCGGCCGGCACGCAGGCAGATGATGCGGTCGGCCATCGTCGTCGCCTCGATCTGGTCGTGGGTGACGAGGACCGTCGTCACCCCGAGCCTTTTCTGCAGCGACTTGATCTCGGTCCGCATGGTCAGCCGGAGCGTTGCATCGAGATTGGAGAGCGGCTCGTCGAGGAGCAGGAGCTGTGGCTCCTTGACCAGCGCGCGGGCAAGTGCCACCCGCTGCTGCTGGCCGCCAGAGAGCTCACTTGGCCGCCGGTCGAGAAGCTCTTCGACCTGGACGAGATTGGCCACGGCCATGACGCGGCCGAGCGCCTTCTCGCGCGGCATCCGCTTGAAGCGAAGCGGGAACAGGACGTTGTCCCGCACGGTCATGTGCGGGTAGAGCGCATAAGACTGGAAGACGATGCCGACATTGCGGTCCTTGGCCTCGACCTCGTTGACGATGCAGCCATCGAACAACAGCTCGCCGCCGCTCGGCAGATAAATCCCGGCCAGCATGAAAAGGCTCGTCGACTTGCCGCAGCCGGAAGGGCCAAGCAATGCTACGAACTCGCCGTCCTCGATCGTCAGGTTCAGATCGGGGATGACCTCGACATCGCCGAACCGCTTGACGACGTGGCGGAACTCGACTTTCGCCATGGACGTCAGCCCTTCACGCCGCCGATCGACATCTGCATCAGGTAGCGCTGGGCGGCGAGGTAGAGGATCAGGCTCGGGACGAGATAAAATACCCCGACGGCCGAGACGACGCCGTAATCGACGCCCATCACGTCGTCGCGGACGTAGTACATGTAGAGGCTCATCGTCCAGTTGGTGTTGCGGATCAAGAAGGTAAAGACAAAGATGTACTCCTCCCATCCGCGGATGAACGTGAAGACGGCGACGGCAAGCAGCCCGTTTCTGACCTGCGGCAGTACGACGCGCAGAAAAGCCTGACGCCGTGAGGCTCCATCGGTCAGCGCGCTCATCTCGATGTCCCACGGCACAGCGTCGAAGAAACCCTTCATGATGAAGATCGCAAAGGGCAGCTCAAACGCGACGAGCACGAGAATGACCCCGAATAGCGTGTCCAGCAGACCGATCCAATAGAGCATCAGAAACATTGGCACGATCAGGGTCAGCACCGGAAATGCATGCAGCACCAGCAGCGAACGCAGCATCGCGACACGGGCCGGGAACTGGAACCGCGATAAGTAATAGGCGGCGAGCGACGCAACGGTTAGCACGATGACGGTCTGTGACCCAGCGATCAGCAGCGAATTGCCAAAGGCTCTCCAGACGCTCGGGAACTGGATCGCGCCGCGCACTTCCCCGACACGGGAGCGCACGACCGAGGCAAAATCCGGCTCCACCAGGAAAATGAAATTGCGCAGATGCAGATCCGGACCGACCAGCAAAGCGAACGCTATCGCCGCGATCAGCGCAATCGCGGTCAGGCCGAGCCATAGCTGGCGACGGTTCTGCGCGAGCATCGCCGCCAGCCAAAAGGCGATCACGGCGGGCGCGAATACGCCCATCGAGCGCCACAGAACCAAGGTATCGGCGACGCCGGTTTTCGCGGAAAAGGCGATCGTGACGAGCCAGAAATAGGGCAGAATGATCGGCAATGAGACCGAGATCAGGAAGGCGTATAGTGTCACTGCCTTGGTCCGGCGCAGCGCGCGGGCGCGCGCCGCCATTCTGTCCCAATCCACAGGTGCCGTCGGCCGGGAATGAATGCCGGTAAGGCTCAGCGGCGCCGCCATCTCAGTGCACTTCGATGCGAGGACGCTGCAACAACCGGTTCAGGTCGAAGAAGCGCCAGCCGAGCAGCGCAACGGCGACACCTATGACAATCAGGAAAAGCGCGAGCGCGGCGCCATAGCCGTATTGACCGCTCGCAAAAGCGCGCCGATAGACGTAAAGCGCGTAGACGGTCGTGTCGTAGAACGGGCCGCCTTTGGTGAGAAGGAGAATGTATTCGAAGCTCACCAACAACGAGAGCGTCTGGTAGATCGTCACGAAGCTGATCGGCCAGCGCAGCGCGGGAAGCGTAATGAAACGGATCTTCGCCAGAGTGCCGGCGCCGTCGACCGCCGCCGCGTAGAACAAATGCTCGGGAATGCCCCGGATAGCTGCAGTGAAGATGATCATGCCCAGCGATGCGCCGATAAAGCCATTGGCGATGATGATCAGCGCGACCGGTGCACCCGTCAGCAGATCGAGCGGCTTCGCCAGACCAAGCACCTGCGTAAGGAACTGGTTCAACAGGCCCACGTCCGAGGGGTTGATGACCCACAGCCACAGCAGAATATAGAGTACGGAGGGGCTCATGCGCGGCAGCAGCCAGACACCGCGAAAGAAGCCGCCGGATATCTTGTTGAGCGAGGTTGTGGTGAGTGCCAGCACGAGCCCGAATGTGACATTGAAGACGGCGAGCGTTCCGAAGGCGTACACAAAGGTAAGGCCTACAACCTGCGGCAGGCGCCGGTCGCCCTCGAAGACTTTCTGATATTGCTCGGCGGTGAATTTGGTGATGCGCAGGGTACGGTCGAGGTCGGTGAACGATACCGCGATATCGATCAGGACCGGGATCACAAAGAAGAGGAATGTCAGCGCAATCGCCGGGCCGAGAAACAACACGAAATTGGTCCGCCGGCGTCCCGCCGACCCAGCCCTGCCGCCACGCTCGACCACCAGGTCAGTCACTGCAGCCATTGGCTATTTGACGATTATGTCCTTGAGCGATGAGGTCGCTTCGTCGATGACGAAATCGGCCGCCTGCTGCCCGGACAGCCGGCCTGTTTCGACGCCCTGGAGGGCCGTATAGATGATTGCATTGAGATCGCCGAATTGCGCGTTATTGGGCAGGAATTTGGTGATCTTCAACAGCTCGGTGGCGCGCGCGAGCGGCCAGGCATTGGCATATCGCGGATCTTCGAGCTGTTCGGATTTGATGCCGAGATGCGTCGTCATCACCGCGTGATCGGTGTTGAGATCGGCGTCCGAAGCGCGGCCGAGAAGGCGGACGGCCAGCTCCGGATCGCTGACACGGGCGGCGACCGCATAGGTGATCGGATGGGTCAGGCTACCTGCCTGCCCGCCCTTTTTTGCCGGCGGGGCGGCGATCCATCCCCAATCGGCAAAGAACGCCGCCTCATCCTTGGGCAAGCCATAGGTCGGAAAGGCATAGGTGCCGAGATCCCAGATGCCATACATCCAAAAGACCGCATTCCCCGTATAGAACGCCTTGCGCAGGGCGTCGAACTCCATCGCGGTATTGTTGGCCGGAATGACCCCTTCTTTGACGCCGCGCTCGAACCACCCGAACGCCGCTGTGAGCTTGTCGCGCTCGAGCAGCAGCTTGCCGGTGCCGGGATCAACGAAATTGTTGCCGTAAGACTGGAACGCCATAATGTAGTCCGGTCCCTTGTTGGGCCGGTGCAGGATGCCGTATTGCGCCTTGGTCTTGCTGATTACCCGCTTGCCGATGTCGATGACGTCGTCCATCGTCAGCTCGCCCGATAAGGTTCGCGCCGGCATCGCGTCGATAAACGCATTATCGTATGCGGCCTCGCGCAAAAGCTTCTTGTTGTAAAAGAACATGCGCGCTTCGGCGTCCTGCGGGATGCCGTAGGTGCCTTCAGGACATTTTACCGACTGCCATAGCGACGGGAAGATCGTGGCGAAATATTGAGGGTATTTCGCGATGTAATCGTCGAGCTTGAGCGCCAAACCTTCCTGCTGGAAGGCGCAGATCCACTCATGGGCGGCGATGAACATATCCGGGGCCTGGCCGATACCGAAGACTTTAAGGAGCTGCAGCGCATCATCGTCAAAGCCCGGGGCCGGGCTTTCATGCACCGCAACCTCCACGCGTTTGCCGGAGCCTTCGGCCTCGAGCTGCTTGTTGAGCCGATCGGCTGCCTTCACCACATTGGCCGGACGTAATGGCCCCGATGGGTCCTGGCGCGACCACAGCTCGAATTTCACGATGTTCTGGGCCGGCGCCGGCCTTGACGCCAAGGTTGCCCAAGAGGCGCCCGCGAGAGCGGCAATCAGTAGCGTTACAGTTGCTCCCTTCCAGTGTCCCATTACGGTCTCCCTCATTTCCGACAGCTTTAGCACCATATCATCTATGCCCGAAACGATCGCCCGTATCCGCCCGCGGAGAGGGTTGAACTTTCGCCCGCTGATCAGCCCATCCACGCGAAGAGGACTCCGCACGACCATGGCCTTCAGCTTTCTGGCGCGCGAAGCCGGGCGCGTCCATGTGTGCGGCCACCGGGGCTACAGCCTCCGCTACCCGGAGAATACGCTCCCGGCATTCGCAGCTGCCAAGGTTTGGGGTGCGACGACGATCGAGATCGACGTTGTACTGACCGCCGAAGGTGAGCCGATCGTGCTTCACGACTGCACGCTCGATCGCACCACCGACGGCCACGGCTTCGCCGCCGACATCGCTCTGGAGCAGATCCGCAGCTTCGACGCCGGAGCCCGCTTCGATCCTCGATTTGCCGGGACACGCGTTCCAACCGTCGCGGAGGTCGTCGATTGGGCAGAGGCTGAGGAGATCGGGATCTTTCTGGAGATCAAGGAGGCCGAGCGGCCGGACCTCGCCGTCGATCGAGTGGTGGAAATGCTCGAAGCGAGAGGCATGGCCGAGACAACCATCATCATCGGCTTCGACCACGTCGTGCTGAAGCGTGCGGTAGAGCGCCACCCGCGGATAAGGACGCAGGCTATCACCCATGCCCGACATGCCGACATTCTCGGTGTGTTGAGGGCGTGCGGCGCTAAATCAGTGTCGATCGAACTCGACATGTTCCACCCGGACGACGCGAAAGCGCTTCATGATGCCGGGCTTTCCAACCGGGTAAGTCTCCCAAGGGCCGATGTGTTGGCAGCGGATTGGCCGGGTGGGCGCGACATCGTCCCTTCGGTCGTGCAATGGATCATGGAAGGGCTCATCGACACAGTATCCGGCGACGACGTCCCGTTCCTGGCGAGGCTAGTCGAGCGCGCCGGCGCGTTAGGCAGCCGATAGCGACCGTGGCTCTCTCTTAGGCACTTCCGTGCTTGCCGAGCGGACCGATTTCCAGGGCACTCAAATTCTCGACATGCTGGTGGTACAGCTGTGTTGTCAATATAGGCTCAACCTACCCGGTCTGGTGCGCTCCTCCTGGGCCGTGTCGCCGTACCACCTCAACATCAGGTAGGCAGTGCGTGCCTGCGAACTGATGGGGAAGTCAGGGCCCGGCAGTGAATAATCGAATGAACCCCACCTACAAAAGGACGTTCATGGCCGGGCTTGTCCCGGCCATCCACGCAGTGCCCTTAGCCGAATTGCTGCAGCGCGCCGACGTGATTGGGAGCTCGTGAACACGGCTTCCCAGGGGCCTGTGGATTTATGTCGCTCCTCGGCATAAAAAGACACCAACGTCCTTGGTTACAGTGAACCTTCCGCCGCTCTTCTGGAAAGCGATAGTCACTGCCTCGCGCAGCGCTTCGATCTGGTGCTCTGAAGCGCCGTCGCCCGGAGGGCTCGATGTCAGATAATCAATAATGTCTCTGGGGTCGGTGCACACCAAGAGGTCTGGATATCGCCGGAGTTCGACCGTTTTAAAGACCGCTTCCAGGATGGGCCGGCCGTTCTCTAATGTGAAGGCTGAACTCACCTGATCTCCGTGCTCGCCTCCGAACACCGACCGACGCAGGTCAAGCAGCTCGCGCATATTCGACATTCCGTTAGTGGCGATCACGGCTGTTCCGTTGGATCTTAACACCCGAGCAATCTCGGTCACGCCGTCTAGCGGATCAGGTAAATGATAGAGCATGTGGCTGGCGAGAATGACATCGAAGCCGGCGTCGGGAAATGGTAGGGTGGACGCATCGGCAACGCAACCCTCTACCTGGTTCCAGTGGGCGCTGGCGCGAACCCGGTTTAACGCTTCGGTCACCATGCCGTGGGAAAGATCGGTCAACCGAAGCCGCAGGCGGGCAGGCAGGTGCGACGCGGCCTCGCCCCAAAACCAGCCAGCCCCACAACCGACCTCCAGCACATCGCCTTCGCATCGCCAATCGAGCTGCGAGGCCACCCAAGAAAACCAACCACCGCGCCCATATTTCGCGTGGATATTGGCTCGTGCCGACAATCTGTTCGAGTCGGCATACTGCACAGTTTGAAGATATTTGTCGTCCTGCCATGTGTTAGGTTCAGACTGCACCATAATCACCTCGTCGGGAGAATGGGGACCACCAACCCGACGAGGCGAGCCCTGCACACGGATTGGCGTATTGAAACTTGAATGCCATAAGCCCCGGTCGTAGGAATGTCCACCTGTGCATTCTACACTCGAGAGGGTTCGGCCATGGATGCGGCTGAGGTTGCCGCGCATTGGGAAGCCAACGCGGATACTTGGACGCGATATTCCCGTGCCGGGTACGACGTTTATCGGGACGCGCTGAATACCCCAGCCTTCCTAGCGATGCTGCCGCCGGTCAACGGGCTGGCCGGGCTGGATGTCGGGTGTGGCGAAGGCACGAATACGCGGAAGCTTGCCCTGCTCGGCGCCAGGATGCACGCCGTCGATATTGCTCCGACATTCATCAGACACGCACGCGAGACCGAGGTGGCGGACCCGCTTGGCATCGACTTCCGCGTCGGCGACGGAACGGCCCTGCGGTTTCCCGATGGCTCGTTCGACTTCGTGACGGCGTTCATGTCGCTGATGGATATGGCGGATCAGGGTCGAGCATTGTGCGAAGCGCAGCGCGTCCTTCGGCCGGGCGGCTTCCTGCAATTCTCGATCCTGCATCCTTGCTTCGCTCCGCCGCACCGGAAGGTATTGCGTGAGGCAGACGGCAAGGCGCGGGCCGTCGAGGTTGCCGGCTATTTCGAGGAGACCGCCGGCCGCGTCGAGACCTGGTGGTTCTCGACATTGCCCAAGGAACAACGTCAAGGGGTCGCCCCATTCCGTGTCCCGCGCTTTCACCGAACGTTGAGTTCATGGGTCGCGATGATCTGTGACGCCGGGCTGGTCATTCAGCAGTTTGGCGAACCTTGTGCCTCGGTCGAAGTCGCAGAATCCGTCCCGGTCGTGGCGGACACGCGGGTCGCCGGCCTCTATCTTCATATCCGGGCGATCAAGCCGAGGGCGCTGACTTTGTGACAAGAAAGTCGCGTCGGTAGTGAGACGCCGGCTACTTCTCACTCCGCCGCGGGCGCGCGCTGCCAGGTTAGCAAAAGGCCGATCACCGAGATTGGCTGGGTTGAACATCACGCCAACGGCGAAGGCCGGCCTATGTCGCTTGAATTCAGCCCGCCTGGCGAGGATCACGACCGCGCGCGAGGCTATCGCCAAAGCCAGGTGTCAGCCATCATGAGCGCCCCCAAATTCATTAAGATCGACAGCCAGCGGGTCCTCTGGCGCGACATCGTGCAGCTCCGCCGAGAGCAGCGCCGCCACGCGGTGCTGCCGGAACAACGGGCGCTGTTCGAGTTGCGGGAAGATCGCGGACGGGGGACCGAGCGCACCGCCGCGGGCCGTTACGTTGAGCCGTCGCTTTTCACGCTCGTGGGCCAGTAACGGGAGGATTATCCGGCGCTTCGCCACGGCTCCCGGTTGACGGCCACGCCGATCCGGCGCAAGCCGTTATGACCACTACGATCGATGCCAGTGATCCGCTGACCGCGTGCGCGGCCCCGTGTTTCTATCGACACGGCGTGAATTTTCCAGAAAGCAAATTGGAATAAACCAGCGTGCCGCGGCGTGAGTTATGGGGATTAATGGCGCCGACGGTGTGAAGGGGAGTTCGGGCGGTTCGGGAACGGGACGGCTCTGCGGCGCAAGGCGCGATAGCAGCTCACCGAGGGCGGGTGTTGCAGCTATTTTGGGACGCCGCCTGCCGGTGTGTTCGAGCCCCGATCTGGCTGCTGGGGACGCCGGCGTCAGCCGGTACTGCTGCTGCATTAGCGGCGCCCCACCCTCAAGGGCGACGCTTGACCGGTAGAGGCGATCCGATTAGGTACACGCCACGAGCGCAGGGAGGCGGAAGCGCTCCGGGAGCATCGATGAGCGCGCCCGACACCTTTCCAAAGCTGTTGCTCGAGCATGCGCGCTTGCGCCCGGACCGGACGGCCAACCGCGAGAAGGATTACGGGATCTGGCAGAGCTGGACCTGGGCACAGGTCACGGCCGAGGTCGAGGCGTTCGCCTGCGGTCTATCAGCGATAGGGTTTCACCGCGGCGACAAGCTCGCCATCATCGGCCATAACGGCCCGCGGCACTATTGGGGGTCGACTTCCTCGAGATCCAAGCCATCCGCAAGATGCCGGTCGGCCGATTGCCCTATGGACTGTAAAAAGGGGTCGAACTCGGCCTTGCGTTGGCGATGGAGCCGGAACTGTTGCTGCTCGACGAGCCGATGGCCGGAAAGAACGTCGAGGAGAAGGAAGACATGTGCCGCTTCATCCTCGACATCAATGACGAGTTCGGGACCACGATTGCGCTGATCGAGCACGACATGGGGGTGGTGATGGACATCTCTGAACTCGTCGTCGTGCTCGACTATAGCCGCAAGATCGCCGACGGCCCCCCCGACGAGGTTCGCAGCAGCCCGGAGATCGTCGCCGCCTATCCGCGAAAGCAGGCTCACCCCTTGGCCGGCCCCATGTGCAAACGGATTGAGGGGTGACACTTTGAACCGGCTGGATGGGTGACATCTTGATCCATTTAGCATCAAAGATGTTGCGGTTGCTGAGCCTGTGGAGTTGTGGGGATCGCGGCAGCGATCTCCCTCAAATCCCCCGGCCTGCTGGCCTCTCCGCGCAGCGGTCGCGGGCTGAGCCGGCGCCGCTGCGGGTGGATGTAGCCCAGTTCGATCTCGGCATAACGCACCAGCCAGTCGCCGCCCTCGGTCTCGAGGATGCCGACCGGCTCGCCGATCAGCGCCTCGCCGACAAAGATCAACTCGCCCGCCCATTTGATCTGGCCGTTGCTGCGCACGCGGCGCACCGCAACCTCATCGCCATAGTGCGGATCCTCGACCCGATGCGGATAGGGTCGTGGCGAAGGCGCGTACAGCGAGGCCGGCGTCTGCTGTCCCAGCGCCTCGTGCGGCCGCTCATTGTTGTAGATCGTGCGGAACGCGTCGAACCGCTCTCTTGCTGCGCCGGCAAACTGGCCGCCGGCGGCGTCGCCGTCTCTTGGTTGAGGGTGCGATGCACCCGCTCATGCCGCCCATTCTGCTGCGGCTTGCCAGCCACGATCCGCTCGGGCCGGATGCCCAGCTTGATCCACCACACCGCCAGCCGCGACAGCCCGCCGACACCCGCCGACGCAAAGGGTGGGCCATTGTCCGAACGGATCGCCAGCGGCAAACCATGCTCCTTGAAGGCCGCCGCGAAGATCGGCCGCACGTTCTCTTCGTCGGGCCGCGCCACTGCCTGACAGCGCAGCAGGTAGCGGCTGTGCGCGTCGGTCAAGGTGAACGGATCGCACCGCCGGCCGTCGCCGGTGCGGAACCAGCCCTTGAAATCGGGGCACCACACGTCGTTGGCCGCGCTCACTGCCGCAAACGGCTGCGTGTAGGCCGGACACCGCCGGCGCTGGCGCGACCGGCCGACCACGCCCTCGCGCCGCAGCCACTCCCCGATCGTGCTGGCAGCCGGCAGCGGCAGCTCCGGAGGTGCTCAACCAGCTTCACCCGCAGCTTCTTTGGCCCCCAATGCGGCCACCGCTGGCGCAACCCCAGCACCGCTTGCACCACGGCGACCTCATGCGCCTGGCCGTGCTGCAACGGCGCGTGCGAGCGCTCCGCCAAACCCGCGGCACCGTCCGCGATATACCGGCCGAGCCATTTGTAGCCGGTCTTCCGGCTGACCCCGTACTCACCGCACAGCACCGTCATCTCATCCTCGCCCGCCAAAACCCGAGCGATAAACTGCAGCCTCTCGTCCATGTGACAGGTCTCTTTCCACGGCATCGGCAGGTCCCCCCCGCCCGGCGTTCAAACCTGTCACCTATCCATCCGGTCAACTCTGTTACCTGTCTATCCGGTCCGTACACTGGGTCCCCCCTCTCCCGCCATGCGGGAGAGGGTCTAGGTCGCCGTGACCCACTATTGGTATTCCCCCTCCAATGTGCGCAGCAATTAAATCGGCGAAAGCACCCTCATTCGCCGGGTTCGAGAAGGCCTCCGGGAGCAAAGCGCGGATGGCGAATTCGCCAGCGGCGTTGCGCCGACAGCCGGAAGCGGTCGAGATAGAGATAGATCACAGGGGTCGTGTAGAGGGTCAGCATCTGGCTGACCAGCAATCCACCGACGATGGAAATGCCGAGCGGACGGCGCAGTTCGGCACCCTCACCGAATCCGATCGCCAATGGCAGCGCCCCAAACATCGCCGCCATCGTCGTCATCATGATCGGCCGGAAGCGTTTGAGGCAGGCCTGATAAATCGCCTCCCGCGAGCTCAAACCCTCGGAACGTTCGGCGTCGAGCGCGAAATCGATCATCATGATCGCGTTCTTCTTGACGATGCCGATCAACAGAATGATGCCGATCAGCGCCATGATGTCGAATTCGAGGCCGAACGTCCGCAGCGCCAACACGGCCCCCACCCCCGCCGACGGCAAAGTCGACAGAATCGTGATCGGATGGATGTAGCTCTCGTACAGAACGCCGAGCACGATATAGACCGCGAGCAGCGCGGCGGCGATCAGCACCGGCTCGGTGTCGAGCGACTGCTGAAAGACCTTGGCGGTGCCTTGAAAGCTGCCACGGATCGACGCCGGGACGCCGAGCCGACGCATCTGGTCGTCGATAGCCGCCGTAGCTTGGCTGAGTGACACGTCCGGTGCGAGATTGAACGAGATCGTCGAGGCGACGAACAGATTTTGGTGATTGACCGCGAGTGGGGTGTTGCCAGGGCCAAAATGGGCAAAGGCGGAAAGCGGCACCATCGTCTCGGAAGAGGTGCTGACCGGGGCGCCCGTCGAAGTAGCGCCGTGGCCGGTATTGGCCAGCGCGTTGTTGGCCAGGTTACGTGCCGTGTCGCTGGCGATCTGCGCGGTCGTGGTTGCCGCGTTGGCGCTATTTGCAGCCGGCACTTTGGCCAACACTGTCCCGGCAAGCGCGTTGGTCGATTTCGTGCCGCCGACCGCTCCGCCACTGGTGCTGACATAGATCTGGTTCAAGGTGTCCGGGTTCTGCCAGAACTCGGGCGCCACCTCCATGATGACGTGGTATTGGTTTTGTGCGGCGTAGATCACGGATACCTGCCGTTGGCCGAAGGCATCGTAGAGGCTATTGTCGATCTGGCTGACGGTAAGCCCGAGACGCGCGGCGGTGGCGCGGTCGATGACCAGGTCGGTCTCTAGCCCTTTTTGCTGCTGGTCGAGATTGA
>Ga0306926_10004440_pt1 | contig 14729 bp, 10 predicted proteins | sample flu12Cox44000178_FD_203759 | JGI IMG/M metagenome (GOLD analysis project Ga0306926, IMG submission 203759) | Lab enrichment of tropical soil microbial communities from Luquillo Experimental Forest, Puerto Rico - flux8day.12C.oxic.44.000.178 (v2)... | ecosystem: Environmental > Terrestrial >...
CTGGCTCACCAGCATGCGAGCCAGTTTGTGCTGATGGTCGTTGCGCTGGTTGAAGATGTGCTGGTGAATCTTGCGTAACAAGACAACCGCCTTGCGGCGACCATGTGAACCCTTCTTGCGGCGGGCCACACGACGTTGCGCACGGCGCAGGCTCTTCTGCTTCTTCTGGTACAGGCGAGGATTCTCGATTTCCGTGCCGTCAGACAGCACCGCGAACGAGGACAACCCAACGGCTGCTTCGGATTCAGGCAACGGCTGTACCGAGGTCTCCACCGAGAAGCACACATACCAGTGTTCGCACTGGCGCTCCACCGAGACGCTCTTAATCTTGCCGTGAACAGGGCGATGCAACTTGACCTTGAGGTTGCCCACGCCTTCAACGAACAGATGACCGCTTGGCAGCAACCTGTTCCCGTCTCCGTGAGAAGGAAACGTGAGGCTATCGTAGCGGCGATGCGACTTGAAGCGAGGAAAGCCGGCTTTCTGCTTGCGCTTCACACGTTCGAAGAATGCTTTGAACGCCTTGTCCAGACGGCGAAGAACATCTTGAGCGCAGTGACAATTCGGCAAGCCCAGGTCACCCGCTGCTCGAATTTCGGTCAGTTGTGCCGCTTGCTCGTAGTAGTTGATGCTCTTTCGGTGCCTTGCGTATGCTTCGATGCGCTCTTGAAGTGCCGCATTGTAGAAGCGACAGGCTTCCGACAGCTGTACACCGAGGCTCTCGGCTTGAGCCCTGGTCGGGTACAGCCTGTATTTGAACGTCTTGCGCATCAGCGACCTTTCTGGCTCTCGATGTACTTCTTCACGGTTGCTTCCGAAACGTGGCCGACGGTTCCAGCGTAGTAGGAACGAGACCACAAAGTAGGTAAGCGAGATTTCAGGTGAGGAAACTCCGCCCGGAGTATTCGACTGCTGGCACCCTTCAAACGGTTGACGATTTCCGCCACGCACCTGGTTGGGTCCGACGACACAAACAGGTGAACGTGGTCAGGCATCACTTCCATAGTTTCGATGAGCACGCCGTACTGCTGTGCCGTGGCGTACAGAATATGCTTCAGTCTTTGTTCCACGTCACCGACAAGAACTTTGCGGCGGTACTTTGGGCACCAGACGATGCGATACGACAAGTTGAATACGGTACCAGCGTTCTTGGCGTAGCGGCTGTCTGTCGGTTGCTCTAAAATCATAGCTATACAGATGACATATATCTATCACCACTGGGTCAATTTCTCGAGTGGTTGTCAAGCTCACCTCTCGCCCGAAGGCGACAGTCCGCCACCTGTTTCGTTATCGAGCAAAGCGCAAACGCCTGCAAGAAGAGAAGAGATTAATAGCTGAGATTGGGTTAGCGTCCCAACCTGCCCGGATGACCTTCGTTGGGGTGAGGCGCGGGGTGGTTGTTGTTCTGGTGCGAATTATTGGGATGCGCCTCGTTCGCATGAGGCGAATTGGATGATGGGTGGTTCGATCCGTGCTGTCCCTGGTTCGGCTGACTGCCGGAAGTTTTCGTTGTAGCCGACACGGAAGCGCCTTTGCTTGTGTTCGCATAGGGAGGCCGATCACTGTGACTGGCCCCGTTCGCAGGCGGACGATTGGCATTTGCGTGGACGCTTGCAGCATGGGCGGCGACAACACCGCTGCCGCTGAATACACCGGGCTTGGAGGTTGCGGCAACCGACGGTTGGCCGTGGTTTTCCGAGGCGAGCATGGCGCGATTGCTGCTTGCCGCCTGTTCGTGCTGAGTCTGGAGAGCGGTCGGTGGCGTATGCTGTTCGTGGGCTGCCGTCTGTTCGGCCGCGGTGGGTTGAGCGGTGGTGCCGCCCGTACCTCCGTTATAGCTGACGCGATTGACCGTCGTATTGTTGTTGATGACGGTGGTGTTGTACGTATTATGGATGACTGTCGTGTTCACGTTGGTCACAGCGGTGTTGTAGCTGTAGACGCCGCCGTGCCACGCGCCACCGACAAACCCAACTCCGGTGTATCCAAACCCGTAATTAATTCCCCCATAGAAGCCGACGTGCGGCCCCCAATACCCAGCGTGCCACACGTAGACAACACCAGCCCAGCCCCAATAGCCCGGAGTCCAGAGCATGCCAACCGCCGGGGCCACCACCCACGTGCCGGGAACCCAGTAATATCCGAGCGGACCATAAGCCCAGTAGCCTGGCGTCCAGATATATCCCGGGCCGGGGCAAATCGGTTGCGGATAAACGGGAAGAGCCGGGGGACCGATGCGGATGGAAACACCGACAGCGACTTGTGCTTCTGAGGCGGAGGGCATCGCGAAGGCGGCCAAGGCAAGCAGAAACAGAACAAGCAATCTGGCAGAGCGGACCATAGATAAAACCTCTCAATTTCTGGCGCTGGGGCTTTTCGTGCGAACGCTCGACCCAGGCAGGAAATGGATACTGACTGGACTTGTAGCGTTTAACCCATAATTGCAAAAAAAGTTGCGATGGCCCGGGACACAGAGATCAGGCGCTTGTTCTCGTAGTCGAAGGACAGGCTCTAGACCATTCTGAAGTCTTCTAATTGCGGTAAAGCAGCGAGGGTTCATATGAACGCACTCGTGCACGAATTGTCAGGAGCAGTCAGAAAGAGCGATGTCGGACAACGTCTTACAGATTCTATTCCTGGGCGAAAGCCCGTCCTGGTTGAAACTCTCCCAAGCTATCCTTGAAGCGCCCGATGTGCCTCTCCAAGTGCATCGTGCCCAGTCTCCTTCTGACGCTTTCCGCGTGCTCTCCCGGCAAAAGTGGGACGCGCTGGCGATCGACCTTCACGCCTGGAGCTTTCAAGGGCTGCTGTCACTTCAAAAGATCCGTTCAGAGTATCAAGCGATGCCCCTCATTGCGCTGGTCTATCCGGCCGTGAAGGATTTGGAAAAGAGGGCCTTGGAGTCGGGTGCGTCGCGCTGCCTTACGCTAGACAAGCTGACAGCATCCGCGAACTGCATGGGGCGATCGAATCGGTTATCGTGGAAAGGAAAGCGGAATTCCAGAACCATAAAGGGCAGCAAGAAACGGAACTTCAGAGGGCTCTGTCGAACGAGTCTCCTCTGCAGAGGAACAAGATCGAACTCGTTGCGCACGCCTTGAATAACCTGCTGTGCGTGATCAGCGCCTACGCTGACATACTGGGTGAGCAGGTTGAAGGCCCTGAACCGGCGGTGCGCGGCATTGGTGAAATCAAAAAGGCAGCCAAAAGCGCATCGGATTTGATGCGCCACCTAAAATAAGAAGAGCCGAGTCCCCGCAGCCGGCCTCCCGCGGCCGGTGTATCCTAACATCAGGACAACCCACCAAGGCACGGCTTACTGACAAGGCCTTTCATCCGGCTCGGGGCGCCAGCTAGAAGCTGGGGCGACGCTCGTCGCTCTTTTCGATGCCCTGAAGGCAAACGACGAGACAGCGGGGACTCCGAAGACCCCGCATTTCGGTCCGGCCAGATCTCAGAAATGTTGCCCTCCGACACCCGGTGCGCATCCAAACCTCTGCGTCGGAACGTTCAAGTTGTAGGGTATCGCTCGATTGGATTAGGATGCTGCTCCCGGGGGCACCAGCCTAGCTGGACTGGTGTGCGAAGGAGGTTCTGCCTTGACGCTCCGCGTCATTTTCGAACTTGGCCGAATACTGCTCGTGGCTGGCGCGCTGCTGTACCACGCAGAGGCGTCATGGGCTCAATCCGGGACGACCCCTGCACCCGGGCAGCCGATCCCCGGAACGCAGGGAGTGAGCCCGTTCGCCGCTAGTACGCCCGCCAAGTTGGTTCCCGGGGTCTTGCCGATTTCACTGCGGGAGGCCGTAGAACGCGGATTGAAGCAAAATCTCGGCGCGCTTCTTTCGAACGCCGATGTTCGCTCGGCGCGCGGTCAACGCTGGGAACAATTGAGCGCGCTCCTGCCCCACGTGATCGTGACGCCCAACGTGGATGTTTCGCAGATAAATCTTTCCGAGCTCGGTTTTACATTCAGTTCTCCGGGATTCAGTTTGCCTGTGTCGATCGGTCCTTTTTCTTATTTTGACGCCCGCATGTACGCGACGCAGTCGCTGTTTGACTGGAAGCTGATCAACAATGAGCTGGCTTCCAGGCAATCCTTGAAATCCGCGGAATACACCTACAAAGACGCGCGGGACCTTGTGGTGCTTGCCGTGGGCTACACCTACTTGCAGGGCATCGCCGACGAAGCTCGCATCGAAACCGCGGAAGCCCAAGTCAAGACCGCGCAGGCGCTGTACGACCAGGCATCCGACCAGGTGAACGCGGGCACGTCTCCGGCCATTGATGCGCTGCGGGCCAAGGTAGAACTGCAAACGCGGCAGCAGCAGTTGATTCAGGCGAAAAACAACTTTGCAATCCAGAAGCTGACGGTGGCCCGCGTCATTGGGTTGGCTCCCGGGCAGGAATTCGACCTGACCGACAAATCTCCGTACCAGCCATTCGAGGGCGTGACTTTGGACGACGCGTTGAAGCATGCCTATGCGTCGCGCTCGGACTATCAGGCTGCGCTGGCCGATACGAGGGCGGCTGAGTATGCCCGCAAGGCGGCCGCGGCGGGTTACTGGCCATCGCTCTCCTTCAACGCCGACTACGGCACCGCGGGTTCGCACCCCTCTACGGCAACGCAGGTATTCGACGTAAAGGGCACGCTGACCATTCCGATTTTTCAGGGGGGCAGCGTTCACGGAGACGTTCTGCAGGCGGATGCCAGGCTGGAGCAGAGTCGAGAGCGCCTGGAAAGCTTGCGGGCTCAGATTGACGCGGACGTTCGCACCGCGCTGTTCAACCTGCAATCGTCAGCCGAGCAGGTCGCGGTGGCGCGAAGCAACATCGACTTGGCCGAGGAGACACTGGTGCAGTCGCGCGACCGTTTCAGCGCTGGTGTGACCGATACCGTGGAGGTGGTGCAGTCCCAGGAAGCTGTGGCCAGCGCTCACGAACAGTACATCAGCAGTCTGTACAACTACAACTTTGCGAAAATTTCCCTGGTTCGAGCTCTCGGCATGGCTGAAAGCGGAGTGAAGGAATACTTCAAAGGGAACTGACTATGCGCGACGAGAAAGCATCGCCTTCCGCCCTCGAAGCAGGCAAAGAAACGGAGACCCGTGCGCCTTCGGTGACCGAGGCTGAGCGACTGCCGCGCGGCCGAGCGCGAGCTGGCGGGCGCAAGAGGATGATCTTTGCGCTTGCCGCTTTGGTGGTGGTCGTCGCGGGCTTCTTCTTGTGGCGATATCTGAGCAGCTATGAGTCCACCGACGACGCGCAAGTCGACGTTCATCTCTACCCCGTAAGTTCGCGTATTTCCGGCTACGTCATCAAGGTCAATGTCGGCGACAACGAGTACGTCCAGAAAGGCGCGGTGCTGGTCGAGATCGACCCGAGGGACTACGAGGTTGCTGTGGCCCAGGCGCGCGCAAATCTCGCAAACGCGGAAGCCACCGCGCAGTCGCTGAACATCACTGTGCCGATTACGTCCGTCAGCACCTCGAGCCAGCTGACGTTCACCGCATCGGACGTCGAGAACGCGACCGCCGGAGTAAACGCTGCCGAGAAACAACTGGTCGCGGCTCACGCCCAGGTGGAACAGGCCGAAGCCAATGACGTCAAGGCGCAAGACGATCTGCACCGCTACAAGCTGCTCGTGGATAAGAAAGAGGTGGCGGAGCAAGTCTACGACCAGGCCTTGGCTGCGGCCAAGGCGAGCACAGCGACGGTGGCGGCGGCTCGCGCCAACGAGGCCGCCGCGCAGGCAGCCGTGAAGCAAGCGCATAGCCGGTTGGCGGAGTCGGAAGCCAATCACCGCTCGGCGGAAACCGGCCCGCAGCAAGTGTCTTCAACCCGGGCCCGCGCGCGCGCTGCGCTTGCCGACGTTGATCAAAAGCGCGCCGCGCTCGAACAGGCTGAGCTAAACCTGCAATACACCAAAATCCTTGCTCCGGTCAGCGGCGAAGTGAACAAGACCGTTGTCGTTGGCTTGAACGTGCAGCCCGGCCAGCAACTCCTCACGGTCGTTCCGCTCGACGAAGTGTGGATCACGGCAAACTTCAAGGAGACACAACTCCGTCATATGAAAGTGGGTCAAAGGGCGACCGTGCATGTGGATTCGAGCGGCCGCACCTTTAAGGGGCACGTGGACAGCATCGCTGGAGCTACCGGGCCGCTCTTCAGTTTGCTACCGCCGGAAAATGCCACCGGGAACTATGTGAAGATCGTGCAAAGGATTCCGGTAAAGATCGTGCTCGAGCCGGGAGAAAACCGGGAGCGTCAACTTCGACCGGGCATGAACGTAGTGCCGAGCGTGTACTTGAAATGAGCGATTTCGCTGGTGGCTTACATCGGAATACCGCCCGACAAGAACAATGTCGTCTCCGGGATCATCAATTTCATGCGCAATAGGGGGAGTAGCGTGGGAACCTCCATGGTAACGACCTTGATTGCGCGGCGCTCTCAGTTTCACCAGGAAGTTTTGGGCGACTATGTGCGCGCGGGGAGTTCCAACCTGCAAAACTTGACCAACGGACTGGCTGGACGCATCGCTAATTCCGGGTTGAGTGCGCCCGACGCGCAAAAGCAGGCTTACGCGCGGAGCTATCAGCTCGTCCAAGCACAGTCGGCGAGCTTGGCCTACGTGGATACGTTAATGGTCCTGGCGATAGGTTCGGCCATCATGTTCTTTCTTGCCTTTGCTTTGAAGAAGAATGCGCCGGGCAGTGGTACCGTAGCAGTTGAGTGAGTTCCTTCGTGGGTAGGCTCGGATGATCACAATTATCACCGTGGAACGGGAATACGGATCGGGCGGTGGCGAAATCGCAGAGCTTCTCTCGGAGCGTCTTGGGTGGAAGCTTTGGGATCATTTATTGACCGAGGAAATCGCGCGGCTCGCGCGTTGCCCCAAAGCTGTTGTGGAGGTGCGCGAGGAACGAAACGATCCCCTCTACTACCGGCTCTTCAAATCGTTCTTGCGTGGGAGCTATGAGGGCAGCATCAACGCCTACAAACTGAATCTCGTCGACAGCGAAACGATCATGAAGTTGACAGAGCGTGTCGTCCGGCATGCGGCCAGCGCAGGGAAGTGCGTTATCGTTGGACGAGGATCGCAGCATTTTCTTGAGAGTAACCCGGAGACTCTACGCGTATTTCTGTATGCCCCCCGGGAAGACAAGGTTCGGCGCGTTATTTCTCGGGGCAAGACGGAAAGCGAAGCGCAGGAGCTTGTGGACACGGTCGATCGCGATCGCATCGATTTTATTCAACGGTACTTCCGTGTGGAATGGCCTACCCGCTCCCTGTATCACATCATGCTCAACACTTCCGTTGGCGAGGAGAACGTAGTCCAGACGATTCTCCAGTTCATGAAGACGATGGAAGCGAGAGCATGACCTCCCGTCGGACACGGCAACTCGAAGCGCCGGCGTTCCAGTCTCGTTTATCGAAGCGCGTTGTCTACAATTTGTTGAGCTTCACTCACGATGGCGTTTAGATGGGCTTCGCTTTGGAAGCTCTCGGCGTAAATCTTGTAGATATTCTCCGTGCCGGAAGGCCGCGCGGCGAACCAGCCACTACCCGCAACGACCTTCAATCCTCCGATGGGCTCGCCGTTGCCTGGAGCTTTCGTTAATTTCTGCAGGATTGGTTCGCCTGCAAGATCCGATTCCTTCACATCCGCGGGAGAGAGTTTCTGCAGTTTGGCTTTCTGTCCTGGCGTGGCCGCCGCATCAATGCGCGTGTAGTACGGCATGCCAAATTCGGAAACCATCTCCTGGAAATGCTGGCCGGGGTCTTTGCCTGTGACCGCCGTGATTTCCGCCGCCAGCAAATCCATGATGGGTCCGTCCTTGTCGGTGGTCCAGACCGTTCCATCCAACCGCAGGAAACTGGCGCCAGCGCTCTCTTCGCCGCCGAAACAGAGTGAACCGTCAAACAAGCTCGGCACAAACCACTTAAAGCCAACGGGAACCTCTGAAAATCTGCGCCGCAGCTTGTTGACGACCCGGTCGATCAAACCGCTGCTGACCAGCGTTTTGCCAACAATGAGGTGCTCCGACCATTTCGGCCGATGCGTTAGCAGGTAACGGATCGCCACGGCGAGAAAGTGATTCGGATTCATCAGACCGGAACTCGGGGTCACGATTCCATGGCGATCCGAATCCGGGTCGTTCGCGAAGGCCACTTGGTATTGGTTCTTCAAACTGACGAGTCCCGCCATCGCATATGGGCTCGAGCAGTCCATGCGGATCTCGCCATCGTGATCCACGGTCATAAAGGAAAAAGTCGGATCGATCACCGGATTGACGACCGTGACGTTCAGCCCGTACGTCGCGTTGACGGGTTCCCAGTAGGGCCGCGCGGCACCACCAAGAGGATCGACAGCAAGTTTCAGACCAGCCCCGCGAACAGCATCCATGTTGATGACATTCCGCAAATCCTCCACGTACGGCATGACGAAATCCTTAGCATGCGTGGTTCCGGCTTCAATCGCCGAATCGAACGGCACGCGCTTCACTTCCGCATTGCCCTTGCGAAGGAGGTTATTGGCGCGATCCTGGATCCAACCCGTGACATCGATGTCGGCAGGCCCTCCGTTCGGCGGGTTGTACTTGAAGCCCCCGTCCCGTGGAGGATTGTGGGAAGGGGTGATGAGAATTCCGTCAGCGAAATGGTCTTTGCGGCCACGATTGTAGACCAGTATTTCGCGCGAGATTACCGGCGTTGGCGTTACGCCGTCGTTGTGCTGGATGACGGTCTCCACGCGGTTGGCGGCCAGAACTTCGAGAGCTGTGCGCTGGGCCGGAGCAGAAATTGCGTGCGTGTCCTTCCCCATATACAGAGGGCCGTCGATCCCTTTGCTTTGCCGGTATTCGCAAATGGCCTGCGTAATGGCCAATATGTGCGCTTCCGTGAAGGTGCTGAGAAAGGGAGAGCCACGGTGACCGCTGGTGCCGAAGCTCACGAGTTGCGCGGGGTTGCGGGTGTCCGGCCGGCGTTCGAAGTAGTCGCGCTCCAGCTTACCTACGTCAATGAGCATGTCTTTCGTGGCTGGTTTGCCCGCAAGTGGGGACACGCTGTCCTTTACCTGATTCTTTGCCTGCGCCATGAACACCCTCCGCTAAGCTACGGGACAAGAGGCTGCTTTCCAGATTTCCGAGTTGTATTCGCCGATGGTGCGATCGCTCGAAAAACCTCCGGAACTCGCGACGTTCAAGATGGCCTTGCGCGCCCAGGCATCGGGTTCAACCCACAGTTGACATAGCCGCTGGTCTGCGTCGAGATAAGACTTGAGATCCGCCAGGTGCATGTAGAAATCTCCATGAGTGAGCAGCGTATCGCGTATCGGGGCAAAAACGCCAGGCTCATTGCGGCTGAAATAGTCGGAGAAGATCAAGTCCAGGGCAGCGCGCGTCTCCGGCTCATGTTCGTAGTGCCAGTGCGGATTGTACCAACCTCTGCCGGCGGCTACCTGTTTCGCGGTCAAGCCGAAGAGGAAGAGATTCTCTTCGCCCGCTGCTTCCGCCATTTCGATTGTGGCGCCGTCGCGCGTCCCAACCGTCAGCGCGCCGTTCATCATGAATTTCATGTTGCTCGTGCCGCTGGCTTCGTACCCCGCCGTCGAAATCTGGTTGGAGACGTCGCTCGCGGGGATCAGGTGCTCGGCAAGCGATACGCGGTAGTCCGGGAGAAACAACACCCGCAAACGGCCATTCACCACGGGGTCGCCATCGATTGTGCCGGCGAGATTATTCAGGAATTTGATGATCAGCTTGGCCAGTTGATAGGCGGGCGCGGCCTTGCCCGCGAAAAAGAATGTACGAGGAGGCATCTCGAGCCCCGGGTTCTCGCGGAGCCGGTTGTAAAGCACAACGATGCGCAGGGCGTTCAGCAGTTGCCGCTTGTATTCGTGGATGCGCTTGACCTGGGAATCAAAGATCGTCTGCGGATCGACTGTAACGTTTGCCGTCGATTTCAGCCAGTCTGCGAATTGCGTTTTGCACTCATGTTGCGCCTTCAGGAAGGCGGCCCGGAAGCCCGCATCGTCCGCAAGCGGCTTGAGACGCGAAAGCTGGCTGAGGTCCGTGATCCATTCATCGCCAATGGCCTCGGTAATCGTGCGCGCAAGAGGCGCGTTGCAAAGACGCAGCCAGCGCCGCGGTGTCACACCGTTGGTCTTGTTGTTGAACCGCTCCGGAAAGATCGTCGCCAGATCTTTCACCGTTGTGGTGCGTAGAAGCAGCGAGTGGATGGCGGCCACTCCGTTGGTGCTGTGCGAGCCGACAATCGCCAGATTCGCCATGCGCACTTTGCGCACGGCCCCTTCCTCGATCAGGCTGACTCGAGCGACAAGGTCCTCATCGCCCGGGAATTTCTTCCGCACATCGTCGAGGAATCGCCGATTGATCTCATAAATAATCTCCAGGTGGCGCGGTGCGACGTTCGAGAACCACTCCACCGGCCACTTTTCCAAGGCCTCGGGAAGCAGCGTGTGGTTTGTGTAGGCAAGCGTTCTTTGCGTGATGTCCCACGCCTCCTCCCAACTTAGGTGTGCGTCGTCCAGCAGGATCCGCATCAACTCCGGAACCGCCATGGTCGGATGGGTATCGTTGAGCTGAATAGCCACTTTGTCGGGGAACGCATGCCAATCTTCGTTGACATGACGGAAGCGGCGAACCAGGTCGGCCAGGGAGCAGGTCACGAGAAAGTATTCCTGAACGAACCGCAGTGCCTGACCCATGCTGGTTGAGTCGTCTGGATACAGCACACGTGTGATGGACTCCGCAGCCAGCGTTTCCGCGAGCGCGCCAACGAAATCCCCGCTGCTGAATTCCTGAAAATCGAAGTAATCCGGGGCCGCCGCGGCCCACAAGCGAAGCGTGTTGATGGTTTTTCCGCCGTAGCCCACCACCGGCCGATCATAAGGGATCCCGTAGAGATACGAGTCGCGCCCGGCGATCGCTCGAAGCGCTCCATCGCGCAGGATAAAGGAGCAGTTCAGCTTGATCACTACACATGCATACGGCCGAGCGACCTCCCATGGATCTGGATGCCGCAGCCAATTGTCGGGCACCTCATGTTGCCAACCATCCTGGATCGTCTGTTTGAAGATGCCATATTCATAGCGAAGCCCATAGCCCATCGCCGGAAGCTGCATGGTAGCCATGGAATCCAGAAAGCAGGCAGCCAGCCGGCCAAGTCCGCCGTTTCCGAGACCTGCGTCCGGCTCTTTCTGCAGCAGCGCCAGCCAATCCACATCTTTCTGATTGATGACGTCGTGAAGCATGGGATCGAGCAGAAGGTTAGTGACATTGTTGGCCAGCGAGCGCCCCATGAGGAATTCCATCGAGAGGTAATAAATCCGCTTGGGATTTGCGCGATGGTAAGTTCTGTTCGTCAGCACCCAACGTTGAGAAAGGATGTCGCGGACCGACCGGGCGAACGCCTCATAATGCTCGCGAGCGTTGCTGATGGCAGGGTCCACACCGTTGTCAAACAAAAGGTGACGTTCGTATAGCCCGTGAAGAGTACCCGCGAAATGGGCAGGGGCTATTCCGTACTGAGATGCCAGGTTGGCAAGAGCTTCCGAGTTGGTTGGTCTGGAGACAACTGGCAAACTTTCCGTGCTCATGATGATTCCTCGAATTCCGTTCGTATTTCTGAGTCCTGGAGGTTGGCGGCTCCATACTCCTTAGAGGCTGCTACCTGCCGCAGGGTTTCGTCCGTCAGTGTAGTCCGGATTATTATCACATCAGCATTGCGGCCAAGTTACAGCCGAATCCCCGTGAGACTGTGGGCCGCCTTCACATCGGTCTAAGACACTCGGTTTCGCCGAATTTATCAACGGAATCGCAGAGCGCTAAATGGCTACGGGCCGTGCCCGCAGACGACCACGCGATGTCCAGCACATCCAGCCCCGCCGGTACTTAACAAAAACCATAGATGCTCTTCCTGACGGAAGCAGGTAAAATATACACCCTATGCAAGCTTCCACTGGCCGCGAAGTCCCCTCAGAGGAACCGAAAGAAGTTCCGGTTATTGAACCATCCACCACGAAATCGTCTTCCAGTCAGCAAACACTTACGCTCGAGTCTCCCGAGTTATACGTCAACCGCGAACTCAGCTTGATGGAGTTTCAGAAAAGGGTATTGCAGGAGGCAGAAGACCCGGAGAATCCCCCGCTCGAACGAATAAAGTTCCTTTCGATTGTCAGCTCCAACCTGGATGAGTTCTTCATGGTTCGAGTCGCGGGTCTGCAGAAGCAGGCAGCAAGCGGCGCTCAAGAAGCAAGCGTTGATGGCCTCCCGGCTGCGATTCAATTGCAACTTATTCGTGAGGAGGTCCGATGTCTGGTTGAAGAAATCCAGAATCACTTGCGAGACGAACTCCTGCCGGCGCTCGAGCGAGAAGGTATCCGAGTGTTAGACATTTCCTCGGTATCAGCAAAGGAAAGAGCCGCGCTCGATTCGTATTTCCTTCAGGAAGTGTTCCCGGTTCTCACGCCGTTGGCTTTCGATCCGGGCCGGCCATTTCCTCATATCTCGAGCGGAAGTCTGAATCTAGCCGTCGTTGTGGGAGACAACCAGGGAACAGAAAATTTCGCTCGCGTAAAATTGCCGGACTCGCTGCCGCGGCTCGTTCCGGTAAGCTCCGGTGCGCCCCAGGGAAGGGCTCCCAAAGGTGCGAAGCCGGAAAAGGCGTTCGTTTGGTTAGAGCAATTGACCGCCGCCAATCTTCATCTTCTGTTTCCGGGACTGGAGATTCTTGAGGCACACCCGTTCCGGGTGACTCGGGACGCGGAAGTCGCCATTCAGGAGTTGGAAAGCGACGACCTCCTGGAAAGCGTCGAAGAGGCCATGAAGCAGCGCCGCTTCACCTCCGTCGTCCGTCTCCAGGTGGACGCGGATATGTCCGAGAAGATTCTGGAGATCCTGGCCAGCAATCTGCCGATCGACAAACAGGATGTGTTTCGAATCGACGGGCCCATCGGCCTCGCACGCTTGATGGACCTGTATGCGCTGGACCGCCCGGATTTGAAGGACAAGCCCCTAGTACCTTCGATTCCGCCGAGCCTGGAGGCAGACGGCGCGGAGGACATGTTCTCGGTCATTCGCCACGAAGATCTCTTGTTGCATCATCCCTACGAGTCGTTTCAACCCGTGGTGGAATTCCTTCAACAGGCGGCGACCGACCCAAACGTGTTGGCAATCAAGGTGACCTTGTACCGTGTGGGACGCAACTCGCCGATTGTGGCCGCACTCCTCGAGGCCATCGAACAAGGAAAACAAGTATCGGTTCTCGTCGAATTAAAGGCTCGCTTCGACGAGGAAAGCAACATCGAATGGGCGCGAACACTGGAAGATGCGGGTGTACACGTCGTGTACGGGCTGGTTGGCCTGAAAGTTCACTCCAAGATCGCGCTGGTCGTTCGCCGCGAGGGCGATAAAATCCGCCGCTATGTTCATCTAGGGACGGGCAACTACAACCCTACGACCGCACGCCTGTACACCGATTTTGGTTTCTTAACGTGCAATGACCGAATCGCGGAAGACGGCACTTATTTTTTCAACGCATTGACCGGATATTCGCGGAAAAACGAACCGCATGAACTCCTTGTCGCGCCCGTCAATTTGAGGCAGCGGCTCGAAGAACTGATCCTCAGAGAAATTGCGCTTCACGAAAAGGGTGAGCGCGGCCATCTGATCTTCAAAATGAACGCGCTCGAAGATCCGCAAATGATCCGCCTGCTGTATCGAGCCTCACAAGCGGGTGTAAAGGTTGAGTTGCTGGTCCGGGGACTCTGTTGCTTGCGGCCCTTGGTGGAAGGATTCAGTGACAACATCCGCGTTACGAGCATCGTTGGCCGGTTCCTGGAACATAGCCGCGTCTACTACTTCCGGAACGGTGGCGCGGAGGAGATCTATCTCGGCAGTGCTGACCTGATGCGGCGCAACCTGAGTCATCGCGTGGAGATACTCTTCCCGGTCTCGAATCCAAAGCTGGTGCGGCGCGTGAAGGAGATTCTCGACATCCAATTGGCCGACGAAAAGAAATCTCATCACCTGCGAAGTGACGGGAATTACGCCCGAAGCAGCAAACGCACTCACGCGGAGGCGGTCGACAGCCAACGCACGTTTCTTACGAAAGAACGCGAACCTCTCAAGGTTGCCAAGGGGTTGGCCGTTTCGCCGCGAAAGCGCCGGGCCACGGATCGGCGCGTGCGGGTGGGGTCCGAAACGTGAAGGCACAACGCCCTCCAGCTGAAACTGAGATTCGCCTCATCGTTTATCGTTAAGGGCTCACTCCCGGCCACGGCCTTTGTGAACCGCTCGACAAAAACACGGGCGAATGTCTCTGACACTCGCCCTCCGTGAGATTGTTCGGTAATCAAGGATTTTGCTAACTACCTTAAGCCGATGCGGCCCGCTGGCTCAGAAAGTCCTTAGCCTTCGCTACCTCTGCATCCCATATTTTGAGTTGCTCCGGTGTCAGGAATTTTTCGATTTTTTCCCTCCCCGCAGCGCGGTTCTTGGCAATGTATTGAGCGATGTTTTCCCTTGAGAGGTTTGGATTCTGCTTTTTGTATTCTTGGAGTTGCTCGTACTTCTCGGTCAGAAAGGTTCTTAGCGCGCGCTGAGCAGCGCGCTGTTCAGGAGGGTTAAAGTCCCTCTGGCGCTCAAATGAGGGGTGCCATATCCAAAAGCGGGGTTCATAGCCTCGCTGGCCGGAGGGCCGCTCGC
>Ga0306926_10004443_pt1 | contig 14722 bp, 18 predicted proteins | sample flu12Cox44000178_FD_203759 | JGI IMG/M metagenome (GOLD analysis project Ga0306926, IMG submission 203759) | Lab enrichment of tropical soil microbial communities from Luquillo Experimental Forest, Puerto Rico - flux8day.12C.oxic.44.000.178 (v2)... | ecosystem: Environmental > Terrestrial >...
GGTCGACGACTGGGACGCGGTCATTGAAGGCACCGGCAGGCTCGCCTCAAGGATCTAACCCGGAACGATTTGTTGTGCGTGGATCTCTGCCGACATACGCTAGCTATCGGCAGCTTGAACCCAGGAGGTGGTTAGATGGGCTATACGCTCGATCAGTTTTCCGGCGAATGTCATCGTATCCTGTCGCAAGATCAGGGTGTCGAGGGCCGGAAGAAGGTTTGCGCGCTCGTGCAGGACGTCCTGAAGGACGAAGACTTCGTCAAAACTCATCTCCACGACGGCGTGCCGGAACGCAAGATCCTCTACGAGGATCCGGAACTCGGGTTCTGCATTCTCGGTCACGTCAATCATGGAGCAAGAGAGAGCAAGCCGCACGATCATGGTCCGACCTGGGCGATTTACGGCCAAGCGCGTGGCAAGACGATCATGAGCGACTGGGCGATGGTCGAACCGGCCTCCGAGGATCGAGCGGGTAAAGTGCGTCTCGTCAAAGAGTACGCGCTCACCCCGGGTGACGCGCACCTCTACAACGAAGGTGATCTGCACTCGCCGCGGCGCGACGGTCCGACGCGGCTGATCCGGATCGAAGGCAGAAACGTCGAAAAGATCCGGCGTTTAGCTTACGACGCCGTGTGAGAGGGCGCCCAGCGGCACCCTCCGCGATTCGGCCGGGTCAAGATGACGGAGCTGTTGGCGGCCCGCCGAGGATTATATCCACCCGGCGGTCCTGGCCCGGGCTGCCCCCACTGGTGGTCTCTCCGTCGCCGCTGACCGACAGGGAGCTGCGCGGCACGCCGTCCTGCACAAGCGTTGCTGCCACGACACTGGCGCGCTTCAGCGAAAGCTTCTGATTATAGCCCGCCGAGCCTGCGGGGTCGGCAAACCCAGTGACTTGGACATTGGACGGGGTTCCCGCCTTGTATGCATCGGCAGCAAACCGTGCCACCTCCCTCGCTGCCGGGCCCATCAGCGAGCTGTTATAGTCGAAATACACGGTGAACGTTGTCGGCGGAGGTGGTGGCGGCGGCGGGGGTGGAGGGCTCGCGGCCACCGGCGGCGGGGGCGGCTGCTGGGCGCAAGCGGCGACCGCAAGCAACAGGCTCGCGAGGAAAAGTCGTCTCATCTGTCCCTCCCACTGGTTGAATGTGGAAGGTTATGTCGAAATTACCGATCGCGCCAGATGCGACCGTTAATTTTAACGCCCGACGTCGAACTCTCAGCAGCCGGAAGCGGGAACTGATAGCTCTACACGCCGATTCTGCGCGCGGCCCTGTGCTGTGTTGTTCGAAGCAACCGGATTTGTGTCGCCAAACCCCTGCGCCGAGATGAGGTTGGGGTTAAGGCCCTGCGATATAATATATTCCATCACGTTTTGAGCACGCTTTTCCGACAGGATCTGGTTTGAGGTGATACCCTCCCGCTGCAGCGCCGGACCAATCGGAGCATTGTCCGTGTAGCCGCTCACCAGGATCTTGTTCTGCTGCGTCGGCGCTAACTTGGACGCCATATTCGCGATAATCTGCTTTCCTCGATCATTCATCTGCCAACCGCCCGACGGGAATAGCAAGTCACTGTTGACGGTATACTTGATCGCTCCCTGGAGCCGACAGAGCTGCGCCTTATCTGCGGCGACCTGCGCCTGCAGCGCAGAGTTTTGCTGCTGCAGCTGCTGATTTTGGGCCTGGAGCTGATCGTATGCGCTTTGCGAGACGCAGGCGGAGAGGAGGACCGATGCCATTAGTGGCAACAGCGGCAAGCGCCGGTTTCCTAGAAGATATGTCACGCTTCGGTCTCCCCCGTTGGTTGATAACTAAACCCACAACGTCTAGCACTCGCTTCGGCTATCTACAACAGGTCGGATGCAAGGTCTCTTCAACCGCCTGCGACACCCTGGGTATTCACATAAACCGAATAAATCGATTGGCTTGCAGCCATAAAGAGGCGATTTCGCTTGCGCCCGCCAAAACACAGATTGGCGCAGCGCTCGGGTAGGTCGATATGGCCAATCATCGTGGCGTCCGGAGCGAAGATGGCAACTCCGTTGAGCCCCGGGGTCATTCCCCATCCGCACCACAGATTGCCCGCGACATCGCAGCGGAAGCCGTCGGGCGTGCCTTCGCCGGCATTGATGAAGACCCGTCTGTTGGCGAGCTTGGTTCCATCATCGACTACATCGAAAAGACTGATCAACCGCGGCCGGGCTCGCGACTCGACGATATAGAGCCTGCTTTCGTCAGGCGAGAAGCACAGGCCGTTGGGTCCGTTGATATCGCCGGTTACGACCGTTGCGGCACCGGTCCTGCCGTCTACACGATAAACATTGGTCGGCAGTTCCGGCGCGGCCTGCTCGCCCTCGTAATTGCCGAGGATGCCGAACGGCGGATCGGTAAACCAGATCGAACCGTCGGACTTGACGACCACGTCATTTGGCGAATTGAGCCGCTTGCCCTCGTACCGGTCGAGTATGACGGTAATCGACCCGTCATACTCGGTGCGGGTAACCCGGCGTCCCTCATGCTCACAGGTCACAAGCCGCCCCTGCCGGTCGCGGGTATTGCCGTTGGCGTGGTTCGACGGCTTGCGGAAAATGCTGGCTGTGCCTGTTTCCTCGTCCCACCGCATGATGCGGTTGTTTGGAATATCGCTCCATAACAAATAGCGGCCGTCGCCGAACCACACCGGACCTTCGGCCCACCGATAGCCAGATGCCAGACGCTCGACGGCCGCATTGAAGGGCGGCTTGATGTTCTCAAAGCGCGGATCGAGCGAGCGGATCGCCGGGTCCGGGTAGCTGGCGGCCGGCTCCCATCGCGGAGAGGAAGCGAGCGGCGTCACCGCGCCGAGCGTTGGAGCCGTGCTCGTGTTCATCGTCTTGGTCTTTTGTGAGTTTTCCTCTCCGCCCTCGTGGGGCGGAGAGGAGAGGCGGGTCAGATGATCTTTTCTTCGTGCAAGGCGGCCAACTCGTCCTTCGAGAGGCCGAGCAGCTTCCCATAGACTTCGTCACTATCGGCACCGAGCAATGGCGCGGCGGTGATCGGCACTTTCGAATTGCTCATCTTTACGGGCCAGCCCGGCATCTTGAAATCGCCGCGCACCGGGTGCTTGACGGTGACGAAGATTTCTCGGCGATTCAGCTCGGGATCGTTGGACAGTTCCATCGTGTCCATGATCGCGCCGGCGGGTATGCCCTGCTCGCCGAGTCGCTGCATGACTTCCATCTTGTCGTGATGGATCGTCCATTGGGCGATCATCTCATCGACCAAGTGACGGTTCTTGAACCGCTCTTGCGGGCTGTCGAAACGCGCGTCGCCGATCAGGTCTTCGCGGCCCATGATTTTCAGGAGCCGCTCCCAATGCTGCGGGTTGGCGCGCGACGTATAGATGTAGCAATAGTCGTTCGGGCCATCGCCTTTGCACTTGTAGGTCTCGCTCGGCGAGTTGGTGCCCATGATGCTTTGATTGCCCATCCGCGGCGCGGCTTTGCCCCAGAGCGCCTGGGCTGCGTAGGAGATGCGGCCGTAATTGATGACGCATTCCTGCATCGCCAACTGGATGCGCTGGCCTTCGCCAGTGAACTGGCGCTGGTAAAGAGCAGCCAGCACGCCGATCGCTCCGTGCAACCCGGTTCCGGTGTCGCCGATCGTCAGCCCGGGCTTGATCGGCCGGCCGTCCGGCTCGCCGGTGATCGACATCGCGCCGCCGGTCGCCTGCGCGATCATGTCGAAGGCGAGGAAGCTCTTGTAAGGGCCGTCCTGCCCGAAGCCCTTGACCTGCGCATAAATGATCCGCGGGTTTATCTCGCGCACGACGTCATAGCCGAAGCCGAGCCGCTCGATGACACCGGGCGCGAAGTTCTCGGCAAACACGTCGGCTTTTTCGATCAATCCGCGCAGCAGGGCCCGGCCCTTTTCGGTCTTCAGATTGGCGGTAACGCTGCGCTTGTTGGCGTTTAGCAGCATAAAATAATGCGAGTCGACACCTTTTTTGTCGGTCGAGGCGCCGCGGCCCTGCTCACCCTTGGTCGGTTCCTCGACTTTGATTACCTCGGCGCCGAGCCATGCCAGGGTCTGCGTTAACGAGGTCCCGGCCTCGAATTGGGTCAGGTCCACCACCCGGACGCCATGCAAGGCGCCGCGTTGCGCAGTATTGGCCTGATCGCTGCTGCCGGGTGCTAAGTCATTAGGCATATGATTCCCTCCTGATCATGACAATTCCCGCGGCGCGCTGCCTGATCCTCTTGGTCAGTCGGCGGCGGGTGAAGAACAAATACGGGCCTTCCTGATGCAAGGATCATTTCCCGGACTGTCAGCCTTATTCGCCGCTCCGTCAACGCCTGTTACGTCGCCTTTACTGATTGGGCGTCCAGGCCAGCGCCCGGATCTCGCTGAATTCGCGGCGCGTTTTGACCCAGGAATCACCTGCGTCCTCGCTGTGGAATATTTCCCCATAGTGGCTGCAGGCGAGGATGCGGTCAGGGTTGGCCCGATGAGTTGCGAAAGACCAGATCGGGGAGTTTGGTTCGACGGGCAACGGCAGTGCCTGCCAGCCCTGTCCGCCGTCCTTGGAGCGCTGGATGGCGCCGGTGCTGCCGAGGGCGCCGTCGCCGGTCGCGACGAACAGGGTTCCGGGGTTGTCAGCCTTTAGCGCGAGGCTCCGGCAATACGGCAAACGAAAATGCTTGCCGACCCCCAAGCCTTGCCAGCTCTCGCCGCCATCGGTGCTGGCAAAGATCTCGCGCGGGGTGCTCGTCAACACGGTCTTGACGCCATTGATGCTGACCGCCGTGTCGTGGATGTCCGGGTCAGTGATCCCCGCCACTCGGGTCCAGGTTTCGCCGCCATCTCGGCTGCACCGCACCCCGTCGACCTCGATTCCGGCCCACACCGTGCGGTGATCGGATGGATCGACCGTCAGCGCGGTCACCCGCGGAACGCGCACATTAGGACACTCATCGGTCATCTCGGCCCTGAGCTTGTCCCAATGGCGTCCGCCATCAGTCGACCTGAACAGCAAAGCCGGCCGGGTCCCCGCGAAGATTGTCTCGGGGTTCGTCGGATCGAACACGACCTTCCACACATGCAGCGTGTTCATCGGCGAGTCCAGCCGCTCGAAGTGCCCCCCGCCATCCTCGCTGCGGTAAATGCCGTCATCCGCGCCGGCCAAAAGCGTCCGCGGCTGGCTTGGATGAACCGCGAGGCTGAACACGCGGCTCTCCGCCCATAACCCGGTGCGCACTTGCCGCCAGCTTTCACCGCCGTCGGGGCTGAGCCAAGCTCCGGTCCCGATGGTGCCGGCGCAAATCGTGAAATCCTCGGCCATCGTTTTCCTCCCGAACCTGTTTATTTGGCTTTCGTTTCCCACCCCGTATGCGAAATGTCGATTACGACGCCGTCGGGGCCGGCCCATTTCATCTCGAAATTACGGTGGCCACCGGCAGCCATCTCCATATCCAGCCCCGGTTTTTCCTCGAGCCGTTCGCCTTGAGCGCGCTCCAAATTCATGGACGCTTCTTCTAGATTCTCGACCTCAAAGCCAAAATGGTGGATGCCGCTATAGTTTGGGCCGTTGGCCCCGACATCGGCGGATTTCTCCGTCTTCCAGTTGAGGATTGCCAGATTGAGATAGCCATCGGTCAGGAACACAGCGCCGTTCGGAGCCCGGCGGATCTCCTGCATCCCAAAGGCTTCCTTGTAGAACGCCGCCACCTTCCCGGGATCCTTTGTGGTCAGCGCGATATGTTTAATTCGCGGCATGGCTTTCCTCCGTTCTGCGTCAAACCAGAATGCGCCGGATCGGGTTTTCCAGCAAGAGCGTGGCGTCGGGCGACCAAGGGGTGCCGGCACGGACTTTATTTGCTTCTCTGTGGCGTGAGGGATAGGAATCCGGCCGGTTTCAGCAGGCCTGGGAGGAGCAGAAAATGTTTCGCCGACCCGGGTCCAGATCCCTCAAGCTAAGGTGCGGATCAGCGCTTATCGGTCTTGGGGTCATGATCTGGTCGCTCGGCGCCGCTCTGCCCCTGAGAACCAAGGCCGACTCCGATGTTTCAATCAGTTATTTAGAGGGGCGCTCGCTCGGTGTGATCGCCGGTGGCGGATCGGTCGTCCTGGGCATTGCTTTGCTTGCGGCAGTCGTATGACGTGTAGCCGAGTTTTGGAGGGACGATGACGGCGGCGGGAAAATCGGGCGCCGTGCTTACCGAGATCGAGCACCGGGTGCAATTGCGGCGGGCGGTAATCGCCAGCACGATCGGGACCACGATCGAGTGGTATGACTTCTTTCTCTACAGCACCGTGACCGGGCTTGTTTTCGCGAAGCTTTACTTTCCGGAATCGGATCCCTTGGTCGGCACCTTGCAGGCCTTCGCGATCTACGCCGTCGGCTTTGTCGCGCGCCCGATAGGCGCTGCAATTTTCGGTCACTACGGCGACCGCATCGGGCGGAAGGCTGCGCTGATCGCAACCCTGTTGTTGATGGGTGTCGCGACGTTCCTCGTAGCCTTTGTGCCGACTTATGCGCAGATCGGCATCTGGGGTGCGATCATCCTTACTGTGCTGCGCTTTATTCAGGGTGTCGGGGTCGGCGGGGAGTGGGGTGGCTCGGTGCTTCTGTCGATGGAGTGGGCGCGCTTCGACCATCATCGCGGCTTTATTGCCGCGTGGCCGCAATTCGGCGTGCCGGCCGGGTTGTTCCTGGCAAATTTAGCGGCGCTGGTGTTCAGCCAGATCGCGGGGGGATCAGTTCCTCGATTGGGGATGGCGTATTCCGTTTTTCTTGAGCATTTTGCTCGTCGGCATCGGCCTTTACATTCGCCTCGGCATTCTCGAGACGCCCACCTTTTCGCGCCTGGTCGCAGAGAACCGCGTCGAGAAAACCCCGGCCTTGGAAGTGATCAGACGGCAGCCCAAGGAGATTTTGCTTACCGCGCTGGCGCGCACGGGGGAGCAAGCGCCGTTTTACATTTTCACGGCTTTTGTTTTCACCTATGGGACAACGATCCTCGGGGTCTCGCGCAATTTGCTTCTCACCGCCGTGGTCGTCTCGTTCTTCTCAATACCCTATTCGGGCCATCTGTCGGATCGGATCGGGCGGAGGCGCACGTACCTGCTTGGGGCAGCAGCAACTGGAGTGTTCGGATTTGTTTATTTCGCGCTGCTCAACACACTCGTGCCGGGCTGGATTTTCCTTGCCATCGTACTGTCGCTGATCCCGCACGATATGATGTACGGCCCGCAAGCGGCGTTGATCGCCGAGTGCTTTACCGGCCGGTTGCGCTACAGCGGCGCTTCTATCGGCTATCAGCTGGCTTCGGTCTTTGCGGGCGGGCCCGCGCCGCTGATTGCAACGGCACTGTTTGCTCAGTTCAAATCGGGCTATGCCATCGCGGTTTACGTCTTCGTCTGCGCCCTCATCAGCTTCGTCGCCGCCGCCCTCTTGCCGGATTACACGAACCAGGACATCTCCCGGGAATACGACGAAAAGTAGTTCTTCGCGCACTGGAGGCTCGCGCGGGCCGCCCCGGTTGACTCGCGCAACTCCCATACCCGGCGAGTGGCTACAATGTTCGTTACTCCTTCTTAACCAAAGGGAATTAGCCTTAATGCATGGTTACCGTCGATCGTAAAGATCGCGTCTGCCGTCATTTGTCAGGCGAACTCCTGTGATGCAGGCTTTTCGGCAGCACCCTCCCTCCAATCGTCGCCTCAACTTGATCGGCTTTGTGGTCGTTTGCATGACCCTACTCGCTGCCGGCTTGACGATTTGGGATTTGCGGCAGGAAGCGATTAAAATCTATACGGAGGAAATCGAAAATCTCGGTGCGGCGTTCGCCGAGCAGACATCGCGCACTTTGCAGGCCGTCGACCTTGTCCTGGATCAGGTCAAGGACCTGGTGGCCGGCTCCAGTATCGAAACCGCAACGCAATTCGAACAGCTGCTCACCGGCAGAAAGTGGCGCCAGTTTCTTGCCGAGCGGCTGAAGAGTCTGCCCCAGGCTGCCGCCATCGCCCTGATCGACGCGGATGGCAAGCTCATAAATGTGTCACACCGCCGGCCGGCTTTGGCGGCAGACTACTCGGATCGAGACTTTGTCTCGTACTTTCGGCTACACGATGACCCGGCCAGTTTTTTGGAGGCACCGGTTGAGAGCCGCAACGCCAGCGGCGGGTTCATTTTTGTCGCCCGCCGCATCAGCGGGCCCAACGCCGAGTTCCTCGGTGCGGTTGTCGCAACGGTCCGAACCGAATATCTCGAAAAATTTTACAAGACGATCGTTCCGCACGAACGTGGACTGGTAACCGTTCTCCGGCGGGACGGCACCATATTCACGCGCTATCCCCACAGCGAAAATATGAGCGGTCAGAGGGTTCCTTCGGGGTCGCCATGGTATCAGCTGGTCGAAAATGGTGGGATTTATCGCTTTAAGGGAAGTGACGGCGCCACCCATGTCGAGGCGGTACGTCCGCTGGCGGATTATCCGCTCGTTGCAGATGTGACGATCTCAGAAGCCGACGCTCTCGCGAACTGGTGGCGGCAATCGACATTGATTGCAATCGGCGCGGTGTGCGCGGTACTTGGCTTCGTCGTGCTATTTCGAGCCCTTGGCGGTCAATTTCGCGAGCTCGAGCAGAATCGCACGAGGCTCGAACTCAAGACCACGGAACTGCAGCAGACCGCCCATGCGCTGCGCAAAAGCGAGCGACGCCTCACTGAAAAGTCGCAGCTTCTCGAAACGACGCTCGAAGCCGCCGAACGCGCAAACCGCGCTAAATCGGAATTCCTTGCCAATATGTCTCACGAGATCCGGACCCCGATGAATGGCGTCATCGGAATGAACGGCCTGCTGTTGCAGACTGAATTGTCGGCAGAGCAGCGCGAATGTGCGGTCGCAGTGCGCGACAGCGCCGAGGCGCTGCTCGTCCTGATCAACGACATTCTCGATATCTCAAAGCTCGAGGCCGGCAAGGTTGATCTCGAAATCATGGATTTCGAGTTGCACGACACGGTCGAGGCCGCCGTCAGCCTGTTGGGGCCAAAGGCCCACGAGAAGGGGGTCGACCTCAGCGTATTTGTCGATCCGGCCGCCAGGGGCGGCTTTCGCGGAGACCCGATGCGCCTTCGGCAGGTTCTGCTGAACTTGGTCGGTAACGCGGTCAAGTTCACTGAGCGCGGTGGCGTATCGATCGAGGTTTCGGTTTCCTCCGAAGCCGAAGGCGAACAGCGCCGCCTGCGTTTTGAAGTAGCCGACACCGGTATTGGACTGTCGGAGCAGGCTCGCGGTGCGCTTTTCGAGAAATTCAGTCAGGCCGACAGCTCGATTACACGCCGTTTTGGCGGAAGCGGTCTCGGATTGGCGATATGCAAACAGCTGGTCGAGTTGATGGGCGGCGAGATCGGCGTCGACAGTACCCGTGGCCGTGGCAGTCGGTTCTGGTTCGAGTTGCCGTTGCAGGCTTCTGTCAACCCGACCATCGATAGCCGGACCTTGCCGAGTAAACTGTTGGGGCTTCACGTCCTGATCGTCGATGATGCCGAAATGAACCGGCGCATACTGGCGAGACAACTCGCTGGCTTCGGTATCGACGCAATGTCGGTAGATGATGGGTTCGCCGCAATGAACGCATTGGAACAGGCATTCCGAAAAGGCAAACCGTTTGACCTCGCGATCATCGACCAGATGATGCCCGGCCTTTCGGGTGAAGCATTGGCTGAGCAGATTCGTGAGACACCAGGTCTCGCCGAGACAAAGATTGTTATTGCGTCATCGGTGGGGCGGCCCGGTATTGCGCAGAGTACTTCCGCAGTCATTGACGCGGTTTTGACAAACCCCGTCCGCGAGCAGTCGCTGCTCGATGCGTTCGCGCAGCTATTCGGTTTTGCAGCGGTGCCGAGACTGGAATCCTCTCTTTCGTCCGTGCCGCATCCTCTTTCGGCCGCTCGGTCACTGCGAATTCTGCTGGCGGAAGACAACAAGATAAACCAGCAGCTCGTCATGATGCTGCTTCGCATGGCCGACCATCAGGTCGACGTCGTCGAGAATGGAGAGCTCGCGTTCGAGGCCGTGCACCACGGCGATTACGATGTAGTGCTGATGGATATTCAGATGCCGCTGCTAGACGGAGTTGAGGCAACCAAACGCATTCGTGCCTTGCCGGGACCGAAGAATGCCGTGCCGATCATCGCGTTAACCGCGCATGCAATGGCCGGAGCCAAAGAAGAATATCTAGCGGCCGAGATGGACGACTATCTGTCAAAGCCGATCGACAAACTTGAACTCCTCTCGCGGCTCGATAAGGTGGCTGCGGGACTTGTCGGACGAGGGTCCGATCCAGCTCCGATCACCGCGTCGGCGGTGGTTGATCCTGCTCGCCTTGAGATGATTGCCGAAGTTATGGCGGAGGGCGAAAACCTGACTGAGTTTGTCGATGTATTTCTAACCAGCACCGCAGAGCGGATCGAGCGGATCCACCGCCTTATCGGCGGCGGCGACCTTCGAGAAGCCGGTCGGGAAGCGCATACTCTGTTTGGGACCGCGAGCAATTTCGGGGCATGCCACCTCAGCGCACTCGCAGCGGAGCTGAAAGCGGCCTGCGATGCCGAAGACGCAGCTCACGCACGGCATGTTGCCCGCGGGCTGACCGAAGGCTGGAGTATAACCTCGGGAGCGGTACGGGGCTGGCTGAACGACGAAAAGGCGGCGCGCGCCGCTTGACTGGCCTCCCGGACGGACCTCAGCGGTGCGGGACGAGATGAGTTATATGGCCCATCTTGCGGCCGGGTTGGATCTCGGTCTTGCCGTAAAGATGCAGCTTGGCGAGCGGGTCGTTCAGCGCATCGCGCCATTTCTCGACATCGCTGCCGAGCAGGTTCTTCATCACGGCATCCGAATGATGTTCGACCGAGCCGAGGGGCAGCCCGCACATAGCCCGCACGAGCTGCTCGAATTGGCTCGTGATGCAGGCGTCGATCGTCCAATGGCCTGAATTGTGCGGGCGGGGCGCAATCTCGTTGACAAGCAGGTCGCCACCCTTGGTGACAAACATCTCGACCGCGAGCACCCCGACGAGATCGAGCTCCTCGGCTACGTGGCGCGCAATCGCCTCGGCCCGCGTAGCGGTTTCATTCGGAACGCGCGCCGGAGCAATCGTCGTATCGAGTACATGATGGACATGCTGGTTTTCGACCGGCGGATAGACCGCCCACCCGCCGTCGGCGCCACGGGCAATGATGACCGAAATCTCGCAGGAAAAATCGACAAAGCTCTCGACGATGCCGAGTTCGGCTCCCATTCGTCGCCAAGCCTCCTCGGAGCTGATCTCGGGAGTGAGGGCGACCTGGCCCTTACCGTCGTATCCGAGGCGCACGGTTTTGAGCACGGCCGGATACCCGAAATCGCGCATCGCACGGAGCAGCGCGCTCGGGTCCGAAACTCCACGATAGGCGGCGGTCGCAATGCCGACCGAGCGAAGGAAATCCTTTTCGCGCAGCCGGTCCTGCGCGATCTCGAGAATCTCAGGCCGCGGCAGAACCGGCGTCAGCGCCGATACGAAACGAACCGACTCCGCGGGGATGTTTTCGAATTCGAAGGTGGCAATGTCAACGCCGGCGGCAAAGCGCTCAAGCGCTTTACGGTTAGTGAATTCGGCGACGGTTGCCGCGCTGCAGACCTGCGCGGCCGGGCTGTCGACCTCGTCGGCAAAGACATGGCAGCGGTAGCCAAGCCGGGCGGCGGCGAGAGCCGTCATCCGGCCCAGCTGGCCACCGCCCAGGATCCCTATCATACCCCCGGGAGCTAGCATTTCTGCCGCTAACATTCCCTTCCTGCAGGGCGCTCCGCGACGCCCTCGGTTTGCGCCTGCCGCCAGCGATCCAGCGCCTGGGCTACAGCTGGGTCCGCAAGACCGAGAATTGCCGCGGCAAACAGCGCCGCATTGACTGCCCCAGCCTGGCCGATAGCAAACGTTGCCACCGGGACGCCGGCAGGCATCTGGACGATTGAGAGCAGGCTGTCGATGCCTTTGAGCGTCCTGCTTTCGATCGGCACCCCCAGTACCGGAAGCCGAGTCAGCGCCGCTGTCATGCCGGGCAGATGCGCGGCTCCGCCGGCTCCGGCGATGATCAGCCGCAGACCGCGCGACTGTGCGGTCCGCGCGTAGTCATAGAGCCGTTCGGGCGTGCGATGGGCCGAGACGATGCGCGTTTCATAACCGATCCCCAACCGGTCGAGCGTCGACGCCGCGTGCCGCATCGTTTCCCAGTCGGACTGGCTGCCCATGATAATGCCAATCGCCCGACTGGCCTCGCTCATTCGGCTCCCATCGGGTTCAGAAGTCCAAGCATGACCAGGATTATGGGGTCAACGTCGGTTCGCGCAAGCACGCGGAATGCGGTCGAGTGTATGCTGCACTCGGCCTAGCCTCCACTGAGTACGCCAGGCCGGCTATCAGGCGATGATGTCGGGCAACAGCTCGCTTTCGATCTTGGTGATCTGGTCCTTCAGGAGGAGCTTGCGCTTCTTCAGCCGCTGCAGCTCGAGCTGGTCGACGGGAGCGTGCTCGGCGAGACGCGTGATCATCTGGTCGAGGTCGCGGTGTTCGGTCTTCAGCGTGGCGAGCTTTGCTTTCAGAGCTTCGGTATCGAGGTCCATGGCCGTGCCAGGAATGTTCAGCTTTACTATATACCCCAGAGAAGCGGGACGCTATCCGACCCGAAATTCGTCCTAAGGGATGGCACCCGACACTTTTGAGAGAACCGACCACGAAAGTGGTCTCTCGCTGCTGTTCCGGCTATCATTAACGAAGTTGGCGACACAGCTGTTGTAGGCTTCGCGGGCGCGCACATCGAGCGAGACCTCGAATTTTGACGAAGCGCATCGGTCTGTTGACGAGCGGTGGCGATTGCGGCGGCCTCAATGCGGTGATCCGCGCGGCCGCCATGCGTGCCCATTCCGCTGGAGACCGGCTCGTCGCTTCCGCATTTGGGGTTTATGCAGTGGATCTGGTCGCCGCCGGCCGGTTCGACCGGATGGTTGCGCGGCAGAACCGCCGGGTCGTCGATGTGCCACTCGCCGTGGCGATGGCGAGGCCTCATTGCGTCGATCTCGATGGCGCCTTGGTCCGCACCGCGCGCGGCCTCGGGATCTACCTCGGCGATGGATGAACCCGAAAACCCGGCGAAGGACGAGGAGCTCTGGCGTTTCTCGCTGGCCTTCTACGACCGCCCGGGCATCGCCGAGGCGCTGATCGCGCTCCAAGACCGCGACGGTTGCGACGTCAACGTGATGCTGTTTGCGCTGTGGCTCGGAATGTCGGGGCGTGGTCCGCTCGGCGGCGAGTTGCTGGCCGCGGCGGAACGTGAGACCGCCACACTCCGAAGCGAAATCGTCGAACCCTTGCGCAGCATCCGCCGAACGCTCCGGCATCATTCCGATAGCGATGTGCAGAATTTGCGCGAGGACGTTAAGGCGCTCGAACTCGCGGGCGAGAAGTTGATCCAAACACGTCTTGCCCGCCTAGCCGGGCCCGGCCCCGGGAGGACACACACCGAGGGCTGCCGAGCCGCCGCCCATGCCAATCTCGCCCGCTATCTCGGCCCAGAACGGATCCGACGCAGAGAGGCGGGGGTTATCGGCGCGGCCTTCGACGCATTCGCGCGAGAGCTTTGACAAGGTGGCAGACGCGGGATCCGATCACGCCGAAGCTCCCCTTCAATTGTCATCGCGAGCGGAGCGATGCGATCTCGGGCCAGTTGGCGCCGAACTGCCGGAGGGCTCGCCCCAGCGCTTGACGCCTCCGGTTTCGAAGCCGAACAAGTCGAGTACACGGCCCAACGTCTGATCGAGCATCTCGGCGATTGTCCGCGGCTTGGCATAGAAGGCGGGGACCGGCGGGGCGATCACCGCACCCATTTCGGACAATGCCGTCATGGTTCGCAAATGGCCGGTATGAAGCGGCGTCTCGCGCACCATAAGGACGAGGCGGCGGCGCTCCTTGAGCACGACGTCGGCCGCCCGGCTCAAGAGCGTCGTCGTCACGCCGGTGGCGATCTCGGCCATGCTGCGGATCGAGCACGGAGCGATCACCATGCCGATCGTCTTGAAGGAGCCGGAGGAGATCGGCGCCGCCAGATCGCCGATGGCGTGGACCACGTCGGCACGGCTTCGGACGACCGCGGGTTTGAGGTCGGTCTCTAGCGCCAATGTCACCTCCGCCGTCCGGCTCATGACGAGATGCGTCTCGACCGGTAGCGGGCGGAGCAGCTCGAGCAGCCGCGCCCCATAGATCGCGCCCGAGGCGCCGCTGATCCCTACGATCAGGCGAGGGCGCTCGGAGTTTTCCATCATGTCGTCCTCTGTGAATTTAATCGTTCCGTCATATCTCCGTCCGAGGGTCGACGACCCTATAGCCGGGTGATGCCACTGGCGTTACCATCGGCCAGCGTTACCGTCTAGCAGGAGGAGTGTGCATGTCGCAGCAGGATCGCATCGAGGCGCTGAAGGCGAAGCATGCCGCGCTCGAACGTGCCCTCGATGAGGAAAACAAGCGGCCGCTCCCCAACCAGGACGCGGTCCATGACCTGAAGCGTCAAAAGCTCCGCATCAAGGACGAAATCTACCACCTGGAGAGGCACTGACCGAAGCCGGCGGGAATCCAGCATTTAAAAGCCGGGAGCCCGTCTCACCCGGCTTTTTTGTGGCCAAACCCGTCTTCGAGGTCACATTTATGAC
>Ga0306926_10004444_pt1 | contig 14721 bp, 11 predicted proteins | sample flu12Cox44000178_FD_203759 | JGI IMG/M metagenome (GOLD analysis project Ga0306926, IMG submission 203759) | Lab enrichment of tropical soil microbial communities from Luquillo Experimental Forest, Puerto Rico - flux8day.12C.oxic.44.000.178 (v2)... | ecosystem: Environmental > Terrestrial >...
TCGTGATGGCGGTGATGAACGGCTTTCGCAAGGAATTGCTGGACAAGATTTTAGGCATCAACGGTCATCTCCTGATCCAGCCGCTGGAACAGCCGCTCACCGATTGGGAGATGGTTTCTGAGCGCGTGTCGAAAGTGCCCGGCGTTATCCTTGCGGCGCCGGTCGTCGAGGGACAAGCACTCGCGTCCTCACCCTTCAATGCATCCGGCGTGCTGGTGCGCGGCGTGCGCGCCGCCGATCTCGCCAAGCTTCCTTCCGTCGCCAGCAACATTCGCCAAGGCACGCTCGAAGGCTTCGATGAAGGGCAGGGGGTTGCCATCGGCAAGAGGCTCGCCGATCAATTGTCGCTGCGCGCGGGCGATAGCGTGACGCTCGTTGCTCCCCGCGGCGCGATCACGCCGATGGGCACGACACCGCGCATCAAGGCCTATCGCGTCGCGGCCGTGTTCGAGGTCGGGATGTCGGAATACGATTCCGCCTTCGTATTCATGCCGCTCCCGGAAGCACAGGCCTATTTCAATCGCGCCGGCGACGTCACCGCGATCGAGGTCTATGTCGAGCAGCCGGATCAGATCGATTATCAGCGCAAGCTTGTCACCGAGGCCGCCGGGCGGCCGATCTTCATCATCGATTGGCGCCAGCGCAACGCGACCTTCTTCAATGCGCTGCAGGTCGAGCGCAACGTGATGTTCCTCATTTTGACGATCATCGTCATCGTGGCGGCGTTCAACATCACCTCCGGGCTCATCATGCTGGTGAAGGACAAGGGCCGCGACATCGGCATTCTGCGCACCATGGGCGTCACCCAGGGCGCGATCATGCGGGTATTCATGGTCACCGGCGCCTCCGTCGGGGTGGTCGGCACGTTGGTGGGCTTCCTGTTGGCGCTGGTCGTGTGCCTCAATATCGAATCGATCCGGCGCTTCCTATCGTGGATGACGAATACGGAGTTGTTCTCACCCGAGCTTTATTTCCTCTCGAAGCTCCCCGCCGACCTCGATGCCGGCGAGACCACCGCGGTGCTGGTGATGGCGCTTGCGCTGTCGCTGTTGGCGACACTCTATCCGGCCTGGCGCGCGGCGCGCCTCGATCCGGTCGAGGCGCTGCGTTATGAGTGAGACGATCAGCGCCGAGAGGAGGCCGCGAATCGGCGCTCACGAGGAGCAAGAGCCGCCGATCCTGTTCCTGCACGGGATCGACCGGCACTATCGCCAAGGCGATGTCACGCTCGACATCCTCAAAGGCGCGGAGCTTGCCATCTGGCCGGGTCAGTCGGTGGCGCTGATTGCGCCCTCCGGCGCCGGCAAGTCGACGCTGTTGCATATCGCAGGCCTGCTCGAGCATCCCGACTCCGGCGAAGTCTATATCGATCAGATCGCGACCTCCGCGCTGTCCGATGCCGAACGCACGCGACTGCGTCGCATCGAGATCGGTTTCGTCTATCAGTTCCATCATTTGTTGATGGAATTTTCCGCGATCGAAAACGTGATCATGCCGCAGATGATCCGCGGCCTGCCGCGCAAGGAAGCCACGCGCCGCGCGAGCGACCTGCTGAGCTATCTCGGCTTGAAGGAGCGCCTCACCCATCGCCCGGCGGAGCTTTCCGGCGGCGAGCAGCAGCGGGTCGCCATCGCCCGCGCGGTCGCCAACGCGCCGCGCATTCTGCTCGCCGACGAGCCGACCGGAAATCTCGACCCGCGCACCTCCGAGCACGTGTTCTCCGCGCTCACGCAGCTGGTGCAGGCCTCCGGCCTCGCCGTCGTCGTGGCCACCCACAACATGGACATCGCCGCGCGCATGGACCGGCGCGTCACCATTAAGGATGGGTTGGTGGTCGAGCTGGGCTGATGCCGGACCGGCCGGGCCTCGCACCCTACGCTGGCCGACAATTTGCAGTGCGAATTTCACCGCAGTGGCAAGTGTTTAGCGCAGACAGCGGGCGCGCCCTTGACATGCGAACATAACATGAACTATGTTCATGACTTGTTCTTATCGTTCGGGAGTGATTTGTCATGGTTTGCGCCGTTGTTGAAGAAACCGCCACATTGACCTCGCTGGCGTTGTTTTTGGGCATGGTTGCGATCTGGGCGCAGGTGATCGCCTCGCTTTGAGTGCGCGCAGCGCCGATGAGTTCGTCGGCCTCCCCTTCAAAGCGATGATGTTGGGGACAAGCCGTCGGCGTCATGCCCGCTCGCGATGGACAGCACCTGCGCGCGCCCTCACATTCGCAAGCGCCTTGAGAATCGCTGAGGGTTTGAATGCCCGGCTTCATCCATCTACACGTGCACTCGTCCTATTCGCTGCTCGAAGGCGCGCTCACGATCGCGCGGCTGTGCGAGCTCGCCAAGGCGGATCGCCAACCTGCGCTCGCGCTCACCGACACCGACAACATGTTCGGTGCGCTCGAATTCTCCGACAAGATGGCGGCGGCGGGGATTCAGCCGATCGTCGGCTGCGCGCTCGCTATCGACTTTGCCGACCATGAGGCACTGCCGCATGCCGGGAGCGCCGCGCAACTCGAACGCCCGCGCATCGTTCTTCTGGCCGCGCGCGAGAGCGGCTATCGCAGCCTGATGCGGCTTAACTCCCGCGCCTTTCTCGAAACCGCGCCCAATGAGCCACCGCATCTGCGTCTTGCCTGGCTCGAGGGAGAGACCGAAGGCTTGGTGCTGCTGACCGGCGGCCCCGGCGGACCGCTCGACGTGGCAATCGCCGCCGGACAGGGCCATCTCGCGCAGACACGCTGCGCCGCGCTCGAGGGGCTGTTCGGCGACCGGCTCTACATTGAACTGCAGCGCCATAGCAGCAGCGGCGAACGCAAGGTCGAGCCGGCGCTCATCGCACTCGCCTATGAGCGCGGGATTCCGCTCGTCGCCGCGAACGAGCCCTTGTTTGCGACCCAGGACGACTATGAGGCGCACGATGCCCTTATCTGCATCGCCGAGGGCCGCTTGGTGGCCGAGGCCGATCGGCGTCAGCTCACGCCCGAACATCGGTTCAAGACGCGCGCGGAAATGGCCGCGTTGTTTTCCGATCTGCCCGAGGCGGTCGCCTCCACGGTTGAGATCGCGCGGCGCTGCGCGTTCCGGCCGCGCGTTCGGGCGCCGATTCTGCCGCGCTTCTCGGTCGGCGCCGACGGCGATGCGGTCGACGAAGCCGCCGAATTGCGCAGGCGCGCCGAAGGCGGGCTCGAAAGTCGCATCAAGATTCACGGCATCTCCGCCGGCCACACGGTCGAAGAGTATCGCGAGCGCCTCGCCTTCGAGCTCAACGTCATCGAGGGCATGAAATATCCGGGCTATTTTTTGATCGTTTCCGATTTCATCCAGTGGGCGAAGGCGCGCGGTATTCCGGTCGGGCCGGGACGCGGCTCGGGCGCGGGCTCGCTGGTTTCCTACGCGCTCACCATCACCGATCTCGATCCGATCCGCTTCGGACTGCTGTTCGAGCGCTTTCTCAATCCCGAGCGCGTGTCGATGCCGGATTTCGACATCGACTTCTGCCAGGACCGGCGCGATGAGGTCATCAACTATGTGCAGGAGCACTACGGGCGTGACCGCGTGGCGCAGATCATCACCTTCGGCACGCTGCAGGCGCGGGGCGTTCTGCGCGACGTCGGCCGCGTGTTGCAGATGCCGTACGGCCAGGTCGATAAATTCTGCAAGCTCGTGCCGCAGAACCCGCTCAATCCGGTCACGCTCAGCCGGGCGATCGACGACGAGCCGCGCCTGCAGGCGGCGCGCGATAGCGATCCACTGGTCGCACGCGCCTTCGACATTGCGCAAAAGCTCGAAGGACTGCACCGCCACGCCTCAACACATGCCGCCGGCATCGTCATTGGCGAGCGGCCATTGACCGAGATGGTGCCGCTCTATCGCGACCCCAAATCCAACATGCCGGTGACTCAGTTCAACATGAAATGGGTCGAGCAGGCGGGCCTGGTGAAGTTCGACTTTCTCGGCCTCAAGACGCTCACCGTGCTGGAAAAGGCGGCGGCGTTGCTGCGCAGGCGCGGGGTCGAGATCGATCTGGCGGCGATCCCGCTCGATGACGAAAAAACCTATGCCATGCTCGCGCGTGCCGAGGCGGTCGGCATCTTCCAATTGGAAAGTCAGGGCATGCGGCGCGCTCTGCTCGACATGCGGCCGGACCGCTTCGAAGACATCATCGCGCTCGTTGCGCTCTACCGGCCCGGCCCGATGGCCAACATCCCGACCTACTGCGCGCGCAAGCACCGCATGGAGGAACCCGACTATATCCATCCCCAGCTCGAGCCGATCCTGCGCGAGACCTTCGGCGTCATCGTCTACCAGGAGCAGGTGATGCAGGCGGCGCAAATCCTCGCCGGCTACTCGCTCGGCGAAGCCGACCTGCTGCGGCGCGCCATGGGAAAGAAAATCCGCAGCGAGATGCAGAAACAGCGCAGCCGTTTCGTCTCCGGCTGCGTCGAGCGCGGCATCGAACAGGGACAGGCGGAGGCGATCTTCGAGTTGCTCGCGCGTTTTGCCGATTACGGCTTCAACAAGAGCCACGCCGCCGCATACGCGCTCGTCGCCTATCAAACCGCCTTCATGAAGGCGAACTATCCGGTCGAGTTTCTCGCCGCGTCCATGACCCTCGACATGGGCAATACCGACAAGCTTTCGGAATTCCGCGCCGAGGCCGAGCGCCTGGGCGTGAAGGTCGAGTCGCCGTCGGTCAATCGCTCCGGCGTCGATTTCGAAGTCGATGGCTCGACCATCCACTACGCGCTCGCAGCGCTCAAGGGCGTGGGCCGCCAGGCCGTCGAGGCGATCGTCCAAGCCCGCAGCCAGCGGCCGTTTGTCGACCTGTCCGATTTCGCCGCGCGTATCAATCCGCACGCGGTGAACAAACGCGCGCTGGAGAGCATCGTCGCGGCAGGAGCCTTCGACGCGCTCGAACAAAACCGCGCGCGCGTGTTCGCGGCCGTCGACGCCATGCTCGCGAGCGCCCAGCGTGCCCACGATGATCTTTCCGTCGGGCAGTCGGAACTGTTCGGCGGCACCGCGGCGCGCACGCCGCTCGCGCTCGGCCAGGTCGAGCCGTGGCTTCCGGCGGAGCGGCTGCAGAAGGAGTTCGCCGCCATCGGTTTCTTCCTCTCCGGCCATCCGCTCGACGACTATGCCGCCGCGCTCAAACGCATGCGGGTGCAGTCCTGGGCCGAGTTTGCGCGCGCCGTGCGCGCGGGCGCGAGTGCCGGCCGCGTCGCCGGCACCGTGGTGGCGCGCACCGAGCGGCGCACGCGCACGGGAAGCAAGATGGGAATCATCGAATTGTCCGATCCCACCGGCCACTACGAGGCGGTCGTGTTCTCCGAAGGGCTGGCGCAATTCCGCGACCTGCTCGAACCCGGCGCCGCGGTGTTGTTGATGCTCTCGGCAGAGCTGCAAGGCGATGACGTGCGCGCGCGCATCCAGATGGTCGAGCCGCTCGATCAGGCGGCGGCCAAGCTCGCCAAAGGCTTGCGCGTCTTTCTGCGCGATCAGGCGCCGATCGAGAGCGTCGCCAAACGGCTCGAAGGCCCGGCCCGCGCGACGAACGACAACGGCGAGGTCGCGTTTGTCCTGATGCTGGGCGAGGGCACCGAGGTGGAGGTGAGGCTTCCCGGCCGCTTCAAGGTCTCGCCCCAGATCGCCGGCGCCATCAAGGCGGTGCCCGGCGTGGTCGCGGTCGAGGCGGTGTAATCAGGGCGTTGCCTCCGCCGTCTGCGTAGCCTCTCGGTTTCTATCCGTTCGCCGTCGCGAAAGCGGACCCAGTCTTTGACCCTTGGCTTCCCGCTTTTACGGGACTGAGCAGAGGGTGATGCGCGGGCGTCTTGCCGATCCTTGCATCGGCGGATTCATGCCTATATAAGCCCGGTCATCTCACACGCGGACCTTGGCCTCACAGCCGTCCGGTGGCTTGCTCTGACTGCAAGGTCGGGACGAGCTCACGGGTCCGCGGCGGCTCAACCGGAGAATAGACTATGACGGTTCCAGACTTCTCCATGCGCCAGCTGTTGGAGGCTGGCGTCCACTTCGGCCATCAGGCTCACCGCTGGAATCCGAAGATGTCGGAGTACATCTTCGGTACCCGCAACAACATCCACATCATCGATCTCGCCCAATCGGTGCCGATGTTGCACCGCGCGTTGCAGGCGGTAAGCGATACCGTCGCCAATGGCGGGCGCATTCTCTTCGTCGGCACCAAGCGCCAAGCGCAGGATGCCATTGCCGACGCCGCCAAACGCTCGGCGCAGTACTACGTCAATTCGCGCTGGCTTGGCGGCACGCTGACCAACTGGAAGACCATCTCACAATCGATCTCGCGGCTGCGCAAGCTCGAGGAGATGCTCTCCTCAGGCGAGGCCACGGGCTACACCAAGAAAGAGCGGCTTACGCTGCAGCGCGAGCGCGACAAGCTCGACCGCGCCCTCGGCGGAATCAAGGACATGGGCGGGCTTCCCGACCTCCTGTTCGTGATCGACACCAACAAGGAGGACATTGCGATCAAGGAGGCGCGGCGCCTCAATCTGCCGGTCGCCGCCGTGGTCGATACCAATTGCGACCCCGACGGCATCACCTATGTCGTGCCGGGCAACGACGACGCGAGCCGGGCCATCACCCTCTACTGCGATCTCGCCGCCAAAGCCGCAATCGACGGCATTTCCCGCGCACAAGGCGAACTCGGGGTGGACACCGGGGCCGCGGCGGAGCCGACGATCGTGGAAGAACTGCCGGCGGCCGCCGAGGGCCCCGGCTACGAGGTGCTGTCCGGCCCGCGCGGCGTGGCCGACGATCTCACGAAGCTGCACCATGTCTCGCCCACCATCGAGAAGAAGCTCAACGATCTCGGGGTCTTCCACTACTGGCAAATCGCGGGACTCGGGCCGGAAGCCGCCCACAAGATTGCCGAGGAAGTCGGGCTGCCCGGCCGGGTGGAAGGGTGGATCGCGCAGTCGAAAGAGCTGACCGCAGAGTAGCAGCGGCGTCATGCCCAATACGCTCCCGCCGTCGAACTCTCTGCCGCGCCGGAGGGTGATGGCAGCGGATGGTGTGCGGGTAGCGCGCCTCGCTGCGGCGCTTGAGAAGAGGAGCGCGGAGAGGACAGAGGACCTATAGATATGGCCAATATCACGGCGCAAATGGTGAAGGAGCTGCGCGAGCGCACGGGCGCGGGCATGATGGATTGCAAAGCGGCGCTGCAGGAAACCGCGGGCGAGATGGAGCAGGCCGTCGATTTGCTGCGCAAGCGCGGTCTCGCCAAGGCCGCCAAGAAGGCCGGCCGGATCGCCGCTGAAGGTCTTATCGGGGTGGCGGTGGAAGACTCCAACGGCGTCGTCGTCGAGGTCAACTCCGAAACGGATTTCGTGGCACGCAACGAATTGTTCCAGGGCTTGGTGAAAATGATCGCCAATGTGGCGCTGTCCGTAGGCACCGACGTGGAGAAGATCAAGGCGGCAAAAATCGGCGACATCACGCTGGCCGACGGCATCGCCGACACCATCGCCAAGATCGGCGAGAACATGTCGCTGCGGCGCGCATCGTCGTTGTCGGTCGCCAAGGGCGTCATCGGCAGCTACGTGCACAATTCCGTCGATCAAGGTCTCGGCAAGATCGGCGTCATCGTAGCGCTTGAATCGAGCAGCAAGGGCGACGAACTCAAGCGCTTCGGCCGCATGCTCGCAATGCATGTCGCCGCCTCCAATCCGCAGGCAATCGATCCCTCCGGCCTCGACCCGGACTTGGTGCGGCGGGAGAAGGAGGTGCTCGCGGACAAGTACAAGGCGCAGGGAAAACCTGCGAATGTGATCGACAAGATCGTCGAATCGGGGCTCAAGACTTTCTACAAAGAGGTCTGCCTGCTCGATCAGGCCTACATCCACGATCCGGACAAGACGGTTTCTCAGTCGATCAAAGAGGCCGAGAGACAAGTAGGCGCCCCGATCAAAGTGACGGGCTTTGTGCGTTATGCGCTCGGCGAGGGCATCGACCGGCCCGACAGCGATTTCGGCGGCGAGGTCGCAGCGCTGGTCAAATCGAACTGAACGGGCCGGCGATAGCCGAGCCACGCGCGCCGGCGGTGCACCGCGGGGATTGCCATGACCAAATCCACCTACAGGCGCGTCGTGGTGAAGGTCTCCGGCGAGGCCCTCATGGGCCCGGACGAGTTCGGCATCCATCAGCCGACGTTGGAGCGGATCGCAGCCGATCTTTTGGCCTCGCGCACGCTCGGCGTGGCGATCGCCGTCGTGGTCGGCGGCGGCAACATCTTTCGCGGCGTCCACGTCTCCGAAAAAGGCACGCCGCGCGTCACCGGCGACATGATGGGAATGCTCGCGACCGTCATGAACGCGCTGGCGCTCGAGAGCGAGCTCGAAAAGGCGGGCCTGGCAGCCCGGACCATGTCGGCGCTGGACATGCCCCAAGTGTGCGAGACATACGAGCGGCGCCGCGCTTTGCGCCACATGGAAGAGGGCAGGGTGGTGCTGCTCGCGGGGGGAACGGGCAATCCGTTCTTCACCACCGACACAACCGCCGTGCTGCGGGCCGCCGAACTCGGCGCCGAAGCGGTGCTAAAGGCCACCAATGTCGACGGGGTCTATAGTGCCGACCCGAAGCAAGACAGAGATGCTAAACGCTACGACCGGCTGACCCACCAGGAGGCGATCGAGCGCAACCTGAAAGTGATGGATACCGCCGCCTTCGCGCTTGCCCGGGAAAACCGTATGCCTATCATCGTGTTCTCGATCCGCGAAAAGGGAGCGATCGCAGCGGTGCTGCGCGGAGAAGGGCGCTCCACCGTCGTCGGCAATTGACGCAGTGCCGGCACCGTATCCGGCGCAAACTAAAGACCCGGATCGACCAATTCGATCGAGGGACGCCATGGCCAATCCGACCCACGATATCAATGAGCTCAAGCGCCGAATGCAGGGTGCAATCCAGTTGTTGAAGCAGGAGCTGGGGGGACTGCGCACCGGCCGTGCTTCGGCGAGCCTGCTCGAACCGGTGCAGGTGGAAGCTTACGGCACCCATATGCCGCTCAACCAAGTCGCAACCGTGAGCGTGCCGGAACCCCGGCTCATCTCCGTGCAGGTGTGGGACAAGTCCATGATTCATGCCGTCGAAAAGGCGATTGCCGCGTCCAATCTCGGTCTTACTCCCTCGACCGAAGGGCAAGTGCTGCGGCTGCGCATCCCCGAACTCAACGAAGAGCGGCGCAAAGAGCTGGTTAAGGTTGCGCACAAATACGCCGAGGCAGCGCGGGTCGCCGTGCGTCACGTACGGCGCGACGGGCTCGACGTGCTCAAGAGGCTCGAAAAGGAGCACAAAATCAGCGAAGACGACGGCAAGCGCTCGTCCGAGCAAGTGCAGAAAGCGACGGACGACGCGATCGGCGAGGTCGACAGGATGCTCGCGACCAAGGAAAAGGAAATCCTCACGGTGTGAGGTTTAAGCGTATGTCGGAGAGCGCGCCGCTGCGCACTGCCGAGATCGGCGACTTCGCCGTGCCGCGGCACGTTGCCATCATCATGGACGGCAACGGGCGCTGGGCCGCCGCGCGCGGACTGCCGCGCGGAGAAGGGCATCGCCGGGGCGTCGAGGCCTTGCGCCGCACCGTACGCGCCGCCGCCGATCTCGGAATCGGCTTTCTCACCATTTTTTCGTTCAGCGCCGAGAACTGGTCGCGACCGCCCGCGGAGATTCGCGAGCTGATGGGGCTGTTGCGCCGCTTCATTCGCCACGATCTCGCTGATCTCCATCGCCGTGGCGTACGCGTGCGCGTTATCGGCGAGCGGGAGGATCTCGATCCCGACATCCGGCGGCTGCTCGATGAAGCCGAGGAGCTGACCAAGGACAACAGCAGGCTCGTCCTGGTGGTAGCCTTCAATTACGGTGCCCGTCAGGAGATTGCGCGCGCCGCGCGCCGCGTGGCGGCCGCGGTCGCGGCCGGGGAATTGGCGGCCAGCGCGGTGACAGCCGACAAGCTCGCGGGCTATTTCGACGCGCCCGACGTGCCCGATCCAGACCTCATCATCCGCACCAGCGGCGAGCAACGGCTCTCCAATTTCCTGCTGTGGCAAGCGGCGTATAGCGAGCTCGTATTCGTCCCCGCCTATTGGCCGGATTTCGACCGCGCGGCGCTCGAGAGCGCGATCATCGAATATCGCCGGCGCGAACGTCGCTTCGGCGGTCTCGCCGCGCGGACCGGGTCGTAGTCCGTGGCGGGCGCGGACCAGCCCTTGCGCGCCGGCGCCTTTGGCGGCAGCCAGCTCGCATTGCGCGTGGGCTCGGCACTGGTGCTCGCGCCGCTCGCGATCGCAACCGCCTATCTCGGCGGGTGGCCGTTCGCCTTGTTTTGGGGCGTCGCGGCGGTGGGCGTGCTGTGGGAATGGACCTCGCTGGTAGCACCAGGCGACCAGCGCTCCGTACTGCTGGCGGGGGGCGCGGCGCTTGCGTTGACGATCGCGCTTGCGGCCAGCGGACATATTTTGGCGGCGCTCATCGTATTGGCCATGGGCGCGCTTGCCGCGGCCGCTCTGGCGGTGGCCGAGCGGCGGGCGTGGGTCGCGGGCGGCATTCCCTATGCCGGCGCGCTTGCAATCGCGCCGATCGTCTTGCGCAGCGACGGCGAGGAGGGTTTCCTCGCGCTCATCTTTCTCTTTGCCGTCGTGTGGACGACCGATATCAGCGCCTATTTCGTGGGGCGCGCGGTCGGAGGTCCCAAGCTCATGCCGCAAGTGAGCCCGAAAAAGACCTGGGCCGGTGCGCTCGGAGGCTTGCTCGCGGCGGTCGCCGTCGCGATCGCCGTCGCGAAATTGGCGTCGCTGACGGCATGGTTCGCGTTTGCCATGCTCGCGGTCGTGTTGTCACTCTCCGCGCAGGCCGGAGACCTTTTCGAGTCGTTCCTCAAGCGCCGGTTCGGTGCCAAGGACTCGAGTCATCTCATACCGGGACACGGCGGACTGATGGATCGGCTCGATGGGTTTGTGACCGCCAGCCTCGCGGCCGCGCTGATTGGATTGGCGCGCGGAGGCCTCGAGGCACCGGGCCGCGGCCTGTTGCTCTGGTGAGCCATGAAGCCCGACATCATACGCGCTGCGTTGAATCGCGCGCCGGCGGAGCGTACCGTCACGTTGCTTGGCGCCACAGGCTCGATCGGGGCGAGCACCATCGATCTGCTCAAGCGCGCGCGCAGCCGCTTTCGCGTCGAGGCAGTCAGCGCCAATAAGAACGCCGCCGCGCTCGCCGCGCTCGCGCGTGACCTCGGCGCGCGGTTTGCCGCCATCGGCGATCCCGACGCCTACGGCGAACTCAAGAGCGCGCTGTCGGGAACCGCAATCGCGGCGGCTGCCGGCGAAAGCGGCTTGCTGGAGGCGGCGCAGCGGCCCGCGGAATGGGTGATCGGCGCGATCACCGGGGCGGCCGGGCTCAAGCCGACGCTCGCTGCAGCCGAGCGTGGCGCGATCGTCGCGCTCGCCAACAAGGAGACGCTGGTCTGCGCCGGCGGCCTGTTCATGCGCCGCGCGGCGGCGGCAGGCGCGACGGTGCTCCCGGTCGATTCGGAGCATAACGCCTTGTTTCAAGCCATGAGTGGGAGCCGGCGCGAGGACGTGCGGCGCGTAATTCTCACTGCCTCGGGCGGCCCATTCCGCACCGCCAGCCCCGAGACGGTGAAGACGGCAACCGTCGAGCAAGCGCTCAAGCATCCCAATTGGTCGATGGGGGCGAAGGTTACGATCGATTCGGCAACTCTGATGAACAAAGGCCTGGAACTTATTGAAGCACATCATCTCTTTGCCCTCGCGCCCGAGCAAATCGACGTCCTCGTCCATCCCCAATCGATCGTCCACAGCCTGGTTGAGTTTTGTGACGGCTCGCTCATTGCCCAGCTGGGGAGCCCGGACATGCGCATCCCCATTGCCTATTGCCTGGCTTGGCCGGAGCGAATCGACGGGCCGGCACCACGGCTCGATCTCGCGCGCGCGGCCACGCTGACCTTCGAGGAGCCGGACCTTGCACGCTTTCCCGCCTTGACGCTGGCCCGTCGGGCGCTGGAGGCGGGTGGGGCCGCGCCCACCGTTCTCAACGCGGCCAACGAAGTGGCGGTCGGCGAATTTCTCGCCCGCCGGCTGGGTTTTGCGGGGATATCCGCCCTGGTCGAGGCCACTCTCGAGGCCGCATTGTCGCGAAATTGGACCGCGGAGCCGCAAAGCGTCGACGAAGCACTATCTATTGACCATAATGCCAGATTGTTGGCGCGCGCGCTTTTGCCCGAAATTGCCGCAAAGGCACCGTAGAGTTTGGTGTTCGCCCCAACTGGGTCGGGACGGGCGGGGAAAGGCCTGATGAACTTCGATTTTCTATCCGGGATCAACGCGCTGGGGGGCGGCGTGCTCGCCTACCTTGTGCCCTTTTTGTTCGTGCTGACGCTGGTGGTCTTCTTCCACGAGCTCGGCCACTTTCTGGTCGCCCGACGATGCGGGGTGAGAGTGTTGGTCTTCTCGATCGGATTCGGCCCTGAGCTTTTCGGCTTCAACGACCGGCACGGCACGCGGTGGAAGCTGTCAGCTATTCCGCTCGGCGGATATGTGAAATTCTTCGGCGACGAGAACGCTGCGAGCGTTCCCGATCAAGCCGCGCTCGCCGCCATGAGCGAAGAGGAACGCCGCCACAGCTTTATCCATCAGCCGGTGGCGCGCAGGGCGGCCATTGTGGTGGCGGGCCCGCTGGCCAATTTCCTGCTCGCGATCGCAATCTTCGCCGCCCTTTTCATGATTTTTGGCAAGCCGAGCACGTCGCCGCGAGTGGACGCGGTGCAGCCCGGCAGCGCCGCGGAAGCCGCGGGATTCAAGCCCGGCGACATGGTTCTGACCATCGACGGGCGGCCAATCGAGAGCTTTCCCGATATGCAGCAGGTCGTCAGCACCAGCGCGGGCGAAGCGCTAACATTCGAGGTGGACCGCGGCGGTGTCAAAGTCACCCTCAAGGCCACTCCCACGCTGCGAGAGTCGAAGGATCGGTTCGGCAACGTGCATCGCATCGGCGTCCTTGGCATTACCCGCTCGCCTTCGCCGGACGACACGCACTTCCAGCCGGTTGGCCCGCTCAAGGCGGTCGAGCTCGGCGCGCAGAGGACGTGGTTCGTGGTCGACAGGACGTTGTCCTATATCGGCGGCGTCATCTCCGGTCGCGAGGCGGCCGATCAGCTAGGAGGGCCGATTCGGATCGCCCAGGTCTCAGGGCAGGTGGCGACCGAAGGACTCCCGTCCTTATTCAGCCTCGCGGCGGTGTTGTCGGTCTCGATCGGCTTGCTCAACCTGTTTCCAGTTCCGCTGCTCGATGGCGGGCACCTGCTGTTCTACGGCATCGAGGCAGTGAGGGGAAAACCGCTCTCGGAGCGGGCGCAGGAGGTGGGATTTCGGATCGGCCTCGCCATCGTCGTCATGTTGATGATCTTTGCCACCTATAACGACCTGCTGCATCTTGCCGCCCAATGGACGGCGTCGTAGGGAGGCTGAAACTTTTCGGGGTTAAGGGGAGCAAAGGCTGGGGGAAGCAAAGGCTGGGCAAGCGGTCCGACCGATGGAGGCCGTAACGGCGGCGGTGCTGGTGTAGGTGCGTTCGGGGAATAGGGACGACCTTTCTCGTGTGGTACCCGACTTCGCGGTACCCGAAGGGGGACGACAAAGGCGCGTGGGGGATGAAACTTCGTAGGTGGCTTATTCGAGGACTGGGCCTCGTCTGCCTCGTCCTCGGCGGAGGTTTATTGAGTGGTGGCGTTGTGTCGCTCACCGCACGGCCTGCCTATGCACAAACCGTCAGCTCCATCATCGTCCAAGGCAACCAGCGGGTCGAGGCCGACACCATCCGCTCCTACTTCCAGCCGGGACCAAACGGCCAGCTCGACGCCTTCCAGATCGACGAAGGCGTGAAGGCGCTTATTTCCACCGGTCTATTCCAAGAGGTTCGGCCGTCAGTGCAAGGCGGACGCCTGGTCATCACCGTCATCGAAAATCCGGTCATCAACCGCATCGCGTTTGAAGGCAACAAAAAGGTCAAGGACGAACAGCTCAAGTCCGAAATCCAATCGAAGGAGCGCGGCACGCTCTCCCGTCCCGTGGTGCAGGCCGACACCGCACGCATCGTCGAAGTCTACCGCCGCAGCGGCCGTTTCGACGTCCACGTCGAACCCAAAATTATCGAGCTTCCGAACAATCGCGTCGATCTCGTCTTCGAAATCACCGAGGGCGCAAAGACCGGGGTCAAGCTCATCCAGTTCGTCGGCAATCGCGCCTATTCATCCTATCGGCTGAAGGACGTGATCAAGACCTCCGAGACCGGACTGCCGATTCTCGCATTCCTGCAAACCGGCGATATTTATGATCCGGATCGGATCGAGGCCGATCGCGAGTTGCTACGTCGATTCTATCTCAAGCACGGCTACATCGACGTGCGCATCGTGTCCGCAGTCGCAGAATACGATCCTGATCGACGAGGTTTCGTGGTCACCTTCACGATCGAGGAGGGCGAGCAGTATCGCGTCGGATCGGTCGACGCTCAGTCCACGATACGGTCGCTCGATCCCTCACCGCTGCGGGGGAAGCTGCGGGCCTATCCGGGCGATGTCTACAATGCCGAGGCGGTCGAGAAGACCGTCGAGGACATGACCATCGAAGCCGCGCGGCTGGGCTATGCCTTCGCGTCGGTACGTCCAAGC
>Ga0306926_10004446_pt1 | contig 14719 bp, 14 predicted proteins | sample flu12Cox44000178_FD_203759 | JGI IMG/M metagenome (GOLD analysis project Ga0306926, IMG submission 203759) | Lab enrichment of tropical soil microbial communities from Luquillo Experimental Forest, Puerto Rico - flux8day.12C.oxic.44.000.178 (v2)... | ecosystem: Environmental > Terrestrial >...
ATGAATCTACCAAGAGTGCCCCTTCTTCGCTGAACGTCCCAGCTCAGAGCATGTGCGAAAAGGTGTCTGGAACCCTGGAATTCAAAGGTTCCAGACACCTTTTCGCACAGGCTCTCAGCCGCCGGCTCACACGGGCACGACGCTGAATCCGAACATACCTCAATCGCGTGGCCGGTCTGCTGGAGCACATTGCTCGACCTGGTTCGCACTCACTTTGATCAAGCCGGCGGAATCTGGATCGGATACTTCTCCGACAGCCGGATTCACGGTCTGCGGCACGATGACGGCGGCCCTGGCTGCAGCCTCTTGCTCTGCGAGGCGTTGTCGGCCAAAGTACTCGGTAAGCATCGGCCCCAACATGGAAGTGACGACTACCAGGACGAGTATTGTATTCAGAACCGCCTCGTCAATCAGCCGAACTCCCTCCGCGTTCTTGGTTTCGAATGCCACGATCGCCGGGGCCAAAGTGGCGGCGACTTGTGGCAGCGATAGCGACCAGATCAGGTGCCCTTGACAGCGGGAATAACCAAAAACTCGTTGGGTCAGACGGGCGGCGAGGAACTTCGCCGCAATCAGGCGGCCCACGATGCCGACAACAAGCCCGATCCTGGCGACAAGGGTTTGCAGAAACACGCCCACGTCAATGAGAAAACCGATGCTCACGAAGAACATGGGAATGAATAACGTATCGCCCAGAAACTCCAGTTGTTCTTTGGCCTCGCTATGCCTCAACGCCCGGTTGATCGCTAGCCCGGCCAGGAACGCTCCGATGATGGGCTCCAGATTGATCACTTCGGCTCCGAAGCCGGCCAGGGCAATTATCAGGAATATGAGAGTGACCTGCCTTTGCTTGGAATCTCCCATTCGTTCGATCAACCACCGTCCAAGGGCGCTCAAGCCGACGAAGACCAACAGAACGTAGGCCATCATTTTGCCAATCTGGACGGCGAACCCAGAGATGGAAAACCCCGAACTGTGGATCGGCAGGCAGACCGACAGGACCAGCAGTGCAGTAAGGTCGGTGAAGACGGTGCCGCCAATCGTGACGGCCACGGGCTCGTCCGTGACCAGCTTCATGCGCTGAACGATGGGAAAACCGAGCAATGTGTGCGAAGCGATGAGTGAGCCGATGAGCACGGCGGACAACAAACCATAGCCAGCCAGCAAGCCGACCCCTATGCCGACGATGAAGGGAATGGAAAAGGTCAGAGAACCGAAGACCAATGACCGCTTTCCGGTGCGCCGGAACTGGGACAGATCGATCTCCAACCCGGCGAAGAACATCAACAGGAGCTTGCCGATTTCCGCAAAAAACATGGCGACGGGAGCTGCATTGGGGAGGGTGCCAAGCCCGCTGGGACCGAGGGCCACCCCCGCAAGCAACAGTCCCACGCCAGGCGGTATCCGAACCCGACGACAAATGGGAGGTATGAACAAGAATATCGCCATGACGATGGCGAAACGAACGAGCAGGGGTAAATGCACAACCGGTTCTTGCGCGGGGTCCACCATGGGTCGTCATCGGCCAAGCTGTGGTTTTGGGGGGTGGCGCAATCAGGATATTCATTTTAGCAATTCTATTGGCGCAGAGGACTCCCCGGCCATGAGACGGCCAAAGCAGGGCATCGTATGGGCATCGTTTCTTCAATGAGCGCGTGCGGAAGCTCCGTCTCGGGGCATGCAATGTCAGTACCGTACGGACAGCCCCAGACCGACGAAAAAGTCGTCCGCATGGTGGTTCAGACCGAGCCCGGCGCGGCCGTCGAGCTGGAGGCTGGGCGTCACCTTGAAAGTCATGCCGTTGTCAAAGAACGGCTTGGGTCCTGTTGCCGAATCGATCGCTCCGGACGGAATAAGCACATACCATTCGGCAAAAACATCGAGTCGTTTGGTCAGCGACCAGTCGAGAACCAAAGACTGGGCGAGCAGGGTATAGAAATGGTCTGAACCATCGAGTGCCCGGTTGGCCGACAAACTGCCGCTCACGGACAAACTGTCTTTGATGACTTCCCAGCCGAAAATGCCGATTATACCAGGCAGCACTTCTTTCTGCGTTAGAAACGAGCTCCCGGATGGCACGCTCATCTGTAAGATGAGGGCGGTTTCCGGCAGGCACTCGCGCTGTTTCGCCAAACCTAGCTTGATGCCCAGAAGCAGGTCGGTGGCGCCGGTTTGGCTGGAGGACGAACCCGACCCAGCCGTGGTGGTGCTCGCGAAGTTCTGTCCAATGCGGCATTCAAGCCAGTCTGCGAGAATGCCGAAACGCAAACTTGCTTCGGGATAAGTGTGACTGTCCACCGTTACGCCTTGGGCGCGATCGTGAGTAAAAGTGTATCCTGTTTCGAGTTGAATGACGTTTTTGCCCACTGTCGAGCTGCTTGGAGTGAATGTCGGGCGATCGGTTTTGATTGGGCTAACTTCGGAGGTCGATTCAGCCTGCGTCCCTTGAACATCCTGGTCACTCCCCCGATTTTCGCCGGTATTGCCCCCGACCTGCCAGGCCAGCAGTATCGCGGGAGCTTGCTTGCCCGAGCGGGCTTCCTTCGCCGAAGCGGCTGTCGCTTCAGGGTCCTCCCGCCCGGCGCGTTGGGCACCTTGGCCGGTCTCACCGCAATTTGTCTTCGTGGAACCGGCGCAATCAGACGGAAACGCAGAAGGCATGGAAGCGCACCCAACTGAGCCACTGGCAGGAACGAGCAGTGCCAGTAGCAGTGAGCATTTTACGAGAATTCCGGACCGCGCCCGGGACATCATGGCCATCAATTAGCTTAAGTGTGTGCTGAGTCAGCAAGGAGAAAATAATCAGAGTAGGAGATGGAAGTAATATCGACAGAATCGGCCGCAACACTTCATAAAGTTCGTCGGCACCTGTATCTGCCACGCCGTATGGTGCAACCGCCACCAACGCGAACACGCCGCGAAGCGTGCTTCTCGTTTCTTCCATGAGCAAACTAAGACATATCCGATTCCGTGGGGTCGAAGATGTTCGGCAAAAGGCGCGCGGCAGGTGTGAGTATTTTCGCAAACATAGGTTGCCATTTCGAAGCATGGGCGGTTTGATCTTGCGTTTTTGGAACAAACGCAAGACCATCGTAGTCTTCTATTTTTCCAGGTTCCTGAAATACGATTTCGGGGCGCTCAGATGCTGAAAGAAGGTTCTGGAATCAGGAGATCTTTCCAAGTTTGCCAGCAGTCCGAGAATCGACAAAAGAAATACCAATTCCAAAGCCCTGTGCGGCTGACCCACCGGGGGTTGGCGTGTTAACATGGTTGAAACCGTCGGGATTCGCGCCTATTCCTACAATCTGGCTAGAGTCGTTGATTCCGCGGGCATCTCGTAATATCCAATTCGAGCCGGCGGGAGTTTTTCGATTCGAGAAGGGCAAGACGGGTTGCGTCGAGATCGGTAACCAGCACGTGGATGGGTATGTGATTATCGATGCAGTACAGTGGTTGTTGGTGAAAGAATAATGACCATCATCCATGTCGATATGGACGCCTTCTATGCGTCCGTGGAGCAGCGCGATCGCCCCGAACTCCGGGGCAAGCCGCTGATTGTGGGCGGTGTCCAGGGCAGGGGAGTGGTCTGCGCAGCTTCCTACGAAGCTCGGAAGTTTGGCGTCCATAGCGCCATGCCGATCGTCACGGCCCGCCGGCTTTGCCCCCAGGCAATATTTCTTCCCGTTCGGATGTCCCATTATGCGGAGATCAGCCGGCAAATTCGCGAGATCTTCCTGTCCTTCACTCCGCTCGTAGAGCCCTTGAGCCTGGATGAGGCGTTTCTCGACGTGCATGGCTGCGAGGCATTGTTTGGCCCAGCGCCCGCGATCGCCGGTCAAATCAAGCAACGCATCCGCACGGAAACCGGTTTAGTCGCTTCCATTGGCGTGGCCCCGAACAAGTATCTGGCCAAGCTGGCCGGCGACTGCGGCAAGCCGGACGGCCTTGTGGTTCTCGCGCCGGACGAGGTGACTGCGTTCCTGGCGCCCTTGCCGGTGTCCCGCATCTGGGGAATCGGCGCCAAGGGAGAACGCCGGCTCCACAAGTTGGGCATCCATACCATCGGTCAGCTCAGCGCCTTGCCGGAGGCATTTCTGCTCGACCGCTTCGGCGAAGTCGGCCGGCACATCTGGCAGTTGGCCCACGGCCAGGACCACCGCACCGTCGTCCCCGATCGGGATGCCAAATCGATCAGCGCCGAAACGACGTTTGCCCGGGACATTGGCGATCTTGAGATCTTGCGCATCTGGCTGCTTGATTTGGTGGATCATCTCGCCGTGCGGCTGCGCCGGCAAGGATTGTGCGCTCGCACGATCGACGTGAAGATTCGCTCGTCGGATTTCCGAACCCGGACGCGCTCGCGGACTCTGGCAATTGGAACCAATGCGACCGAGGCGATATGGAAAACCGCCGCTGCGTTGCTGGAGCAATGTCTGTCACGGGAAATGTTGCCGCTGCGCCTGCTCGGCGTCGGCGCGACGAAATTGACGCGAGACGCCGGGGCTCAACGGGATCTGTTCGAAAGCATGGATTGCCGGCGCGAGAAGGCCCTGGACGAGACCATTGACACGATCCGCGCTCAATTCGGCACCGGGTCGATTCAGCGCGGCAGCTTGCTCGATCGTCGAGCATCGGGGACGGAAGAGGAACCAGTCTGATTCCGAAGTACATTCGAATTCAACTTGGGCACTATTACTGTAGACCTGCCTGCTCCAATGCGGCTCGCATTTTTAGGAGCTTGTCGGGCGGTAAGGGTGCGATCGGCGAGCGGCTCGGACCGATCGACAGGCCCAGCACCGAAAGAGCAGCTTTCACTCCGCCGGGGGCGGTTCCGAGGGCAAGGGCCAGTCGGATCGGGTTTAACTTGAGCTGGGCGGCCTTGGATGCAGCATGGTCGCCACGTTGAAAGGCGTTGTAAATCTCGGCAACGAGCGCCGGGGCGATATTGGCGGTGGCGGGGACGGCCCCTTTCGCGCCGAAGATCAAGCTGGGATAAATCAACGTATCGCGTCCCATCATCACCGCAAAGCGGTCGGGAACCACACGGATGTATTCCAATGTATTCTGCAAGTCACCGCTGGAATCCTTGACGCCAAGGATGTTGGACAGCTGAGCCAGGCGGGCGACAGTATCGACCTCGATTTTCACTCCCCCACAGGTCGCTGGATTGTTGTACAGAATCACCGGAAGAGAGGTGCTTTCGGCAATGCGCCGATAGTGGTCGTAGATCTCCGATTGATTCGGATTCACGAAGTAAGGAGTGATAACCGAAAGGCCATCGACGCCTTCGCTCTCGGCCATTTTCGTCAGACGAATTGCCTCACGGGTCGACTCCGCCCCCGTGCCGGCAAAGACGGGAACACGTTTGCGGACATGCGCCACGGCAGTGGCAATGACTTCCTGCTTTTCCTTTTCCTCCAGGGCATAGAATTCGCTGTTGGTGCCCAGGACGAACACACCATGGACTCCATGATCGATGAGATAATCCAAGAACGATTTGAGCCGGGGCAGATCCAGATCTTCGTTGGCGTGCATGGGAGTGGCCACGGGTGGAATGATGCCACGAATTTGCATAAAGCACCTTATTTTTGCACGGGAATGTCGCCGGAATAACTGGCCCAGAGGGCATCAACGGGATGCGCCACCCACAAGGAGTCGTTTTCCGCCCGGAGGTGGCGACCGATTTGCATCAGGCAGCCGACGTTGGCGGTGAAAACCGCCTGGGTTTTTGCGGCCAGGATGTTGGCCACTTTCCGCTGGCCCAATTGCGCCGCCATTTCCGGTTGGGATAAATTATAAATTCCGGCGGCCCCGCAGCAGATCTCACTTTCCGCAAGGGGAACCAATTCCAGACCGGGAATCGTGGCCAACAATTGGCGGGGCTGTTTGCGAATCTGTTGCGCGTGGCACAGATGGCAGGGATCATGGTACGTCGCACGGATGGGAATCGGATGTACGGGTTTTATCGGGCCCAGCTCCACGAGAAACTCGCTGATGTCGTGAACTTTGCCCGCCAACTGTTCCGCTGTACGGGCCAAAGGCGTGTCGCGCAACAAATGGCCATAGTCTTTCAGCATGGCGCCGCAACCGGCAGCGTTGACGATGATCGCATCGACTCCATTCATTTGCTCGCCGAGTACGTTGGCAAAGGTTGCACAATTCGCCTCAGCAAATTGCCGGGCTGGAATTTCCTGGCCGGAATGATAATGGATGGCGCCGCAGCAATGTTGGTGGCGGGGCACCAGCACTTCGCAACCGTTGTGCTGCAAGATGCGGACCGTGGCCAAGTTGGTTTCGGGGAAAACCGCGTCGGCGACACATCCGGTAAAGAAGGCTACACGGGCTCGTTTCTTTCTCTGAGCGGGAAGAACTTCCTGGAGTTGCCCATAATGTGGTTTAAGCGGGGGCAACAATTGGTGCATCTGGCGCAATCGTGGCGGCAGCAGGCGAAGTAATTTGCTCTTTTCCAGAAGGCGGTCCAGTTTGACCCATTGCAGCCATCGCATTGGCGCCAGGGCGAACCGTGCGCGCCGCACATATGGAAACAGATGGAAAAGAACGAGGCGCTGAAAACGCGTGAGGCGGCGCGAAGACGGCTCGGTTTGCGCCATTTGAACGCGAAATGGTTCGATCAGCTTGCCGTACTGGACTCCGGAAGGGCAGGCGGATTCGCACGATCGGCAATCCAGGCACAAGTCGAGATGATGGCGGACCTCGGAAGTTAGTTCGGTCCGGCCATCGGTTACGGCCCGCATGAGATAAATCCGGCCGCGCGGACTGTCCATTTCCGTTCCTAGCTCCACGTAAGTCGGGCAGGAGGACAGACACAGTCCACAATGAACACAGTCCAGGAACAATTCATAGTCAATGGCGGCCACGATGTTAAATGCCCTCAACAAATCGGCCGGGATTGAAAATCCCTTGAGGGTCCAAGGTATGTTTCACGCGGCGCATCAACCCGCCATCATTTCGGCTCTTGCCCCAAATGGGTAGGTGTTTTTTCCAGGCCACCGGGCAGCGGTGGATGACTAAATTGCCCGATGGCGGAATCCACGCGTGGATCATTTGAACGAGGTCCCTGGCTGTCTCCAAGTTCAAGTCATGTTCCAGATGCCCGGTGACAATCCCATTGCCGGCGTGCGCTTGCATGGCCAAATCGATGCGCAGGCCGGAAAGCTGCCGGCAAAAATCGGCGGTTCCGCCGGCCGGCAAGTTAGCCTTAAAGATCAACGAACTTTCCGGTCGAAGGGCCAAATCCCCCATTGCTTGATAGATCGGCTGCGAAGTGATCCCAATCCGCGCATCCAACCCGCGCGCATTCTCCGCAGCCAGTTCCTTTGTTAGTTGTTGAATTTGCCAACTCACGTTGTCCCGATTGTCTTCATACCCTACCAATATCAGCCACGCAGCTTCGGGAAGTTGCATTTTTGGCTGATGGTTCAAGTGGCGGACAAAGCCTTCATTGAGGAGATCAATGCAGACCGGGCATGTGCGCGAACCATGCAAAAGGTTAAGAAGCTTTGGCAAGGTCTCCGAATCGGACGGAAGTAACACCAGGGCGCGTTCCTCAGGCATGGGCCGTAATTTGAGCGTCACCTGCGTAATAATTCCAAGGGTTCCCAGGGATCCGACAAATAACTTGCACAAATCGTAGCCGGCCACATTTTTGACGACTCGCCCACCGGCTTTGATTTCCTGGCCCCGGTCATTCACCACCGATATGCCGATGACGTAATCACGCAGCGTTCCGAAGCCATACCGGCGCGGCCCGCTGATGTTACACGCGAGTATACCGCCCAACGTGGCAGAGCACGCCCTCGGAACATCAATGGGTAGGCGCTGGTTTTCCCGTTGGAGAGTATTTTGCAATTGATCGATCGTGATTCCGGCCTGGACGGTTATTGTCATGTCGCGCGTTGGATAATCGATTACTTCGGAGAGATGATCCAGAGTGACGGCCAGGCCAGGATGAGAAGGAGGTAAGCCGCGGTCCAACATGGTTCCGCCGCCGATCGGATAAATAGCCCGATTTTCCACCGCTGCTTGACGCACCAGGTTGCCGATCTCCGCAACGGAGCGAGGTCGATGCATGGCAAGGGGACCGAAGTCATCGATCAGGACACTGGCTTGATCGGCCATAGTTTGCTTCAGGAACTAGCTTACAAGGAGGCTCGTCTTCCCGCCTTGCTCGGTTCGATACACGCTCCGGCGGTAGGAAGCATCTTGAGCGGGCTGCAGCGCCCGTCCGGGTTAAAAACCGAACGTAACCGTTGCATCATAGCAAGGTCTTCGGGGTTGAACAATTTGGGCATGAAGTTGATCTTTTCCACGCCGATGCCATGTTCGCCGGTGACGCTCCCGCCGCATGCGATACATTCGTCGAGAATATCATGGCCGGCTTGCAGGACGCGTTTCACCTGGCCGGGATCGCGTTCGTCGAAAAGAAGGATGGGGTGAATGTTGCCGTCGCCGGCGTGAAAGACATTCGCGACCCGGACCTGGTATTTGTCGCTGATCTTTTGGATGACCCGCAGGATGTGCGGTAATCGCGTTCGCGGAACGACGCCGTCCTGCGTGCAGTAACTCGGGGCCAACCGGCCAACGGCACCAAACGCTTGTTTGCGGCATTTCCATAGCAAGGCACGGTCAGCCTCGCTCTTCGCCCGGCGGACTTCCCGGGCATTGTTCCTTATGGCGATGGCGGCAATGCGTTCGGCATCAGTATCCAAACCGGCATCCAGGCCGTCGACCTCCATGATAAGGGCAGCGCCCGCATCGAGAGGAAATCCAAAATGGAAGGCAGCTTCCACAGCTTGAAGTATCAATCGATCGAGCATCTCCAGTGCCCCGGGAATGATGCCGGCGCCGATGATATCGCTGATGGTGTTTGTGGCATCGTCCACCGTTTCGAAGATGCCCAGCAGGGTGCGGTACGCCTCCGGATTGCGCGAGATGCGGACCCAGATCTTGCTGGCGATGCCGAAAGTACCTTCCGAGCCGACGATCACGCCGGTCAGATCATACCCCGGATTGTCTTCCACCGGGCCGCCGGTCTGGACAACCCGGCCGTCGGGGAGAACGAACTCCAGCCCCAGTACATGATTGACGGTGACGCCGTACTTGAGAGTGTGCGGTCCTCCGGAATTGGTGGCCGTGTTGCCGCCAATTGTGCAAGCCCCCTGGCTGGATGGATCGGGGGCGAAGTGAAATCCGAAAGGCTTCAGATGATTCGATAACCATAAATTCACCACCCCGGGTTCGACCACGGCATAACGATCGCGAATGTTTACTTCCAGGATGCGTTTCATCCGGGTCAAGGCGATCATCACACCACCGCCCACTGGCAGGCAACCGCCGGCGAGGCTGGTTCCCGCTCCGCGCGGCAGAAATGGAACTTGAAATTCATTGCACGCCTGAACAATTCGGGCTATGTCGTCCGTCGAAGTGGGAAAGACTACCACATCCGGTTTGTTTTTTTCGATGGTGAAGCCGTCGCATTCATAGACCAATAGATCGCTCGGGGAGTTCAAAAGCCCCGCGTGGCCGACAATGCTGCGTAAGCGGTCGATCAGAGAGTGGCCGGTGCTGGTTGACATGACAACGTTAAGGAGCCAGGCAATGAAAAATAATGAATCGGAGCATCGCCTTGACCCGGTTCAATCCCCTCAATAGTGAAATCCGCTGCGGCGTATATGGACCATGGGGTGTCCTTCATTGAGAATCTTGCCGGCTACCACCCGGCCTATGAAGAGATCGTGGTCCCCCGCCGAAAACTGGCCCGCGACGACACAGTGTAAATAAGCGATCGCCTCGCTGAGAACGGGCGCGCCCCCGTCGGGCCGATTAACCTCCAATCCGTCGAAGGCGGATTCACCCAATGAAAAGCCGCGGCCGAAATGGACAATCATGTCTGTCTGGCCGTCATCCAGAATGTTGACCGTAAACGGAGAACCCTCGGTCAGCCAGGCAACGATTGCACGATCGCGCCTCAGGGCAAGGCTGATATTGGGCGGCTCGAAACCGCACTGTTGCACCCAGCTCGTCAAGATTCCCGTTTCCGATTGGCCACGCCGGGCAGTCACCACGAAAATGCCGCTCGGGATCCGTCCCAGCGCCGCCGCTAGTTGTTTCTGGGATTCCGATTCAATCATTTTTTCTTGTCCAGCAACTTCTCCACCACCTTGGCGACGTCCTTGTATGTGAACTCATCTTTGAATTGCTTTTCCACTTGACCTTGTTGATTGAACACGTAAACACAGGGCGGTCCTTCGAATTTCAATTTTTCCTGCCAGAATTCGGGCTTCTCATCGAGCAATAAATGCGTGAAACCGGCATTCTGACCTTTGAGGAATTTGAGTAACTTGTCCGTGATGCCACTTTGCTGAGCGTCATCCAGGGCCACGGAGATCGCCGCGAAATTGTTGGATTTGGCGTACTTCTTTTGCATCTCGACCAGATGCGGGAATTCCTTTTTGCAAGTAAGTCAGGTGTCAGACCAGTAATCGACCACTACCACCTTGCCTTGGAATTGTTTGATGATGATTTGGAGGGCGTCGTACTTGACGACTTTGATTTCCACCTTTGTCGATGCCGCTTGGTCGGCAGCGGGCATTAGCCCCGTGCCGAAAAGAACCGGCGCCAAAACGCTCAATTGCGAGGCGCAACGCAATCGCCGCATGATACTCCTCCGTTAGAGTTGCGAACCGCACTTTGGGGCGAGGTTATTACATGTCATGGTAATGGAAGAAAAGCATGAAGGCAAAGTCAGGTTTTGGCCGGGAGAGTGATTCGGTGTACTGTCATAACAATTTTATCGATTCGACCAATTCGCGATGACTCAAGGGAATGCTGGCGGAAAACAAACAATACCCGGCCGGTGTTCCCAAGGCATCGAGAATAATTTGTCGATCATTGGGAATTGCAAAGCCTTTTTCGGCCGGGATATGGCCGGAGATCAGCCAATCCGCATTCACTATTTGCAAAAACCGGGTCACGGTTTCCGGTTTCGTATTGCGACCCCAGACCAGAGAGTAGACATCGCCACCGGGTTGTAATTCTTCCGCCGTTTCCCAATCGCGATATAGTATTCCTGGGTCCCATTTTTCTATGCGCGAGGCAGCTGGCAGACTATGGCTCAAAAACACTCGGTTTGGCGTTATTGCAGCCAAAGGCAGGACCGCAAAAAGCTCCAGGTAGGCCTGGTAGATTTCTGCCGCCCTCTGCTGATAAGCGAATTCCACGCCTTTGCGAAATAAGGCATTTAAGTCTGCCTCGGCCTTGGCAATCCACTGGTTGGACCATTGCGCCAATTCGTGATTTCCCAATAGCAGATGAACGCGGGACGGATATCGGCATTTCAGGGCCGCAACTAAATCCACCAATTGGTGGGATTTATCGCTTTCATCGGGATACCGGTAGGGGCCGTGCACCAGCTCTTGTAAAACGAGATGGCGGTGCGGAAACCGTTCCAAGTCCGCAACCAAAAGAAGCCGGCGAAAATTCTCCAGATTACCGTGCAAGTCCCCGGCCACCAAAACTTCCTCAGCAATTTCCAAGGAGATCATTCTTCCAGTACGGCCCGGAGTTGCAAGGAAGACAGCTCGTGCTTGATGAAGAGTTTGCAAAAGTCTGTCGACATTCGGCATGATTTTATTGTAGAACTCGGCGATTATGGCAAAAGAATCCGCTCCTACCGATTATCCGAAGCATCAACCGATTTTCACCCTTGCCTTGCGTTGCTGATTTGTCGAAAATTCTAATAGAGCATTGAATACCGCGATGGATAAGCTATGCAGGCCGCGGAAAGTAAAACGGATGGGCAAAGAAGGGAGGGACCGGGAAAAAAACGGCCAAATCGGCGCAAAGGTGCTATTTTAGATTGAGGTGGACCGAATTACGCCCGCGATTGCCACCCAATTGTCCACAGGATAAGAATTGGATTCGGTTCTGAACCCACGCTTTCCAAGGTCTCACCGTGAACGCAACGAGACCCCGACATGGACCTCGCTAGAAACCTCAAGATTGAAAGTGTTTCGCGCTTGAACCCCACCCCGCCCTTGCAAGTAGGTCCCGGGCAGACGGTCGCGGAAGTAGTGACACTCATGCGTCAGGAGAAGGTCGGTTGCCTGCTCGTATGCGAGGCAGGTAGAATCCTTGGCATCTTCACGGAACGTGACCTGATGAAGCGCGTCTTGGCCTGTGGGAAACCTCTGAGCCTCCCCGTCGATGAATTTATGACACCGGATCCGGTCGTGGTCCACCCGAAGGAACCGATCGCCTGTGCGGTTCGTCGAATGGAGGAGGGAGGATACCGGCACTTGCCGGTTGTCGATGATCACGGCCATGCGGTCGGAGTTCTCTCGGTGAAGCAAATTGTCCAGTATTTGGCGGAATTTTATCCCGGGTCGATTTATAACTTGCCGCCGAAACCGGGAGAGGTGCCACAACAGCGTGAAGGGGCCTGACGCCTTTTCCGCCGGAACTATACAGAAGGGTAGTCATGACGGTTCCCAATCCAGTTTTAGGAACATTACCTCCATCGCGAAGACCTATCGAGCAACTTGAATCCGTAACAATCCGCTTCGCAGGAGATTCCGGCGATGGAATGCAACTCGCCGGGACGCAATTTACCAATTCTTCCGCAATTCTTGGCAACGACATTAGTACCCTGCCCGACTTTCCCGCCGAAATCCGCGCCCCGGCAGGAACCCTGGCGGGAGTCTCGGGTTTCCAGGTTCACTTTAGTAGTTTGGACATACACACCCCGGGCGACCGTCTCAATTCGCTGGTGGCCATGAATCCCGCCGCCCTCAAGACCAACCTAAAGGATCTGGAATCCGGCGGAATTCTTATTGTCAACACAGATGCATTTGGAACCGGGGATTTGCACAAGGCAGGTTACAAAACCAATCCGCTGGAAGATGGTTCCCTAAAGGGTTATCGTGTTTTTCGGATTCCGATCAACAAGCTTAATCGCGAAGCGGTGGCGGAGGTCAAGTTAAGTCCCCGGGAAGCGGACCGTTGCAAGAACTTTTTTGCCCTTGGTTTGGTGTACTGGTTGTACGAACGGCCCCTGGAGCCGACTTTGCGTTGGATACGCGATAAGTTCGGCAAGAATCCGGCGGTAATGGAAGCCAATACGCGAACGCTCAAAGCGGGATATAACTATGGGGAAACTACAGAGACTATGCCGGTCCACTACCGGGTTCCCCCGGCCAGCATCAAGCCCGGTACCTATCGCAAAATCACGGGGAATGAGGCGGTGGCCATGGGGATGGTTGCCGCGGCCAATATTGCCAATAAACCGCTGATTTATGCCAGTTATCCCATTACTCCCGCCAGCGATATCCTGCATTACCTGGCTGACCTGAAACGCTACGGGGTAAAAACGATTCAGGCGGAAGATGAAATTGCGGCCATCGGCATGGCGATCGGGGCCGCATTCGGCGGGGCCCTCGGGGTCACGGCAACTAGCGGGCCGGGAATTTGCCTCAAATCCGAAGCCATTGGATTGGCTGTAATCACTGAGTTGCCGGTTATCATCATCGATGTCCAACGCGGTGGGCCGAGTACCGGCCTGCCCACGAAAACCGAACAGGCTGATTTACTTCAGGCAATGTTCGGCCGCAATGGCGAATGCCCCGTCGCCATCGTTGCTCCCTGTTCACCGGCCGATTGCTTCGCCATGATTTTCGAAGCGTTCCGCATCGCCACTCGCTTCATGACTCCGGTTTTCTTCATGTCCGACGGCTACCTGGCGAATGGCGCGGAACCCTGGCTCATACCGAAAGTCGAGGACTTACCCAAAATTCAGGTCAACCATCCGTTGACCCCAAATAGCAATGGCAACGGCGAAGCCCATTTTCTGCCGTACAAACGCGATGAACGTTTGGTGCGCCAATGGGCGCTGCCCGGCACTCCTGGTCTGGAACACCGCATCGGCGGATTGGAAAAAGAAGACGTCACCGGCAATGTCAGTTACGACCCGATCAACCATGAGCATATGATCAAAACCCGGGCCCAAAAAATAGCCAACATTGCTGAGGAAATTCCGGAATTGGCCGTCGCCGGGCCGGCAGAAGGGGACCTGCTCGTGTTGGGCTGGGGCGGTACCTACGGATCGGTCGTAACGGCAGTCCAGCGGGCGCAGCGCAAAGGTTACAAGGTCGCCCAGGCTCATTTCCGCTACCTCAATCCGCTGCCGAAAAACACACCTGAAGTTCTCAAACGTTACAAGAAAATTCTGGTTCCCGAATTGAACCGGGGCCAATTGAGCTGGTTGCTGCGGGCGCTTTATCTGGTGGATGCAGTCGGCCTGAATAAAATCCAGGGCCGGCCCTTCCTGGTAAGCGAGATTGAAGAAAAGATTGACCAAATGCTTTCCAAGTAATTCTTTCGCATTTGGACACGGAATGGAGTAACAAGAACGAATCAACCTTGAAAGAGGATTATCATGGCGACGGCGAGTTCATTGCCGACTCTTACCGCGAAAGACCTGGCCACCGATCAGGAGGTCCGATGGTGTCCCGGCTGCGGGGATTATTCCATCCTGGCGCAGATGAAGAAGGCCCTGGCCGGGCTCGGAATTCCCCGGGAAAACATGGTGTTTATTGCAGGCATCGGTTGTTCCAGCCGGTTTCCGTATTACATGAATACGTACGGTTTTCACACCATTCATGGTCGGGCTCCCACGTTTGCCACAGGTTTGAAGGCATTCCGG
>Ga0306926_10004447_pt1 | contig 14717 bp, 10 predicted proteins | sample flu12Cox44000178_FD_203759 | JGI IMG/M metagenome (GOLD analysis project Ga0306926, IMG submission 203759) | Lab enrichment of tropical soil microbial communities from Luquillo Experimental Forest, Puerto Rico - flux8day.12C.oxic.44.000.178 (v2)... | ecosystem: Environmental > Terrestrial >...
CGGCGAACGGGAAAATTTCCGGTGGAATATACAACTGATCGGCCTTGCGATAGTAGAGGCGAATGGCCCAAAACATGAGAAGAAGCGAAGCGGCAACCTGCAAGACAGCTTGCGACCACTCCTCCACCGCGCCGAAGGACAATACGGCAAAGGCCAGCAGGCAGCAAATGCCCACGCGGACCAGTTTCATGGCTTGCGGCGCCCTGGCGGCTCGGGCACGAGGTTTACGTCATCGACCCAAGCGGTCCCGGAGATGCGCACTGCTGGGTTGTCGCTCGGATCGCGCACGACGCACACCTGAACTCGATGAGTACGGGGACCGGCAGTCCAGGTCTGGTCCACGGAAGTCCAGGGGTTGGTGCCATGGAACTCGCGCGTGTTCAGGACAGGGGCGCTGCTATCGTCGGTAGAGCGTACGCGGAATCCGACTCCATTCTCCGTGGTGATGTTTTTTGTCTTGACCCAGCCGGAAAAATGATACGTAGTTCCCGGCTGAACGATCCCGATAGCACAGGCGGCTTCGAGATTGGGATTGTGTTTGCCGTCGAATGAAAGCCGAAGTGACTGATTTCCTGAGAGCTTCTCCGATCGGTCGAGACCGATGGTAACGCTCTGCACGATGGGCTCGAAATGCCAGGAGAACGAATAGCCGGTTACACCCGATTCAAAACTAGGGTCCCAAAGCACAGAGCCCGCGGCCTCGAATAGAGGCGGCAAGTTCATCGTCGCCACGCCTTCATCCCACACCCGGTGGGCTGCCGAAAGGTCGCCCGCTTGAAGCAGTTCAGAGACCAGGTAGTCCACCTCTCGAATCCCCAGTCGAGGATGGAGAGCAATCAATTGAGTCCAGACAGTCTGGGCTACGGCAAGTTGTTTAGAACCCACAGCTTCCGAAATAACGTCAACATACACGTTTTGTCTCGCGGGCAGGAGCTGCTGCAGAATCTCGTCGAGGTTGGGATTGGAGCGATAGGCGCGTGAAAAGGCAGCCGCCGCACGACGGGGGTCCGCTTCGATGGCACGGCGCAGCTCCGTGTATGCCTGGGCTTTTTGCCCCTGCCTCAACAGGAAGTTCCCGTAGCGCCAAGAAACTTCCGCTGAACCGGGATAGCTCTTTTTCGCCGCAAGATAGGCGGAGCGTGCTTGATCAAATTTTCCGTCCAGTTCGTACGCCATGCCGAGGTCCAACCAGGCATTCGTGGCAAGGGGATTTAGCGCAATTGCTTTCTGATAAGACTCTATCGCCAAGGCAGAGTTCGGCTGTTCCAGATTGTACTGCTGATACCGTCCAAGGAAATACCAGTAGCCGGGATTCTCCGGTTCCAGACGCACGGCAAGCTTCAGCCCGTTCGCGGTATCCCCTTCGGCGCCGTTGCGTGCAATCGCGGCCCGGATTCCGGAAAAGGAGAGCCAGAGGCCCAAAAGAACGGAAAAGAGAACGATCAGTCCTCGAGAGATCGAGTCAGAGAGGCGCAGGATCATCTCACGTAACTCTGCCTAGTCCGCTCTGGGGATGCAAGAGCAAAGAGGAAGCGCTGGCGTGAGTGCGAACAACGGAAGGCCGAGCCCCACCAGCCGTAGCGGTTGTGCGATTCCGTCGATAGAACACAAGCGAAGGGATCAGTCACAATGCGGAGCTTTCCTTTCTAGCAGCACGTCGCAGGACCGAATCACTGTGCCAGCGCGCTTTCTAGAAAAAGGGAGTTGGAGTCCTGATTCATCCGGCGGCGTGCAATCCGCCTGCTTAAGAACAATCAATCGATCTGCTAGTGAGTCGGGGGATTGAGCGTTAACCACGGGCACGGGAGCGTGCGAGTTGTACGCTTGGGCTTGTCGAGTGTCCAAACAAAAAACGCGCGTCACAATCCTCGCAGCGATAGGGTCGCAGATGCAAAAGTGGAAGTATGACCCGCTCTACGAGGCCCTTCCTGTGTGAACGATGCACGTTCGGGCTGCCACAACTCGGGCAGCGCTTTTGTCGCCTCATAGGGCCGCTTTTCGGGCGGAGGCTGGATTTTAGCAAAAGAAGAAGCGTGGTGTAAACATGGCGTTTCGCGCTCATCGAGCCCTTGCTCAGAGAAACATCGCTCGGTTAGAATCAAGCATCCCGCCTGGTGGTCATTCGAAGTCGAGCTCGAATGACAACATAATTCGCTAAAGGAATCCCAGCTTTACCCGCGGGTGGTGAGGTGACGGATTGAGCGGAATTGTCGGCATCTTTCATCGGAACGGTGCACCGGTTGAGCGGGCCTTGTTGCAGTCGCTCGTGGATTTTCTTGCTTACCGAGGTCCGGATGGCCGCGGGTGTTGGACCGACACTTCGATTGGTCTCGGACATACTATCTTGCGGACGACCCGCGAATCGGCAAACGAGCGGCAACCCGCCGAGTTCGCGGGCCGTTACTGCATCACGGCGGATGCAAGGCTCGATGGCCGGGTGGATCTGCTGAATGAACTTGATCTTTCGGGGACCGACGGTCAATCCGTCCCCGACTCCGAACTGATCCTGCGAGCTTATGCGAAATGGGGCTCAGGGTGTCTCGCGCATCTTCGCGGTGATTTTTCCTTTGCGGTTTGGGACGCGCGAAACCAACAACTATTTTGCGCGCGCGATCAATTTGGGCTTAAACCTTTCTACTATGCGAGCGTCGGTTCCGTGCTGGTGTTCAGCAACACGCTCGACTGTATCCGCCGGCATCCGGCTGTCTCGGCGCGATTGAATGATCTCGCGATTGCCGACTTTCTTCTCTTCGACATGATCCAGGAGCCTGCGGCGACCTCGTTCGCAGACATCCATAGGCTGCCGCCTGCACACAGGCTTATGTGTGAGCAAGGCGGCATCTCCGTTCGCCGCTACTGGGAGCTGCCCGTGAGCGCCCCTCTCCATCACAAGCGGCCGAGCGAGTGCGTCGAGCAATTTCGAGAACTGCTAGATCATGCAGTCGCTGACAGGCTGAGAATGAACCGTGTGGGAGTCTTGATGAGCGGTGGACTGGATTCCCCCACGGTGACGGCCAGTGCAGAACGGATCCTGGCTCGCCGGGGATCCGCTGGCGGGCTGTGCGCTTATACGGAAGTCCACGACAGTTTGATTCCGCACGAAGAGCGCCGTTATGCAAAGCTTGTCGCGGAAGCGCTGAAAATCCCGATCGAATTTCAAACCGATGAGATGGGACTGCGGGAGTATCGGAACCACGAAGACCATCGTTGGCCTGAGCCCGTGCATTCACCCGGATCAGACGGAGAGCTTGCGCAGATGCGCCAGATTGCCGTCCGGAACCGCGTGGCCTTGACTGGCTTCGGGGCGGACCCCGCACTTTCCTGTCTGCTTTCTGTCTATTTCGTGGACCTGTTCAAAAAAGGGCAATTCGGCAGCGTCATAGTTGGAGCGGCTCAATACCTGATGGCCGAAGGCCGATTTTCGCGGTTGTACCTTCGCACTCGGTGGCGGCGATGGTTTCCGCCGAACGGCCAGGCCCCCAAATACCCGGGATGGTTGAACCGGGACCTGGAAAGTAGATTGGGCTTGTGCGAGAGGTGGGAATCCTTGACCCGACCGCCTGCTCGGAATGCAGCGGTTCGCCCTGTAGCTCATGATGCCATGCTCGACCCTATGTGGCCGAACTTATTTGAGGGCTACGATGCTGGGGTAACGGGCGTTCCCTTGGAAGTTCGGCATCCCTTCTTTGATTTGCGATTGGTCGATTTTTTGTTAGCCTTGCCGGCGCTGCCGTGGTGTTCCGACAAGGAGTTGCTTCGTGAGGCGGCTCGCGGTATCCTTCCAGACGCAGTGCGTTTGCGACGCAAGTCGCCCCTCCTTGCGGATCCCCTCGTCGCACTTCTCAAGCGCCCAGAATCGGCGTGTGTTGATTCATTCGAAGCGGTCTCGGAATTGGATCGATATGTAGAGCAGCGGCTTATTCCGAAAGTGTTCGGAGAAAAAGATCCGTGGAGTGCATGGATTCATCTTCGACCACTCAGTTTGAACTCGTGGTTGCTGTCCAAAGGTGTATCCGGTATAAATATACGGGGAGCTGTGTCTTGAAAGACAACGCGCAAGGATGTGCGAAAAAGCCGTATGAAAAGCCCGTCCTCCGGACGTACGGTGACATACGAATGATGACCCAGACATCCCGCGTCCAAAAGGGAAACATTGATAGGTTGAAGGGTATCCGCAAGACTGCTTAGTCACCTTCCGAGGAACCTTTGTTCGTATCGCACGAAGTTTATGGGCTGCGACTGGCAGCCAACGTCGTTGTCCCGGGCCTATGCCGTCTGCCCGATTTCGAAGAGTTCGACGTACGCATATGGCTCAGGGACTGGACCACGTTCCCCTCAGCGCCTCCTCGATCACTCGAGACTTTCCACTCCAATTCAGATGTTGCTGCCGACGACCCGAATCTGCTCGTTGGCGTGCTCCCGGACAGAGATTATTTCGCGTTTTTCTATGGCGACGGGGTTCGATTCGTCGTCGCACGCTCGGGTCGCGAGGTGTGGGCCGACTGGCCAGAAAACTACACGCTCGAAGATGCCTGCACCTATTTGAAAGGACCGGTGATGGGATACGTATTACGCTTGCGCGGTGTGGTGTCCCTACATGCGAGTGCCGTTGCCATCGACGAACAGGCGATTGCCCTGGTAGGCTCTCCCGGCGCCGGCAAGTCCACCACTGCTGCGGCGTTTGCGCGCTGCGGCTTTTCGGTGATTGCGGATGATGTGGTGGCATTGGCAGAGGAGGCCGGAGAATTCCTTGTTCAGTCGGGTTATCCAAGAGTGAACTTGTGGCCCGACTCCGTTCGCGCGCTATTTGGTTCCGAGGAGGCGCTGCCGCGGATCACACCCAACTGGGAAAAGCGGTTCTTATTGCTTGGTCAGAACGGGTTTGGTTTCGCCACAAAGGCGTTGCCCTTGGGGGCCATCTACCTTCTCGGCACTCGCGAAGAAGCGATGACCGCTCCAGTCGCAGTACAAGTTGCCGGAAGCGAAGCATTCTCATCCCTTGTTGCCAACACGTACGTAAACTATCTCCTCGACCGCAACATGCGCTCCGTGGAATTTGACCTGCTCAGCCGGTTAGCGGCCAGGATCCCCATTCGCCGAGTGTGCCTCCCGGCTGATCCCTCTGCCCTTTTTGACCTCTGCGAAGCCATTTCTGCTGATGCGAAACGAGTGAGGGTGCCCAATCGGGGAAGCGCGGCCTCAAGGCACAACTAATCCCATGTACAGCCTGGACTCCTATGGCTCCATGATTGCGGATCGCGTCCGCGTGGACGCTTACGCCGAGGCCCTGCGCAAAAACGTTCGCGACGGGTCCATTGTGGTGGAAATAGGCACGGGACCGGGTATTTTCGCGGTACTTGCCTGCCAGCTTGGCGCCAGCCGAGTGTATGCCATCGAGCCGAGTGAAATCATTCAGGTGGCACGGGAAATTGCTGTCGCCAACGGCTGCAGGGAGAAAATCGAGTTTTTCGAGGAGTTCTCGGGCCGCGTGACGCTTCCCACCCCGGCCGATGTGATCCTTTCCGATCTCCGGGGTATCCTCCCATTGTTTGAATGCCATATCCCGGTGATTGTGGACGCACGACGCCGGTTTCTCGTGCACGGTGGAACCCTGATCCCGCGAAAAGATACGCTGTGGGCTGCGATCGTCGACGCACCAAAGCCCTACGGCGAACTCGTGGATCCATGGGACCACAATGCTTTCAGCCAAGACCTGAGCCCGGCCCGACGGCTCATCGTGAACCAAGTTCAGAAGGTCCGTGTGGCTGCCGACCGCTTATTGACGGAAGCTCGACTCTGGGCCACCCTCGACTATGTCAGAGTCGAAAGCCCCGATGTCCGAGGCCATCTAGAGTGGAGGATCGAGCGAGCCGGGACCGGACACGGCCTGCTGGTATGGTTCGATACGGATTTGGCCGAGGACACGGGGTTCTCGAACGCTCCGTCTGCCCCGGAGACAATTTACAGTTCTCTATTGTTCCCCTGGACACACCCTGTGTCTCTCGAGCCAGGCCAATCGGTCCGTGTAGATCTTGAGGCGCTGCTGATCGAGAACGACTACATTTGGCGATGGATCACCTGTATCGAACCGCTCCCGGGATCGGGAGTTCCCGTCGTCCATTTTGATCAATCGCAGTTGACTGGCCAGGTGCTCTCTGCTGCCCAGCTCCAGAGGAGGGCAGCGGACTACGTTCCGCACCTGTCCGAGCAGGGTCGCCTGCGTCGCAGAGCGCTCGAGCTGATGGACGGAGCCGTTTCGTTAGAGGAGATCGCGCGCCGGCTTGCAGCGGATTTTCCTGAGTGCTTCCCAAGGTGGGAGCAGGCCTTGTCTTATGCCGGCATGATCTCGCAAGAGTACAGCCGGTAGACCAAGCCCCTTAACTTGTCTAATACCCCTAACATGTGGGTGTGGCCACGCTGCTGGCCAACTGCGCGTCGCTCAACTACACACACGCCACTCGGAGGCCTGATGCCTTGATGGCGGGACTAGTTACTTGCGAAGAACCCCGAGCGCCAGCCCGATCACGAGACCGATTGCTGACAGTAGAATCGTCGAAGGCTCCGGAACAGCCGACGAGACGAGCGTGGCCGTCAGCGTGCCCGTGGCGTCTGGGTTTGAACTGTCTGAAAACTCTGTGAGGGAAACCCCGGACGGAAACGCAAGCATAGTCGGACCAGTCGTTGGCCCACTAAAAAGCACTGGCCCAGAATTGTCGGCAAGAAAAGGAGGGGTTCCCGAGGGCGAGGATCCGAGGAAGAGATCAAAGCCTCCCCCCGAGGGACCGTCGAAGAAATCGAAAGTGCCAGTCATCATCCCGCCGTTTTGGGTGAAAGGCAGACCCGCGATCTGGAACGAACACATGCCCGACCCGCACGTGGAGACGGCCGATGGCATTGTTGGCAGTGCCCACTTGAACGTATCGCTACCGACCTGGTACACATAGTTGATCGTGTCCGCGCGAGCTTGTCGCGCGGCAAGCAGCGAAAAGCAAAGAACAAATAGCGTGAAACTCCGGAATACCAGTCGCTTCATAGCTCCACCTTCCCTGCGGATAGGGTAACGAGCACAACTATGCAATCAAAGTTCCAGTCGGCTGGATTGATAACAAACGGTTTACACATGATCCCGCATTCCTTGCAAACAACCGATTGCACTTTTCCGGAAGGACTTTGCCACCCTCAAACTGCTGAACGCCACAAACCCCGTCTAGCCGTCCTAGGTCGGAAGTACCAGTAAGTACCTATGCTTCCGATGGTTCCGAAACCCTTAGGGCCGTTACGCTCTCAGATTGCGGTCCATTTTGCAAGTATTTTCTTGCAAATTTTTTGACGAGTCACCAGGCTCAGCCGTCAGGATTTGCTGCCGCGACCGTATTTGCAGGCCAGGCGAAAACGGACGGCGCAAGGCGTCGAAAGAGCCGTGCCGATTTTCTGTTGCGACCGGCTTCCAGTTCTCCTCCGTAGGAACACAGAAACCCTAAGCAGATACGCCCTCGCAGAGATCCCGTTGCCGCGCGTTCGCCGGCGGAATGCGGCACGCTCGGGAGAGCATGGGCGTCACATCGCGCCCGGCGAGCCAAGACGAACCGAGGCGCAAGCCTGGCCGCAATCCGCATGTCTCTAACGTAGCAAGCACCGGAGCTGGCAGCCGCGCATGCAGCACGCCCGAAGAAAGGCGCAGATGGGTCGCCCACATGCGCTCCGTTGCTCCGCAACTGACGACACCAACGGACAGCAAACGCCGATTTCTGCGTTGCGGCCATTCAACGTCGCCCGATTCGCGCTCCAGTCAATTTTGACCGGGGTCAGCCAGGAAAACTGGCTAGCGAACAGTGGGAAAGTACCCGAACTGTCCGATGAGGACAGTGAACGTTGTGGGCGAATTTTTGTCGATAGAGTAATTACTAATAAGTAGTAGTCGAAGCATGGGTACTCTGTACCGAGGACAGGGAAAGGGCGACGTACGAAGCTGCACGAAATAGCCTTTATGTCCAGTAGATCAGCAGGGTGTGCACCCCCTAGTCTGATCCTATTATGCATATAATGGCACAAGCTATTTTCCTATCTGGCTTTTTTCTCTCGGGACGACCAGCGACCTCCCGACCGGCATTTTGGCGGTCGAGGAAGAAGAGCGGCGGTCCGCGCTGGCTCCAGGTCGTTGTATTTCTGACGTTCACAGGAATGGCCGCAGGCGCGGCACACGGCCAGGGACACCTAACCTTCAGCCCGACAGCGGCGAATTTTGGAGCCGTGAATGTGGGGAGCAGCAAAACGATTCAAGTGACCATTACGAACACGGGAACGACGACTGCACACGTGGATAGGGAGAACCTGACCGGAGACATGTATTCCGTGAGTGGTATCACACCGTTCATGGCGATTGCGCCCGGCGCGCACGAAGTGATGTCGATAACATTTACACCGACGAAAACAGGCTCGGCGTCTGGCGGTGTGATTATCGGGTGTGGCGCAGGTCGCGTGACTACATCCTTAACCAGCTACTCTGTAAGCGGCACTGGTGTGGCAGCAGCAGCACTGCAGGCGAATCCTGGTAGTGTCGCGTTTGGAAACGTGACGGTGGGAACAAGAATTTCCCAATCCGTGCAATTGAAGAACCCCGGGAAGGGGAGCGCTACCATCTCCAGCGTGAGTGTCAGTGGCGCGGGCTTCTCGACCAGCGGTTTAACCCTGCCGGTGACGCTGCCTGCAAGGGGCACCCAGAATCTCACGCTTACGTTTGCACCAACAGCGATTGGCGCGGGAAGTGGTACTATAACGCTCAAGAGCAGCTCCGGAGCCCCAGAGCTGACGCTCAATGTCAGTGGAACCGGACTCACAGGCACGCGCACAATTTCCGCATGGCCAGCCAGCCTAAATTTTGGAAGCGCGATAATTGGAAGCGCGGAAAAGCTCGCCGTAACCCTCCAAAACACGGGCAACTCGAATTTGAGGATCTCGGGAGTATCAGTGACAGGCCTCGGCGTCAGCAGCATCAGCAGTGGTTTGAGTGGGTCGACGATTGCACCCGGGCAGACTGCAACGTTGAATGTGACTTTTGCACCAAAGAACGCGGGGCGGCTGGGGCCGCTGAACGGCAGCGTGAAGATCAGCAGCAATGCCACGAATTCACCGACGGTGATAACGCTGAACGGGACAGCAGTTTCCGCAACCGGGCACTCGACGGGAGGGGCGCAGGCGCACTCGGTGTTTTTGAGCTGGAATCCGAGCACTTCTTCGGACGTGGTTGGGTACAACGTGTATCGCACGACATCGCCTGGCCCGCCGTTCGCAAAACTCGTCAACTCAACGCAGTTGAGCTACGCGGATGACACTGTAAAGTCGGGGAAAACTTATACTTATGTGGTGACAGCGGTGGACTCGGCCGGAGACGAAAGCGTTTATTCGGCATCGGTAACAGCGGCAATCCCGTGATCCACGCGCGCCGAGAAAAGATCTCGAAGGACAAAACGGACCTGTTTCCGTTTTCCCCCTAAATCTCGATTAACAGGTTACGTCAAAAGTTTGGTTCGACCGCCGCGATCTCCTGTGTGCGCAAGCATGTAAAGCGAGGGCACAGTCGTCAGGATTTGCCACCGCGGCCGTATTTACGTGCTAGGCGAAACGGGCGGCGCACGGCGTCGAAAAAGCCGTGCCGATTCTCGGGAACGGTCGGATTCCAGTCCTCTTCGGTAGGAGAGAGAGAAAGTCTGAGCAGATAGGCAGGCGCGGAGAACCCGTTGCCGCGCATGCGCAGACGGAATGCGGCACGCTCGAAAAGGCCAGGCTGCTTATGACCCCCTTCGGCGAGCCAGGCACGAACATAGGCGGCTAGCCTCGCCGCACCCGCATCTACCTCTAATTTGGCGAGCACCGGAGCCGGCAGACTGGCGCGCAGCAAGTCCGAGGCGAGGTACAGACCCGTCGCCAGCATGCGCTCCGCTCCCACCTCCCGGGCGGTCTCCGTGGCGGCTTGCCAATCAATATCCCTTTGCCGTGTAACCAGCGCAGCCACGTCCGCAATCCAGCCCAGCCGTTCCCAGAGATGGGTAGCGCCGTGGACGCAGATGTATACAAGCTCATCTTCGATCGACAGGGCAGGAACTTCATGACCATCGAGCGGCACGTGAGTCTGGCGCGCGAAGAACTCTTCGATCGGGAGCCGGTAGGGAAAGTAGCGCAGCGTGAGATCGTTATGCAGTTCAACGAGCAGCCTCGACTCAAGCGTCCTGAAGAGATACTGCCCCGGAATCTTTCGGGCGTCGATCGCGCTTAAGGGAACGGTTGCCTCGTAGCCAGCAGCCTCAAGTGCTTCGGTGGCGCTTCGAATGTCACGCTGGCGGACGAGCAGGTCGAGATCCCCGTAGCTGCGGATTGCGGGATCGCCATAGGCGTCGATGGCCAGCACCGGGCCTTTGACGACGAGCGCCCCAATCTCCTTGCCGGCAAAGAGCTTCAAGAGGCGAAACAGCTCTCGGTTCATTCCGAGCGTTCGGAAGACCTGCAGGCGGTAGCGTTCGACAAGCAAGGACCTTCCGTCCGCCGGAACGATCTTTTCGTCAAGCCCCGAGATGCGGGCGGCGAGATGCCCGAGGACCCCGTGTTCCTCCGCCAGCACGAGCAACCGGGACCAGTCGGCCGCCGAAGCGAGCTCCCCGAACCTTCGGGCGTTCGATGTGGGAGAAGCGCAATCGAGAAGCAACGCCCACTCGTTACGGTAATAAGCTATGTCGGACCGACCGGGAGGCGCCACAGATTTCTCCTGGTACTCATCGAATCAAGCCCCGGTCCTGCAACTCGGCGTGCGCTTTGGCGGAAACCCCCACTCCGGCCGACAACCGGTCGGGCAGAAGATTGTCGAGTCCCTCGGGAAAGAGGACCCGGGGTGCGAATCCGAGAAGCTGCTGAGCTTTTGAAATATCCGCGAAGCAGTGACGCACATCCCCGATGCGGTATTTTCCAGAGGGCTCGAGCGGAATCTTCCGGCCGAGCCGTGTCGAGAGGGTGTGTGCAAGCTCCGATATAGTCGTCGGGCAACCCGTGCCGACGTTGAAGATCTGGCCATCGGCCTCGGGATTCGCGAGCGCGAGCAGATTCGCCTGATTGACGTCGCTCACATGGATGAAGTCGCGGGTCTGCCGCCCATCCTCGTAGATGACCGGAGCGTTGCCTGCCGCCATCTCCAGGGCAAAGTTCTTGGCTACGCCGGTGTAGGGATTCGAAATCGCCTGGCGGGGACCGACAACATTGAAGTAGCGAAGCACTGTAGCGGGAATCCCATAAGAGCGGCCGACGGCCAAAAACAACTCTTCCTGGGCGCGTTTCGTAATAGCGTAAATACTCTGTGGCGCAAGGGGCTTGCCTTCATCGGTCGGAAGGGGCTCGAGAGGCAAGGCGCAAGGCACGCCGCCATCTCGCTCGGGACACGTCAGTTCCCATTCGCGACGAGCGACCTGCTCGGGCAAACGCAGGGAAGGAAAGGCCACACCGTGTCTCGGGCAAGAGTATTTTCCTTCGCCATAGACGGTGACCGACGAGGCCAGAATCACCTTGCGGACCGCGTGACGCGAATTCGCGAGGATCTCGAGGAGGTTCGAGGAGCCCTCTAGATTCACCTCGGTGTAATGCCGGATGCGGTACATGGAGTCGCCTACCCCAACGGCTCCCGCCAAATGGTAAACGGCGTTCGCATCCTCGAGGGCCCTCGCGAGACCGTCGATGTCGAGTATGTCCTGGTGAACAAACTCCGCCGCCGGGTTGAGGAAGCTCGGCGGGAGACCTGTCGGATGAACCTGCGGGTCCAGACTATCGACGATGCGCACCTGGTGCCCGCGTTCGACCAGCGCATCGACTAGATGCGAGCCAATGAATCCGGCACCACCAATGACCACGACGCGCAAGTGTAGACTCTCCTGGCCGCTCGCGAGCGGCATGAGAAATCAGTATGCAACAGGCCCGACGCACCCTTCCAGAAAATTGCGGGTGGCCAGCTGATAGTAAGAGGAACGATTAATCGACGCTAAGAAAAGCTGCGTGGATCCGAGGAATGAGCGACTACTTCCCTGCCGCGCTGCTTGCGCCGTCTTCGCCCCGGCCGCGGCGCCGCACGTCAATCCCCAGGCGCTTGATCTTTTGATTCAGCGTGGAAAGAGGGATCAAGAAACGCTCCGCGGCTTCCGTCTGATTCCAGCCGCACCGCTCAAGCATATCCACGATGACGCGCCTTTCGACTTCGTCGATGATCTGGAAGAGAGAAGGGTTCGGATGATCTGCCGCGGTGCGGGAACCGGGCTCCCCCGGCAGTGGCGGCAGAAACTCGGAGAGCTGAAGACGCACACCGCGGACGATCTCCTTGCTGCGAATAGGATCGGGCAGCAGATCGACGTCGACGCGCTCCGTCGTCGACAGGACCACCGAGCGCTCCACAACGTTTTCAAGTTCGCGCACGTTGCCCGGCCAGTCGTAATCCATGAGCAGTTTCATGGACGCGGGCGTGAAGTGTCGGAGCGGCTTCGCGTTCTCCTGACAGAAGCGGTCGAGGAAATGCGAAAGCAGGAGCGGGATGTCCTCGCGGCGTTCGCGGAGCGGGGGCAGGCTCAGGTGAATGACGTTCAGGCGGTGAAAGAGGTCCTCGCGGAAGCGACCTTCCTTAACCAGGGACAGGAGATCGACGTTCGAGGCGGCCACGATGCGGACGTCCACCTTGATCTGCTCAGTACCGCCAAGGCGCATGAATTCCCGTTCCTGGATGACGCGAAGGAGCTTTGCCTGGGTCTCCGGGCTGACCGTGGCGATCTCGTCGAAGAAAATGGTGCCCTGATCCGCGACTTCGAACAGCCCTTTCTTCGAAGACACGGCGCTTGTGAACGCGCCCTTGACATGGCCAAAGAGCTGGGATTCAAGCAAATCGACCGGAATCGACCCGGTGTTGACCGGGACGAAGGCCTTGTCCGCGCGAGGCGAGGCGGAATGAATGGCCTTGGCGATGAGTTCCTTGCCGGTGCCGCTTTCCCCGCTGATCAGCACCGTCGAGCGCGAAGGCCCGACCTGTGCCACGAGATCAAACAGGGTGAGCATCTTTTCGCTCTTTCCCACGATATTGGGGAAATTGAAGCGCTGCTTGAGGGCGCGCTTCAATTGCACGTTTTCGTCCCGCAGGCGCCGCGCTTCGACGGCCTGGGCCACCTGCGCCAGAAGCTCGTCGTTCGACCACGGTTTTGTGATGTAGTCCATCGCGCCGCTCTTGAATGCGGCTCGAGCCATTTCAATCGAGCCGTAGGCCGTGATTAGGACGATCGGCAAGTGCGGATCGTGGCGATGGACATCCTTCAGAAGCTCGATGCCATTGCGGTCCGGCAGGCTCACGTCCAGAAGCAGGAGGTCGAAGGGCTTTTCCTCGAGCCGCGAGAGACCGGACAAGGCCGTCTCGGCGCTCGCCACCTGGTAGCCTTCCGTCTTCAGCAACAACTCCAGGCCTTCGCGAATCTCCGATTCGTCGTCGACAACCAGGATCGAACCTTTAGACATGGACTGGCTTTCTGACCGCCGGGAACTCCACGTGGAAAGAGGTGCCCCGGCCGGGTGTCGAGCGTACATCAATCTTTCCCGAGTGCTCCTTGATGATGCCGTAGCTCACCGAGAGACCGAGTCCCGTGCCCCGTCCACCCGGCTTCGTGGTGAAAAACGGATCGAATATCTTATGGATGTATTCGCGGGGGATGCCGTTACCTGTGTCGACGACCTCGACTTCCACGCTGCCATTGTGGCTTCCCGTGCGGATTTCAAGCATGCCGCCCGCGGGCATGGCGTCCCGGGCGTTTAGGAAGAGATTCAGGAAGACCTGTTGCAGCTTGTTGGCGGAGCCGCGAACCGCCGGGATTCCCCCGGTGAGCTGCTTGACGACCTGAATCTGCGAAGTCTTGAGGGGGTGGGCGACAAGCGACAGCGTTTCTTCGATCACGCGATTCACGTCCACATCGGAGAGCTCGCTCGAACCGGTACGCGAGAAATTGAGGAGGTTGTTGACAATCTCACTCGCGCGGAAGGTCTGTTTCACAATCTTGTCGATGATCATATTCCGGGGATCGTCTTCGGGCATCTGCTTCGCGAGCATCTGGATGTAGTTGGAGATCACGGCGAGCGGAGTATTCACTTCGTGGGCGACGCCGGCGGCCAGAAGTCCGAGCGAGGTCAGCTTTTCGGTCTGGGACATCTGCTCTTCCATACGCTCGCGCTGCGTCACGTCGTCAAAAAGAAGCAGCCGGCCAATGCGCTCGCCGGACTTGCCGACGAGCGGCGTGATGGAGACGTTCAGGACGACCGAGCGTCCCTCGTGCTGGAAGCGATGCTTGTAAATCCCGGTGATCTGTTCCTGGTCGCCGCGGGCTTCGATTTCAAGCGCCAATTCCTGGGGCAGCAGCTCTCTGAGCGGCTTGCCCACGGCTTCACTGCGGCCGACGCCGAAGAGCTGTTCCATTTTGCTGTTCCAGGCTTCGACGGTGCCATGGAGATCGATCGCGAGCACGCCCACGGTCAGTGATTCGACGATGTTCTCGCTGAAATCTTTCAGGCGCGCGACTTCGACGGCCTTTTGTTCAAGCGAGCTGTAGAGCTGGGCATTGTCGAGCGCAATCGCGACATAGCCCGCAATCGTCTGCACCAGTTCCACGTCGTCGCTCGAGAGGAAGTCACCGTCAACGGTCTTGCCGAGACCGAGCACC
>Ga0306926_10004449_pt1 | contig 14716 bp, 9 predicted proteins | sample flu12Cox44000178_FD_203759 | JGI IMG/M metagenome (GOLD analysis project Ga0306926, IMG submission 203759) | Lab enrichment of tropical soil microbial communities from Luquillo Experimental Forest, Puerto Rico - flux8day.12C.oxic.44.000.178 (v2)... | ecosystem: Environmental > Terrestrial > Soil...
GCCGTCGGGATTGACGGTCATCCTGCCCTTCACCGACACGCTGTTGCGCGTGGATATGCGCGAGCAGGTGATCAGCGTGCCGCCGCAGAAGCTGATTACCAAGGACAACGTGACGGTCGAAGTGGACGCGGTGGTGTACTACAAGGTGGTGGATCCGGTGAAATCGCAGTTTGAAGTGCAGGACTTCGGCTACGCCTGTACCACGCTGGCCCAGACCAACCTGCGCAACCTGATCGGCGACCGCACGCTCGACGAAACGCTGGTGGCGCGCGACGCCATCAATACCAACCTGCGTCATGTGCTCGACGAGGCCACCAACAACTGGGGCGTGAAGGTGACGCGGGTCGAGGTGCAGAAGATTGATCCGCCGCGGGACATCACCGAAGCGATGTCGCGGCAGATGAAAGCCGAGCGCGACAAGCGGGCGGCGGTGCTCGAGTCGGAAGGCATCAAGCAGAGCCAGATCCTGCAGGCCGAAGGCGTGAAGCAGTCGGAGATCCTGCGAGCCGAAGGCGACGCTCAGGCGCGCGTCACCCGGGCCAACGCCGAGGCGGAAGCCATCCGGCTGGTTTCAACGGCGGCGGAGACATTCTTCAAAGAGCGCGCGGAGATCATGCGGCGGCTCGAAGTGCTGAACAACACCCTGGCGCAGAACACCAAGTACATCGTGCCTTCCAATGCCGGGCTGGTGAACGTGCTGGGGCTCGACGGCACGATCGGAACGGCGGCGGCCGGCGCCGCGGCCGGGACGGTGGGCCAGCCAAAGAGCGGTTCGAAAGCCTGACGGAAGAGCGAAGGCGCAATCTCCCGGGCCTAAGATCTCTAGGCGAAGGCGGGAGGACGCCGCTACTTTTCCCGGGAGAACTCGGGCGGCTCGAGCGAGGTGCCCTCATGCGAACAAAACTCCTGACACTTCTGGGACTGGTGTGCGTCCTCGCGCTCGGTGCCGGACTCGCCGGGCATCCGTCCCGGGGCCGGCACGACGGCGCGCTTCCGGCGCCGCCCGTGGCTCGGGTGAAACCGGTGACCGAGGAGTATTTCGGCGTCAAAGTTACCGACCCTTACCGGTGGCTCGAGGATTTAAAGGATCCGGAAGTGCAGAAATGGTTCAAGGGGCAGGACGATTACACGCGGGCGCTGCTCAGGCGGATTCCCGGGCGGGCGGCGCTGCTTGAACGCATCAGCGAAGTTGATCAGTCCGCACCGTTTCGCGTGTCTGACGTCGAGCGGCTGGCGGGAGAAAAATACTTCTACCAGAAGAGGATGGCCAATGAGGACATCGCCAAGCTGTACCTGCGGGAAGGGTTAGAAGGCCAGGAAAGACTGCTGGTCGATCCGAACCGGTATGTGACGGAAGCGGGGACGCACTATTCGCTCAACTACTACGTGCCGTCGCTCGATGGGCACTACGTGGCGTACGGAGTGTCGCCCAGCGGATCGGAAGACGCGGTGATCCACGTGATGGATGTGAACACCGGCAAGGAGACGGGCGAAACCATCAGCCGCAGCTGGTATGGCGGGATCAGCTGGCTTCCCGACAACCAATCGTTCACGCACATCCGACTGCAGGAGCTGAAGCCGGGAATGGATCCGGGCGAGCGGCGGCTGAAGAGCCGGGTGTGGCTGCATCGCGTGGGCACGGACGCGGAGGCCGACCGGGCGGTATTCGGGTATGAGGTGGATCCGAACATCAAGCTCGCGCCCGCGGACGCCGGTTTTGTCGCCATCGATCCCCGCAGCACGCACGCCATGGCCTGCGTCTCGCACGGGTTCGACAACGACTTAGCGTGTTACACGGCGCCGGTCGAAGCGGTCGGCAAGGGAGGGGTGTCGTGGCAGAAGCTTTTCGATAGCAGCGCGGGGGTGACCAATTTAGACCTGCGCGGGGACGATCTCTATCTGTTGACGCACCAGGGAGCGCCTCGCTTCAAGGTGATTCGCGTGAGTTTGGCGCATCCGGAGATGGCGCACGCCGCGGAGGTGGTGGCGCCCGGCCGCACGGTGATCACGAACATGCTGGCGGGCAGCGACGCGCTGTATGTGGTGGCGCTCGACGGCGGCATCGGACGACTGTTAGAGGTGGCCTACGACGGAGGGCCGCCCAGAAGCGTCCCGCTTCCGGTCCAGGGATCGCTGTGGCTTGCAGGCGGAGACCCCCGCCTGCCGGGCTTCCTCCTGTATCTGGAATCGTGGACCAAAGCGTACAACGTTTACCGCTATGAGCCCGGCACCCGGCGGGTGGCCGCGACGCCTTTCCAGACGCCCGGGCCGTTTGACAGCCCGAGCGATCTCGAAGCGGAGGAGTTGCACGCCGCGAGCTGGGACGGTACAGAGATTCCGCTGTCGGTGGTGCACAAGAAGGGAATCAAGCTCGACGGGTCGCACCCGGCGATCTTGGAAGGCTATGGGGCGTACGCGATCAACGAGGATCCCAGTTTTGATCCGAAGTCGCTGGCCTGGTTCGAGCAGGGCGGCATTCTGGCCTTTGCGCACGTGCGCGGCGGCGGAGAAAACGGCGAGGAGTGGCATCAGGGCGCCATGAAGAACCGCAAGCCGAACACCTGGAAGGACTTCATCGCCTGCGCGGAGTACCTCGAGAAACATGGCTACAGCTCGGCGGCGCGCTTGGCGGGACAGGGGGGAAGCGCCGGCGGGATTTTGATCGGGCGGGCGATTACCTCGCGGCCGGAGCTGTTTGCGGCGGCGCTCGATGACGTGGGACTGTCGGACATGATCCGCGATATGGTCACGCCGGACGGATTGCTGAACGTGCCGGAGTATGGCGGGCTCGATACGCCGGAAGGTTTCGCGAATCTACAGGAGATCAGCGCGTACTATCACGTGCACGACGGCGAGAAGTATCCCGCGGTGCTGCTGACGACGGGGTGGAACGATCCGCGCGTGGTGCCATGGGAGCCCGGGAAAATGGCGGCGCGGCTCGCGGCGGCCACCGCAAGCGGCAAGCCGGTGCTGTTGCGGGTGGACTATCAGGGCGGGCACGGCGGCTGGGGCGCGACGCGCTCGCAAATGGAAGAGCTCGCCGCGGACAAGTGGAGCTTCCTGTTGTGGCAGTTTGGTGTCGCGGGCTTCCAGCCGGCGCCGTGATGGGCGGCGGTAGACCGCTCTGCGTTCTTGAACAGCGTTTCGCGATGAAGATGCGCCGCGTGGATGTGGTAAAATGGATTTCCCCAATGCCAGCGGGAGCTACCGCACGATGAAATTTGGAGTGGTTGTTTTTCCGGGGTCGAATTGCGACCACGACGCGTTTTACGCCATCGGACAGATCCTGAAAAAGCCGGTTGAGTTCATCTGGCACCAGTCGGAAGATCTGGCGCAGGCCGATGCCGTCATTCTGCCCGGCGGATTCGCTTACGGGGACTATCTGCGTACCGGAGCGATCGCCCGATTTTCACCCGTGCTGCGAGCGGTCGAGAGATTCGCGAAGGCGGGCGGCGTGGTGCTCGGGATCTGCAACGGGTTCCAGATTCTGCTGGAGGCCGGCCTGCTGCCGGGCGCCATGATGCGCAACGCCGGGCTGCGTTTTATCTGCAGGCACGTCTATGTCCGGGTGGAAGAGACCGATACGCCGGTGACGTGTGCCGCCGCGAGAGGCGCGGTACTGAAGATTCCCATCGCGCACAACGACGGCAACTATATTTGTGACCAGGCGACGCTCAGAGAGCTTGAGAAGAACCGCCAGATCGTGTTTCGCTATACCACCCCGAACGGGACGGACGACGCCGCCGGCAATCCGAACGGGTCGCTCGGCAACATCGCCGGAATCTGTAATCGCGGGCGCAACGTAGTGGGATTGATGCCGCATCCGGAGCGCGCCGTGGAGCCGGCTCTCGATTCCGCCGATGGCCTGGTCCTTTTCGAGTCGATTGCCGAGTCGTTGGTCGGCGCAGCCAAGGCCACCGCTTGAGGCGGCGTCAGGAAACGCAGCCGCTGAAAAAAACGGGTCTCAAGAACCCGCCGCTAAGAAAGAAAGAGGGAAGGGCGGACCGCGCCCCGAGAACTCGGGGCTAGCGAGCCGGCTCTAAGAGATGGCGACCGCGAGCGCGGAAATCAAGGTGACCCCGGAGATCGCTGCCGAGCACGGCGTGACGGCGGAGGAGTACGCGCGCATCCAGAGCATTCTCGGGCGCGACCCCAATATCACCGAGCTCGGAATTTTTTCGGTGATGTGGAGCGAGCACTGCTCGTACAAATCGAGCAAGGTGCACCTCAAGCGTCTGCCGACGCGCGGCAAGCTGGTGGTGCAGGGCCCGGGTGAAAATGCCGGCGTGGTGGATATCGGCGACGGGCTGGTGGCGGCGTTCAAGATCGAATCGCACAATCATCCGAGTTATGTGGAGCCGTTCCAGGGTGCCTCCACCGGTGTCGGCGGGATTTTGCGCGACATTTTTACCATGGGGGCGAGACCGATCGCCGTGCTCGACTCGCTCCGTTTCGGCGAGATTCGGAGTGGCGCGTGCGGATCGGTCGGCGGCGCTAGCGAGGTTTCGGCGCTGGAAGCGCAGGCGAACCGGCGCATCTTCGACGGCGTGATTCGCGGGATCGCGCATTACGGGAATTGCTTTGGCGTGCCGACGGTGGGCGGCGAAGTGTGCTTCGAGCCCTGCTACTCGCAGAATCCGCTGGTGAACGCGCTGGCGCTCGGCATTGCGCGGAAGGAAGAGATCTTTCTGGCCAAAGCCAAAGGCGTCGGCAATCCGGTTATCTACGTGGGAGCGAAAACCGGGCGCGACGGCATCCACGGCGCGTCGCTGCTGGCTTCGGCGGAGTTCACCGCAGAGTCGCAGCAGAAGCGGCCGAACGTGCAGGTGGGCGATCCGTTTATGGAAAAGCTGCTGCTCGAGGCCTGCCTCGAGGCTATGCGCACCGGAGCGGTGGTGGCGATTCAAGATATGGGTGCGGCGGGGCTGACCTGTTCGACGATGGAGATGGCCTCGCGCGGCGGCCTGGGAATTGAGATCGATTTGGCCAGGGTGCCGCAGCGCGAAACCGGCATGACGCCGTACGAAATCATGCTGAGCGAATCGCAGGAGAGGATGCTGCTGGTCGCTGCGAGCGGGCGGGAGCGGGAAGTGCTGGACGTTTTCCGGAAATGGGGGCTCGACGCCGTAGTGATTGGCGAAGTGAAAGACGGCGAGCTGGCGATAGTGAAAGATCACGGCAGAACCGCGGCGGAGATCCCCGCCCATCCGCTGGCGGAAGAAGGGCCGGTGTACCAGCGGCCGATCTCGGCGCCCCTGCCGCGCGTTGAGAGCGAGAAGGATTGGGTAGGGTTCGCGGCGAAGGGCACGGATCTGACCGAGAATTTCAAAACGCTGCTGGCTTCGCCGGCCGTAGCTTCGAAGCGGTGGATCACCGAGCAGTACGACACCATGGTGCGCACCAATACGCTCGCCGGGCCGGGAGCGAGCGATGCCGCGGTCGTGCGAATCAAGGAATCCGAGAGAAACGGGGTGATGAAGGCACTGGCTCTGGCGACCGATGGAAACGGGCGGTGGTGCCAGCTCGATGCGAAGCTGGGCGCCATGCACGCGGTGGCGGAGGCGGCGCGCAACGTTGCCGCGAGCGGAGCGCGGCCGATCGCGGCCACCAATTGCTTGAATTTTGGCAGTCCGGAAAAGCCGGAAGTGATGTGGCAATTTTCCGAGGCGATTGACGGTATCGCCCAAGCCGCGACGGCGCTCGAGACGCCGATCACCGGCGGCAATGTGAGCTTTTACAACGAGACCCTGGGCAAGTCGATTTATCCGACACCGGTCATAGGGGTGCTCGGGATTTTGGACGATGCGTCGCGGGTGCTGAAGATGGCGTTTCGCGATGCGGGTGACCGGATCGTGTTGCTCGACGGAGCAGCTGCGCGAGACCGCCATTCCGTGGCGGGCGGGAACCAGGTTCTGCCGCTGCGCAGGGAGTTTTCTTCTTCGGAGTACGCCAAGCGGATCGCTCGAATCGTCGCGGGCGGGCCGCCGGCCGTAGATTTGGCGGCGGAGAAGCGGCTGATCGATTGCCTGGTGGCCCTGGCCGCTGAAGGAACGCTCAGGTCGGCGCACGACATCTCCGACGGAGGCCTGGCCGTGGCCCTCGCCGAATCCTGTTTTGCCGCCGTTCGGGTACCCCAGGCCGCACCCGCCGTCGGCGCGAAGGTATCCTTAGCGAACGAGACGGCCGCCGAATTTTCTCTCTTTGGCGAGCGCGGAGCGCGCGCCCTGGTCAGCGTCTCCCTAGACGAGCTTGCCGCGCTAAGACGCATTGCGGGACAATACGGCGTAGCTGCTTCGGAGATCGGCCAGGTCACCCAAGACGCATCGCTGTGCATCGAATATGAGGGGTACCCGGTAGTTCAGCAAGCCGTCGAGGCGTTGCGGGATATTTGGGCCAACTCGCTCGAACGTACTTTGTTTGGGACATGAAGGGCAGGGCTAAATGGAGTCGGCTGGTGATCGCGATCTGCGCCCCGCAAGGACAGACGCTCTCGCGCGAGGTCTTCTCATGAGCGCTTTTCACGAGTTCGACGACCACTTCCACGACCACTGCGGCGTGGTGGGCGTGTACGGGCACGAAGAAGCGGCGAAGCTCGTGTATCTCGGCTTGTACGCGCTGCAGCATCGCGGCCAGGAGTCGGCCGGCATTGTCTCCTCCGACGGCAGGGAGCTCAACGCGCACCGCGCCATGGGCGAGGTGGAAGAAATCTTTACACCCGATGTGCTGCGCAAGCTGCCGGGATGCGCTTCGATCGGGCACACGCGATATTCGACGGCGGGCGACAAAGCGCTGCTGAACGCGCAGCCCATCATGATCGATTGCAACAAGGGCAAAGTCGCCCTCGGCCACAACGGAAACCTGACCAACGCGGCGGAGTGGCGCCGCAAGCTCGAGCACAAAGGTTCGATTTTTCAAACCAACAGCGATACGGAAGTGATTGTGCACTTGCTGGCGCGTTCCCAGGCGCGGCATCTTTCCGGAGCGCTGGGCGACGCGCTCAATCAGGTGGAGGGCGCCTACTCGCTGGTGGTGCTGACGACCGATGAGCTCTATGCCATACGCGATCCGCGCGGGTTTCGCCCGCTCAATCTGGGCAAACTGACCGCGCCGAACGGCGAAACGGCTTACATTGTGGCCAGCGAGACTTGTGCGTTTGATTTGCTGAGTGCCCAGTATGTGCGGGAAATCTCGCCCGGCGAGATGCTGCGGATTTCAAGGTCCGGGCTCGAATCCATTCACTTTGCGCCGGACAAGCCGCACCAGTATTGCATTTTCGAGCACGTTTATTTTTCGCGGCCGGACAGTACGATTTTCGGCCGCAGCGTCAACGACAGCCGCGAGATGCTGGGCTGCCTGCTGGCGCGCGAACACCCGGCGGCGGCGGACATCGTGGTGCCGGTGCCGGATTCCGGAGTGCCCGCGGCGGTGGGCTATGCCATGGAGTCCCGCATTCCGTTCCGCATGGGGCTGATTCGTAATCATTACATCGGGCGCACGTTCATCGAGCCGTCCCAGGCGATCCGCAACTTTGGCGTAAAACTAAAGCTCAATCCGGTGCGCGGGCTGATGGAAGGGAAACGGGTGGTGCTGGTCGACGACTCAATCGTGCGCGGGACCACCAGCCGCAAAATTGTGCGCATGGTGCGGGAAGCCGGGGCCAAGGAAGTGCACGTGCGGATTTCCTGTCCGCCGACCATTTCGCCCTGCTATTACGGCGTGGATACGCCGACGCGCGAGGAGCTGATCGCTTCCTCCAACACGCCCGAGGAGATTTGCCGGTTTTTGGGCGCCGATTCGCTCGGCTACATTTCGCTCGCGGGGTTACGGCAGGCGGTCAACGATACCGAAGGCAACTTCTGTACGTCTTGTTATACAGGGAGCTACCCGACCGATTTGGTGCAGCTTGAGGTACGCGAAGGGGCAAGCAATCTAAAGGTGGGCGAGAGCGCTCCGGTGATGGTGGAACGTGAAGGCTAACAAGACGCTAGACAAAAACGCCAGAAAGCAGCCGCAGCTTACGATGGAGCAGAAGGTCTGGCGCGAAGCTGTGGCCTGGTTCTGGGTGGGACTGGTGTTTTTGCTGATCAACGGCGCGGTGGGGCAGGCGCGGGTGATTCCTTCCGAGTCGATGCAGAACACGCTGCTGGTGGGCGACCACCTGATTATGAGCCGCGTAGGTTACGATGCCGGCATTCCCTTCACCAACTGGCACGTTCCGCTGTGGCGAAATCCGAAGCGCGGGCAGATCGTGATTTTCCGGCCGGTGATTCCCGGCGAGACCTCGGACGTAATCAAGCGCGTGATCGGTCTGCCGGGTGAGACGGTCGATGTTCGCGACGGCGCGGTGTGGATCAACGGCACCCGTTTGCGCGAAGATTACACCGTGGGCAGAACGGAACCCGGCGAGCCGTCGATGTTCCGCGGCGCGTTTGCCGGCAAGAGCAATGTTTTGCCTTACACCGTTCCGCCCGACTGCTATTTTGTGATGGGCGACAACCGCGGCAATTCCCTGGACAGCCGCTTTGTCGGATGCATCCCCCGCGCCAACATCATCGGAACGCCGATCATGATCTACATGTCGATTGACACGCCGTCGGAGCCCTGGGGCTCGGGGGCGATCGGGGACCGCATTTCGGCTTACGCCAACGCTCTGCTGCATCCGAGCGAGATTCGCTGGCGCAGGCTGTTTCGGTTATTCTAATAAGTGGGCCGCCGGCGGCGACCCGGCGCCGGTGAAAACGTGAAGGCTGAAAAGGTCTACAGCAAACCGCAGGAAAAGCTGACCATGGAGCAAAAGGTCCGACGCGAAATCATCGCGTGGTTCTGGGTGGGCCTGGTTTTCCTGCTGATCAACGGCGCGATCGGTCAGGCCCGCGTGATTCCGTCGGGATCCATGGAAAACACGCTGCTCATCGGGGACCACCTGATCATGAGCCGCGTCGGCTACGACGCCGGAATCCCCTTTACCAACCTGCATCTGCCGCTGTGGAGAAATCCGAAGCGCCAGCAGATCATCATTTTCAAGCCGCCGTTCGATCCGAGCCAGCCGGACTACGTGAAGCGGGCCATCGGCCTGCCGGGCGACACCATCGACATCCACGACGGGGCGGTATGGGTGAACGGCCAGCGTCTGGTGGAGAATTACACCGTCGGCCGAACCGAGCGCGTCGACCCCAATGCCTACGCCGGCGCGTTCGCCGGAATGTCCCAGGTGATGCCCTACAAGGTTCCCGACGACTGCTATTTTGCGATGGGCGACAACCGGCAGAACTCGTTCGATTCGCGTTTCTGGGGCTGCGTGCCTCGCGACGACATTATTGGCACGCCGGTGCTGATCTATATGTCGCTCGCCGCGTCGCCGAGAGCCTGGGAGCCCGGCAACATCCGGGCACGATTTTTGGCGTACCTAGACGGGATCATTCGTCCCCGCACGGTTCGATGGAGGCGCTTGTTCCACGTTTTTTGAAGATGCTCGAACCTGCCGGCTAGCGGTGAGCCGCGCCTCTTCGCCGGTCGGTAGGGTGAAGCCCCAGTCGCTACGAAACTCCCATGATATACGCGGACGCAGGCGTCAATATAGCTGTCGCGGACGAAGCCAAGAGCCGCATCCGCCATCTCGCGACGCGCACTTTCACCAACGGCGTACTCGGTGGAATCGGAAGCTTCGGTGCGCTTTTCGCGCTCGACACCAAGCGATTCAAGGAACCCATCCTGGTTTCGAGCGCCGACGGCGTCGGCACCAAGCTGAAGGTGGCCATCGCCATGAACGTCCACTCGACCGTGGGCGGCGATCTGGTCAATCACTGCGTGAACGATATTCTGGTGCAGGGCGCGGAGCCCCTGTTCTTCCTTGACTATCTTGCGCTCGGCAAGATGGATCCCCGCATCGTCGAACAGCTGGTTGACGGAATGAGCCGCGCCTGCCGCAAGGCCGGCTGCGCGCTGATCGGCGGCGAGACGGCCGAGATGCCGGGCTTCTATCCCGCGGGCGAATATGATCTGGCGGGATTCATCGTGGGCGCGGTCGAAAAGAAGAATCTGCTGACAGGGAGAAACGTCAAGCCCGGCGACACTTTGCTCGCTTTGCCTTCGGCCGGCCTGCACACCAACGGCTATTCCCTGGCCCGCAAACTGGTTTTTGAGGTTGCCAAACTGCGACCGGAAGCCTACGTTGCGGAAGTGGGAAACAAGATCGGCGCCGAACTCCTGAAGCCGCATCTCTGCTACGCACCCGCGGTGCGGTCACTACTGGCGAAAGGATGGGTTTCCGCCCTCGCCCACATCACCGGTGGCGGGATTCCCGGCAACCTGCCCCGCGTGCTTCCCGCCGGAGTCAAAGCGCAAATCGATTTGGCCTCCTGGCCGGTACTGCCGATCTTCAAATACCTGGCAAAGATCGGGAAGATGGATTCCGATGCGCTGCTCGAGTCGTTCAACCTCGGCGTGGGCATGATTCTGGTGGTGCCTGCGGCTCACGTCAAGAAAGTGGAGGCCGATTTGAAGCGCCGCCGCGAAAAGTTCTTCCAGATTGGCCGTATCGAACGCGGCGATACTGCGCGGGCCCGCGTGGTTTATTCGGGCGCGCTGAACCTGTAGCTGGTCGCCCGAACTCCATCCGGAAGCTGCCGGCCGTTACTTCAGCAAACCGTACACCTCGACTTCGCCGCGCGCGCCGAAGTACACCCGCCCGTTCACCACCACCGGAAAAACGAAACGCGTCGCCAGCGCTGCCCGATCGCGCTCGCTATTCTGCTCCGAGGTGTAGATGGGCTCGCGGATGTCCCTGGCGTCGAAGGCGTAGAGCACCGCCGATTTGTCCGCGCCATTCCAGGTCTTGGTGGAAACCGCCCACACCACGGCGTTTTGGTCGGCCAGGGCCGAAACCGAGGGCGTGGCGCCGGGATTTTCAAACTTGATGGAAGAAGAGCTGCTCAAAACCAGCTTGCCGTTTTGAAGCGCATAGTCCCGCAAACGATCGTCGCTCGGGGCGAAAAAAACGTGCCCGTTCCAGTAAGCCATCGCCCCGTAAGCTTCACCCGCCATGGGCAGGCGCTCTACGACGGCATCGCCATCACGGTTAAACTGGCCCATGTGGTCGCGGTCGATCACGTAGAGCATGGAGGCCTTGGTCGGCTGCAGCAGCAGATGCGGATGAGGTCCGCGCCCGTCGGGCAAGAGCAGAGGGCCGCTCGAGCCGAGGTCGGCGTCGTTAGAGCTGATGCTCTCCTGGTTGTACGGGGTGAAATAGTCGCGTATCGCGAGCGATTGGCCCTGGCGAGCGAGCTTCAGCTCGCTGTCGCCGTAATCACGCCCGCCCGAGGCGGCGTCGAATGTTCCGTTGCCGGTCGGTACATACACATTGCCCGCGGCGTCGGCCGCCGGGCCGGTATCGGAGGCCCAAATCCCGCCTTCCTCGCCGTCCGGAGTGACGTTGAGGACCGCCTGTTGCTCGAGCGTCGCCGGATCGTAGGCCATCACCCAGCCATGATAGGGACCCACATCGCAGGAAGAAGCCCAGGTTAGATACACCGATCCACCAACCAGCAGCAGGGAAGCGCGGGGATTTTCGCGCAGCGGATCGAATGCCACTTGCCCGTTTAGAGTTCCCGCGCCGCGGCCTCGAACCGAGGCGCTGATCCGTTTCGGCCCGCCGAACTTTTCAGCGCCGGTGGTGATCGCAATCGCGTGCAGGTGCTGCGAGTATTCGTTGGCGGCGAAAGGGTGTCCGATCATGGAGCGCACGAGCACATACAAGGTGCCTGTTTTCAGGTCGATGACTGGGGTAGGGGTGATCGCGATCTCCGGCTCGATGAAGGGACACGCGACGGCCCGTGCGGGCACGGGTGAGGCGGCTTGCCCGACCAGGCTTACCTGCCACAGGGGAGGGGTTCCCGGGCCATCGGCATCGAAGGCGTACAGGCTGCCGTGCTCGGTGGCCACAAAAAGCACATTGTGCGTGCCCTTGCCGGGAATCGCCACCCCGGGCAGAAACAGAGGCTGGGCGTATACGGCGCCGTCTACTTTGAAGGCCCCGAGTCTCCCGAACTGGCGCACATTGACGTTCTGAGGGGTGAGAGTTTTCTCACTGTGCGTAGTTCCCGTTCGCTGGTTGTCATACTGCGAAGTAACAATCTGAGCTTTGCTTGTTTGACCAAGCAACAGCGTAGCGGCGACCCAGGAGAGCAAGCAACTCTTCATAACCACCCCGCGAGACAGTCGCGCAGACTAGAGTTTAGACTCGCCGCACCTGAACTTGTTCCCAGCCCGCAACCGGGATCCCGCCAAGCTGCTTGACGCCAAGATCACCCTTTCTCCTATAAGTCCTTATCCCGTTGAAAATGGGACAGTTTAAGTTGCGTACTGGTGCTCCACTTGACAGCAGCATCGCAACCGCGCAGGCTTCCCGCGTCTCGCAACATGTAACCCCTTAGACAAGGCTCCTTGCCTACCCAAGGCCAGGTGAAACAGCGCGTAGCGTTAGGGAGGTGTGTGTATGTTCGACTCAATCGTTCGGCTCTTGTTTTCAAGTCCGCTGCTAGTGGCAGCCGTGGTACTGGCAGCGGGTTACCTGATCGCTGCACTGCATAAGATCGGGCCGACGGAGGTAGGCCTAGTCACCAAGCGGTTCTCCTTTAGCAAGTTGGCCAAGGACAACCCAGTAGCCTTCCAGGGAGAAGCCGGCTACCAGGCGGATCTGCTGATGCCCGGGCTTCGCTGGAAGCCCTTCTTCCTCTACAGCGTCGAAAAATACCCCTGGGTCCAGGTTCCGGCCGGTGAAATTGGCGTGGTCATCGCGCAGGTAGGGAACCCGCTCCCCATCGGTGCCAAGTCAGCGGTTTACAAAAAGGAGTTCGCCAATTTTTCGGACCTGCGCAGTTTCGTCGAGCTCGGCGGGCAAAAAGGTGTGCAGCGCCCGGTGTTGCCTCCGGGCTCGCTCGTGCCCATTCACCCGCTTGGCTTCCTGGTGCTCACCCGCAGCCGGGTTTACGGAGTGCCCGTCTCCCCGGAGCTGCGGGCCAAGATCGGCCGCAACGGCGAGCTAAACCCAGCGGCGCTCGGACTGCGGCCGGAGAGTCTCGAACTCATGCGCATCGAGCCGCAGCCGCGCAGCAAGGATGGCTCGACACTCGACCTCGTGGGCATCGTCACCACTTACGAGGGCGATCCGCTGCCCTCTGGCGACATTGCCAGCCGGCTCGGAGGTTATGCGGACATTGAAAGTATGGAGAAGAACGAAAGCAAAGCGACCGATGCGCAGATCATCGAAACGCTGCTCGGCAGCAAGAACCATCTGCACAACAACTATCAGGACTATCAGGCGTTTCTTGATCACGGTGGCCGCATCGGCCTGCAGCACGATCCGTTGCTCTACGGCGCGTACGCGCTGAACCCGTTCCTGGTCAGCGTCGAGCTGGTACCGATGATGATCGTGAAACAGGGCCAGGTGGCGGTGATCAAGGCCTATGTCGGCCTGGCCACGGAAGACACTTCCGGGGCGGAGTTCAAGTACGGCTCGCTCGTTCGCCCCGGCCACCGCGGGGTGTGGCAGGAGCCGCTGCGCACCGGTAAATATCCCCTGAACCCGCGGTGCTACGAATCGGAGATCGTGCCAACGGCAATCCTCAACCTCAACTGGGCGGATGCGGTCAGCGAAGCCCACAACCTCGACGCCCAGCTGCAGCAGATCGTGGCCAAGTCGAAGGAAGGCTTCGTCTTCAAGATCGACTTGCAAGTCCAGATCCACGTTTCGGACACCAAGGCGCCCCGCGTCATCTCCATGGTGGGCACCATGAAGAACCTCGTAAATGAAGTGTTGCAAGCGGCCGTGGGCAACCACTTCCGCAACTCGCTGCAGAGCATGCCGGCGGTCAGCTTCATCGAAACCCGCCAGCAGGTCCAGGCGGAAGCCTACGAACACATTTGCAAGCAGCTCGAGCAGTATCAGGTGGAGACCAAGGGCGTGTACATCCAGGACGTCGTCCTGCCGGAAGACATGGTGACCGTGCTGACGCACCGCGAAGTCGCCAACCAGGAGATCGAGACGTTCAAGAAGCAGAAAGCGGCGGAAGACCAGCGCATCGAAATGGAGCAGGCCAAGGGCACGGCCGACATGCAGGCCGATCTGGCGCGCTCTAAGGTCGGTGTGGCCATCAAAAAGAACAATGCCGACGCCCGCGTCGCGGAAGCGGTGGGTGAGGCCGAGTTCATCCGCCAGACCGGCACCGCAAAAGGCGCCGAGGTCGAAGCCGTGGGCCTGGCTCGCGCTCGCGGCTATCGCGCCCAGGTGGAAGCGCTCGGCTCGAACGCGACCGCCATTGTCAACGTAGTTGCGGCGCTCGCCGAAGGCAGAGCCAAATTCGTGCCCGACGTGCTGGTTGCCGGGGGCGGCAACGGCCAAGGTGCGATTGAAGGGCTGGCGGCGACCGCCATGCGTCTGTTCGGACCCGGTAACGGCCACGGGGGATCGCCGGCGGGCGCTTCGACAAGCCTGCCCGTTGCGCCCCTGCCGCCGGAAGGGGAAGCAGCGCTAAGAAAGCTCATGCCCAAGGAGCCGCCGGCTAAGTCTTAGCAATGCGGTGTCTGTTTCGAGAACGGCTCCCGAATGGCGTCGGGAGCCGTTCTTCTTTTGTGTGCCGAGCATGTTTATCAGCCAGGAGGTGCAAGTCCTCTTCACAACGTGATGGACGTGAAGTGATAGCGAAACGCAAGGGCATCA
>Ga0306926_10004450_pt1 | contig 14715 bp, 12 predicted proteins | sample flu12Cox44000178_FD_203759 | JGI IMG/M metagenome (GOLD analysis project Ga0306926, IMG submission 203759) | Lab enrichment of tropical soil microbial communities from Luquillo Experimental Forest, Puerto Rico - flux8day.12C.oxic.44.000.178 (v2)... | ecosystem: Environmental > Terrestrial >...
ATGATTCGCACCTGGCTTTCCTTTTTGTGCAGGTCGATGGCACCATACTCCATGGCTGGTCTTCTCCTTTGCGCCTCAAGAGCGCGTTGCAGCAATGTGGAGCGGAAGCTACCACGTCACTGAGGAGGCCAGCCGCTTCATCATATCTTCGGAACCGGGGACGCAGTGCCGGCAGACCTGAGGTCACGCGCAGCCGCCGCGCGCCGAACACGCGTTGAAGCAAACCGATCGGCGTCGTGCGAGACGTGCCCGTCCGTCGACGCGGCCGCGTGACGATAGGTGCCCGCCGTTCCGATCACTGGGACCCAACGGGCCCCTGCGTCTGGCGGCGAAGCCGGGACAACTGCGGACCGCACGTCGCACAGATAGAGTGCTGAACCCTCTGCGGGCTCAGATGCTGCGGCCCGTTAGCAGCCCGTTGCTGCCTGAATGACGAGAACTCGCCCGGGAAAGTGCAGAATGTCCGTGGAGTCGTCATGACCGGGACTCACCCCGTGGCATGAAAATGGACCTTGTCGTCATGAGTTGCTCGTCCCCCAACCTGTTGTGGAATCGGCCGCATTTTCTGAGCAGATAGCTACTGCGAAATGTCAGTGCAGATAGCTCGGCTGCATGGCACAGTGCAAGCTGGCCGACGCGCCGGTCCACTTCGGCGCGGTATCAGCGGCGGCAAGGAGACAAGGACGCGCGGAGCAACTGGAGAAGCCCATCTCGCACCGTGGGCAGAGTCACGGAGCAGGCTCCGAGGACTTCGTGCGAAGCGATACGCGCGACCGACCCTCCAGATCAGTCAAACGGTAGCTCGGCTATTTCGCGTACAAGGGCCTGCCACCGGTGTCCACGATAGACGAACAAATCCGTGAACTGAAAGCGCTCACGCACCATTCCGTCCTGCGCCCGCACCACGTACGACCCCCTTGCAATAGCCACCTCTCGGTGCAGCTTGACGTGAAGTTGCTCGATCTCGGTTGAGCCGGTCCGCACTGGCACCCAGTCCAGCACGTGCTGCTTGCCGTTCACCTCGACCTTCTTGTCCGGCATTGATCCAATCTCGAAATCGTCCGCTATGATGCATTGCAAGAGCGCAACGTTACGCTCGGCGTAGGCCTGCGCCCAGCGACGCTCGAGATTTTCGATGGCCATGGCATCCTTCATTCCGACATTGACCATCCCCATCTCCATCACGTTGCAGTCGGCCGCCGCTATTGGGCAAGTGACGCCGCAGAGGGAGAACAAGACTACTGTGATGCCGCACAGGTTGCTGACTCGATGAGACATGACCGTACCCCCTTCCTCATGACCGACAAACACTCCGAAGTTCCAGCGACCCGTCAGTTCAGCGCTGATACGAGACTCTCCAGATCTTCTTGCCGCCGTCATCGGCGATGAGGAGCGAGCCGTCCGACGCGACAGCGATGCCCACCGGACGCCCGTAGGCTTCAGGCTTCGCCGCGTCAGGCACGAATCCGTCCAGGAAGATCGTTGGCGCGGACTCCGGCCTGTCCGCACGAAACGGCACGAAGACCACGTCGTAACCGGCTTTGCGGCTTCGGTTTGACGATCCGTGTTCCGCAATGAACGCACCATGCCAATAGCGGATGGGGTACTGCCGCGCCTCATAAAACACGAATTGCATGGGAGCGACGTGGGCACCCAAGAGGACATCAGGCACGACGACGTTCAACGCCGTTCCTGGGGGTCGCTGTGACACCCGCGTGTCTGGGTGCTCTCCAACGTAGTTGAACGGAAACCCGTAGAACCCTCGCTCTCGTACTTCAGTGAAGTAATCCGGCGGCAGATCATCGCCCAGTCCGCCTCGCTCATTCACAGTCGCCCACACTCGTCCTGAGTGAGGATGCACAGCCAGTCCGATCGCATTGCGAAGGCCGCTCGCATAGACGCGACGATGCGTGCCGTCGAGGTCGCACACTATGACCACGGCGCGAGCCGGGTCATCGTCCAGCGACACGTTGGTCGCTGCTCCAATCGAGACGAACAGTCGATGACCATCAAGACTGAAGCCGAGTGAGCGGGTCGAATGCCCATACACGCCTGGCGCGTTCGGCTCGGCGACCGGAGGCACGGCGAGCACAGGCTGTTTTTCCCCAGTGCGTTTTGCTGTTCGTGGATCATACGGGAATCGATCGACGGTACTCCCTTCGGCGACATAGACAAAGCGTTCGTGGAAGGCGATTCCAAACGGAAGCGACAAGTGGTCCGCAAAGACCTCGCGCGGACCGCGATGTAGCGGATCGTGGAGGACCACGATTGTGCCTGACGCTGAATCCGCGACAAACACATCGTCATTGGGTGCGACGGCCAGCCACCGAGGTTCTTCAAAGCCACTCGCGAGCACCGAGACGGTGAAGCCAGGAGGCGCGTGCGGCGTGAGACCTGGAGGCATCGGCACGAGACGGGCGGGGTTATTGGCAGAAACGCTGGGCCGGGGAAGCTCGACCGGCTTGCCGTGTGTGAGCTGGCCCCGAACCGCGGCGCTCAAGCAGAGTACAACCGTCGCCGCGGGAAGCAGCGATTCGAGCAGCCGCCGGTGCCGATCCTTATCTTCACGCCGCATGGGACCGTCGACTGCGCCAATTCGAGAACGCTCGCGTACCAACTCGTCCTCTAGCGAGCGCACAGTTCATGGCAATAGGATCCCAGGTGTCCGCGACGCGGATCGGACATCTGACTCTCGTAAAAGCGCGAGACCAGTGACCCATGCGGGGATTGAGCGTCTCGCTCGCGTCGATGAAGTTGAGGTGATGAGATGGGTATGGTACAGGCTGGCGATCAGCCAGGCCCGGTCGGCCTTCGTCAAGATGATGATTTCGAGCACTCGGATAACGCCCGACACAGTGTTCAATTCTTCGCTCACCTCGACCAGGGCAACGTCCGACCGTACGAAGCGAATACGCTTGACTTCTCGTGTCGACCCACTAGACCGCATCTCAGGATCTGCAAAGGCGGTCGTGAAGAACTGCTGAATGGCCCGACGGCCGCGATACCCAGTGCCGAGCGGTGTCGTAAATTCGCCATCGCGAGTAAAGAGACCGGCGATCGCTTGTGCATCAAGCGCGTGACGAGCGTTGTTGAAGGCTAGTATCAGTTGGCGGATCGCTCGCTCATCGATGTCGTGGCGGTTGAACTCGCCCTCGCGACGCGCGGCTGAAGGTGCAACGGTGTCGGCCGCCCAGACGGGCACATGAGTCCGCACGACGTCGGTTCCCCGTCCGTGTCGAGCAGGCTGCGAGATCACTCTCAGTGGCTCACCTGCGCTGACCATTACAAAAGCACCCAGAAGGACTTCGCAGGCCAGCCGAACACATGGGCTCACGATCTTTTTCCTTGCAGTGGCGGAACTACTCGTCGCGCAGGGCCACCAGTGGGTCGAGTCCCGAAGCCCTTCGCGCCGGAATCCAGCAGGCGACGGCCGCGATGATGAAGAAGCCCACCACGATGCCGCCAAATGTCAGCGGGTCCGTCGGCTGAACGCCTACCAGCATGCTGGCTATCACGCGCGTCAGGCCCACGGCCGCGATCACCCCTAAGCCGATGCCAATGGTACTCAGTCGCAATCCTTGGCCGACCACGAGGGCGAAAATGTTCGGCGGCAGGGCGCCCAATGCCAGGCGGACACCGATCTCAGGTGTCCGCTGGCGAACGAGCGCCGCGAGCACACCGTAGAGTCCGACGCTTGCGAGAATCGTGGCCGTCGTCGCGAACGTGCCAAGGAGCAACAGCGAAAAACGAGTACCTGCCTGCGCGCGCTCCACCAACCGCGTCATCGGCGCCATGTTGTTCACGAGCAGGTTCGAATCGAGGTTCCGGATCGCCGCGCGCACACTGGGGGCGACGGTCGCCGGGTCGACGGCCGTGCGCAGCATCCAGCGGCTGGTCGAGCCGTGGCCGAGAAATCCGTCGGTGAAGTAGATCTGCGGGTTGCCCGACTCGGCGATCGAGGTCGCGCGCTGGTGCGCGACGACGCCGATAATCTCAACCCATTCGGGCTTCACCGGTCGGATGCTGATCAGGATGCGCTGACCAACCGCCGATTCTTGCGGAAACGCCTTGGCTGCCAGTACCTGATCGACGATGACGAGATTCCGATCGGGCGTGTTGTCCGCTTCGGTAAAGGTGCGGCCGGCGAGGAGCGGTGTGCGCATGGTTTCGAAATACCCTGGGAGTACGGAGAGCGAATCGGCGGCCTGATACCGGCTCCTGTCCACGATCGCGGCCTCCTGGCCCCACGGGATCGTTCCGTAGCCGCCATCGAGTGGAACCAGGGCCGCCGCGGTGATTTGCTCGACGTCGCTTACCTGGCGCAACGCGGTCTGGATTTCGCGGATGCGGGTCGCACGCGTCTCGGACGTTGATTCGAGCATCCCAGGGAGTACCTGGAACGTGAGCACGTGGTGCGGGTCGAATCCCAGCTTGATGTGCTGGAGCGCGATGAAGCTGCGCATCATGAGCCCCGACCCGATGAGCAACACGAACGAGAGCGCCACTTCCGCCACAGCGACGCCGTTGCGCAGGCTGCCTTCACCGAGTCCCCTCGTACGGCCAGAGCCGTGGAGCGTCAGCATTAGGTCGGGATGGGACGCTCGCCACGCCGGCACGATGCCGAACCCCGCCGCCGCAGCGAGCCCTGCGGCGATCGAAAACAGCAGCACAGCTGGATCAAGGGCAATCGTGTCGAGGCGCGGCACATGCGGAGGCATCATCCCGACAAGCCCTCGAATCCCGGCACTTGCGAGCGCAATCCCCAGGAGTGTGCCACCGGCTGCGACCAGGAGCGCTTCGACCAGCACCTGCCGGATCAACCGTGCACGGGTGGCTCCCAGCGCTCCGCGCACAGCCAGCTCGCGCTCGCGCAGCGAGGTGTGGACCAGCAGGAAGTTGGCGACATTCGCACACGCGATCAGCAGTAAGAAGACAACCGCTCCCATGAACGCGCGGACGGCGGGGCGCACCTCAGCGACCAGATGCTGGTGCATCGGCTCGAGGTGATAATAAAACCCGCCCCCGCCGTACACCGGAAAGTCCCTGCGGACTTCGGCGGCAACGCGACCGGCCGACTGTTCCGCCCGTTCGAGCGACACACCCGGTTTGAGGCGGGCGATCGCCCTGAGGCCGGTCCATTTCAACTTGTCATCCACCACGTAGAAACCACTGCGATGGCGGCTGTCGTAGTTCACCCGCATCGCGGTAAAGATGTCGCAGGAGCGCTCCACGTCGGCGCTGTCGCGGAATACGAGTTCGAATTCTGGAGCGAGCGCGCCGACGATCAACGTGCTGTTCGCGCCATATTGCAACGGGTGGCCGAAGACTGTTGGGCTGCCACCGAAGCGACGCTGCCAATATTCGTAGCTGATAATCGAGACCAGCGGCAGCTGCGGTTGATTGGGTGTGGCCGCGGAATCTCGTAGAAGCGCGGGCTGGCCGTCCGCATCCCCAAAATCGCGTCCGCCGACGATGCGTGCGCCGAGCAACCGGAAAAAATTGGCCGGGACGAAGGCGCGCTTCAACTGCTCTGGCGTGCCGTCGCCACGGGCGAAGATGTTGCGCGTCGTCACGACCGCCGTCATGTCGTCGAAGACATCCCTGGTCCCCTCTCGGAGGTCCGCGTAGTTTTCGTAGGACAGGGGCTCATCGAAATTGTGGCGCATCCGCATGTCGCCACCGATCACGACGAGTCGCGTCGGATCGTTGTAGGGGAGCGGCCGCAGCAGCACGGCGTGGGTGACGCTGAACATTGCCGTTGAGGCCCCGATGCCGAGGGCGAGCGTCACCATCGCGATGGAGGTCAACCCACCGTTCTTGACGAGTAGACGCGTCGCATAGCGGAGGTCGGCAATCAGCGCATCGAGCCCCCCGGCGCCCCGCACGTCGTAGCCTTGCTCGGTGATCTGCAGCAGAGGCCCGAACCGGCGCAGCGCGTCGCGCCGGGCGGCGTCCGGTGGCATGCCGGACCTGATGTTCGCTTCAGTCCGCTGGTCGAGGTGGAACTGGAATTCTTCCGCGATCTCATCGTGAATCCGCGATGAGCGCCACAGCCACTCACACCGGCGCAACCAAGGCTTCAGTCGTCCCATGTGACGCCGGGTTCTTTCATGAGGCGTGCATGACCTTGCGAATCGCCAGGGTCAGGCGAGCCCAGTCGGACGCCTCCACCTCGAGCTGCCGACGGCCGACGCGCGTCAACGTATAAAACCGGGCGCGCCGGTTATTGTCGGAGAGCCCCCACTCACTTTCGATCCAACCGCGCCGCTCGAGGCGATAGAGCGCTGGGTACAGCGTGCCCTCCTCGACTCGCAGCATTCCGTCCGCGAGCTGCTGGATGCGCTGGCCGATCCCGTAGCCGTGCATGGCGCCGAGCGAGAGCGCCTTCAGCACAAGCATGTCGAGCGTGCCTTGAGGCAGGTCCAGGGTGTCTCGACTCATCCGTTGCGTTGTTCGATCCTCTTCGCTTCTAGGGGTATATCACGAGTTCCCCGGGAGATCAAAAGTCGACGGTTAACCGGGCCATGCGTCTGGAGACGAAGCCGGGAGAAACCAGGGACCGTAGGTCGCATGAGTAGACGCGCAGGACCGTCTTCGGAATCAGGTCGCTGCCGATATCTGCCCCAGCCACCTCAATGACGAGAACTCGCGCGGGGAAGTGCAGAATGTCCGTGGGAGATAGCTCCGACGCAAACTCGAAGACGATCCGTCGCAACCGAGGTACATACTGACGTCGCAGAAGGCCGGATACAGACTCGAGCAGAACGAGGCCAGCGGGACTCAGTGAGTCAGCGGACGGCCGAACCCAGGGCTTGAATTCGATGTTGGCCGGCTCGTCGACGCGCCTCGTGCACAGGGTCGCTTGACAGGAAGTATTCAAGTATTATATTGATTAATTGTTTATGGGCAACGCGTCGCATCGCGTCTTCAAGAACCGCCTCTACGGTCTCTTCGCCCGCATCGGCAAGGCCCTGTCGAATCCGCATCGGCTCGAAATGCTCGAGCTCCTAGCGCAGGGCGAGCGGACGGTGGAGTCGCTCGCCGCTGAGATCGGAATCTCCCTCGCCAATGCGTCGCAGCACCTGCAGGCCCTTCGGCGTGCGGCGCTGGTCGACGGCCGCAAAGACGGTCTGTTCGTCTACTACCGCCTCGCGGCTCCTGGCGTGTTCGAGCTCTCGAAGGCGATTCGCACGGTCGCGGAGGATCGGATCGCCGACCTCGACCGCCTTGTGCGCGAGCACTTTGCGGATCGTGACGGTGCGGAACCGGTCCCGATCGGGGAGCTCCTGAAGCGGGCCCGGTCGAAAGAGGTCGTCATTCTCGACGCCAGGCCGGCGAGTGAATACGCCGCCGGCCACATTCCGGGCGCGATCTCAGTTCCGGTCGATGAGCTGAGCCGCCGGCTCAAGCAACTGCCGAAGGGCAAGCAATACGTCGCGTACTGCCGCGGCCCCTACTGCGTGTACGCCGATCGCGCGGTCGAACTACTGGTCGCCAAGGGCCGGCGTGCGCGGCGGTTGAAGGACGGATTCCCTGAGTGGCGCGCCGCAGGTCTTCCCGTCGCAGGCGGGCACGAGCCAGGAGCACTGCAATGATCTTCAGACCGTACTACTACTACGATCGCGGCTGCGCCGCATACGTGTTCGGCTGCGGCACGCTCGGTCTCGCGGCAGTCGTCGATCCTCGCGCCGAGAATGTCGATGCCTACGTGACATTCGCCGCCGACAAGAGCATCCGAATCTCACATGTCATCGATACCCACGTGCACGCCGACCATCGGTCGGGCGGTCGTATGCTCGCGGAGAAAGTCGGCGCGAACTACTGTCTGCACGAATCCGCGGACGTCGCGCACGGGTTCACACCGCTTCGCGATGGCGACGCCCTCGAGCTCGGAAACATCACCGTGACAGTGTTGCACACGCCGGGACACAGCCCTGAGAGCGTGTGTCTGCTGGTGACCGATCGAAAGCGCGGCCCCGATCCCTGGTTCGTCCTCACCGGCGACACCCTCTTCGTTGGGGCCGTCGGTCGGCCTGACCTTCCTGGACGCGCGCGGGAGAATGCCGCCCAGCTCTTTGAGAGCATTCACCAGAAGCTCTTGACGCTTCCCGATGACATCGAAATCTACCCGGGCCACTTCTCGGGTTCTGTCTGCGGTGCCGGTCTCAGCGGGAAACCGACCAGCACGATCGCGTTTGAGCGGCGATGGAATCCGATGCTCTCAATGAGTCGCGACGCGTTCATCGACGCACTTTCCAACGTTCCACCGAAACCGGAAGAGATGGAACAGATTCTCGCCTTCAATCGCGGCGGCACCGCCGCCGCGTTACCGCGATGATCAGGACGGTGGCGCGGCGCCGACCTGCCGTCGTGCGGTTGGGTCTGCGAGAGAACGCGGCACAGTTTGCCCTGCTCGTCGTCGTCAACGCGTTCGTTGGCGCGATGGTCGGCATGGAGCGCAGCATTCTGCCGCTTCTCGCCGTGCGTGAGTTTCAGCTGACCGCCACGTTCGCCGCACTCTCGTTCATCGTCGTGTTTGGTGTGACGAAGGCGCTCACGAACTATGCGGCGGGCCAGCTCTCAGACCGGATCGGGCGGAAAAGCGTGTTGGTTGCCGGGTGGATCGTTGCCGTCCCAGTGCCATTCCTCCTGATGTGGGCACCCACGTGGAACTGGATTCTCGTCGCGAATGCATTCCTGGGCATCAGCCAGGGGCTCACGTGGTCGACGACGGTGATCATGAAGATCGACTTGGTCGGCGACGACCGGCGCGGGTTGGCGATGGGGCTGAACGAGTTCGCTGGGTATGGTGCCCTTGCCGGTGCGGCGCTCCTGACCGGATGGATTGCTGCTCGCCAGGGGCTGAGACCGGATCCGTTTTATCCCGGTGTCGTGTTCGTGGCGATCGGCCTCACGCTCTCTCTCCTTCTCGTGTGCGAAACCCATGGTCATGTGGCGCTCGAGTCGACGCTTCGGCACGCCACTTCAACGCCGGTGAACGCGCGTGACGTCTTCTGGAAGACGACGCTGACCGACCGCAATCTGTCGGCTGTGAGCCAGGCAGGGCTCGTCAACAACTTGAACGACGGCATGGTCTGGGGTTTGTTCCCGCTCCTGTTCGCGGCTGCAAATCTCAGTCTCGATCGCATTGGCGTGCTCGCAGGCATTTACCCGGCCACTTGGAGCATCGGCCAACTGGCCACTGGAGCGCTGTCGGATCGAATCGGGCGGAAGTGGTTGATCGCGGCAGGCATGTGGGTTCAGGCCGCCGGGATCGCCGTCGTCGTCCTCTCACAGGGGGTTGGCGGCTTTGCGATTGGCGCCGTCCTGCTGGGAATCGGTACGGCGATGGTGTATCCGACGCTGCTTGCCGCGATCGGTGACGTGGCCGCTCCCGCTTGGCGAGCCTCGTCAGTCGGCGTCTACCGGTTGTGGCGCGATCTCGGATACGCGATAGGCGCTGTGTTGGCGGGGCTGACGGCGGATGCGTTGGGACTGAAAGGCGCCATGTGGGTGGTCGCAGTCATCACATTCGTGTCAGGCGTGATCGTTGGTGTCCGTCTGGACGAAACCCTGTCACGTCGGACGGCCTGAAGCCAGCGAAGGGAGAGTGTTATGGCAGTTACGTGCCCGGTGGATCTCGATACCTTGCGGCTGCGCACCGAAATTGAATCCATCTACCGACGTGTCGCAACCGAGCCATCGGGTGATTCACTTTCATCGTGGCCCGACGTACGCCACGGAGATGCTTGGCTATGATGCCTTCGCATTGGCCCAGCTTCCGGCCGACAGTACAGCGTCGTTCGCCGGCGTCGCCAATCCTCATCGCATCGCGCCGGTGACCGCTGGCGCCACGGTTGTCGATATCGGCTGCGGCGCGGAATGGATCTGCTATTGGTCGCCCAGGCCGTGGGACCGGGTGGTCGTGCGATTGGTGTTGACATGACCGAAGCGATGGCCGAGCGCGCTCGGAACGGTGCGAGGTCGCGCGGGCTTGCCAACGTCGAGGTGCGCCTTGGCGACGCGATGTCGCGGCCGGTCGATTCGGAGAGCGTCGACGTCGTCATTTCGAACGGCGTGCTGAATCTGACTCCGGACAAGAACAGGCGTTCGGAGAGGTCTTCCGGATTCTCCGGCCCGGAGGACGGTTCCTGTACGGCGACATCGTCGTCGCGAGCGAGTTGTCGGAATCGATTCGCCGCAATATTGATTTGTGGACTGGTTGAATCGCTGGCGCTCTGCCGGAGGCAGAGCTTGTCGCGCTTCTCGGGCATCTCGGCTTCGATGATGTCGTCGTGAAGGAGCGGTTCGATTGTTTTCGGGCGACTTCCAAGGAGCGCGTGGCCATGAAATACAGGGTCGTCGGCGTGAATGTCTACGCGCGTAAGCTGCGTTGACGATGAAGGTGATCTCGTGAGCGCATGCTGCTCGACCTACGGGAACGTCGCTGGCGCGCATTTCGACGAGAAGATCGCGAAGCGCGATTTGGACGGTTACCGCAAGAAAGGGCCTGGGCCGACCGCTCGTTTGCTTCGCGACATGCTCACTGGCACAGGTCCGCTTGACGGTGTCCTTCTGGATGTCGGCGCCGGAATCGGTGGATTGAGCTTCGAGTTGCTCGAACGTGGCGTCGAGCGCGCGATTGCCGTTGACGCATCGACCGCCTACCTCGCTGCTGCGGCTCAGGAAGCGACGCGCCGCGATCGCCTGCAAGCCGTCGAGTTCGTCCAAGGGGACTTCGTTGACGTGGGGTCGAAGATTCCGCCGGCGCCTATTGTGACCATGGATCGCGTCATCTGCTGCTACCCGGCTTTCGAGCCACTGCTGAAGGAAGCGCTCGGACATGCAACGCGTTGCTTCGCCTACTCATATCCGAGGGATCTGTGGTACGTCCGCGCGGCTATTGCGGGAGAAAACGCCGTTCGCAGGCTAAGGCGGAACGCTTTCCGCGCGTTCGTCCATCCCGTTGAGCGAATGACACAGACCATCGAACGTGCGGGGTTCCGCTTGGCAGCACGTCGCCAGACGTGGCAGTGGTCCGTCGACGTTTGGGTCCGGTGAGCGCGCGAGGGAGTATTCGCTGCGCCCGGACAAACCCGATGAACAAGTTGATCGCTGCTTGATATATTGACGAGGATGCGTCGGGCGTTTTTCATCGCCATGCTCGCGGTGCTCATCGCGGACGCGAGCCGTCAACTCGCTGGCCAACGCACTGGCGTCGCAGACACCTCCCCTCAATGCGGAGATCCAAATCGTGGTTCGGTCGGACAGCGGCCCGATCGCTCGAACGCAGGTCATTGTCAGCGGCAAGACGGCCGAGACCGATGCAGAAGGGCGAACGACCCTTCGCGTCGCGCCGGGGCCCGTGGAGATCACCGTCGTGGAAGGCTTCCACCCAGTAACCGTGACGGCGACCACATCGCAACGACCGGCGGCACGCGTGGATTCGCTCGCGTGTCGTCGAATCGATCCGTGCGCGGCTCGCGTTCGTGTTGATTGTGAAGCTATATCGACAGATGTATGCGAATACCGGGATCGCGACCGATCGGCGCGCGCGTGCAGCGATCAGTGCGATGGGCACGATGGATCGGGTACGCGTGCAGACGGCTATTCCTCGGGAAGCCAATGCCGGATCTCGCGCTTCCGGGCGAGCTCGAACCAGCGATCAATCAAGGTTAGTTTTTCGAAGAGGCAACCATTGCGACGATGAATCGCACGGTCAAGCGGCTGACGGACAAGGGATTCGGTTTCATTGCGGCAGGCGACGGCACCGAGTACTTCTTTCACCAATCCGCCTGGCCAGCGAGAATCGCGGAGACCAACGAAGTGCGACCCTCTGGGTGTTGGCCGGACGACGTTTGGACTCTGGCGGACTGGCAGTCGAATTCGCCAGGAAAAATCACCGAATTGACTCAGACATTCACGCGGTTCGGGCGCTGAAAGGACAAGAAAAGGGCAACGTGCCCACTCAAAGCATTCAGTGAGAGCGAAAGTCGACGAATTTGTTAAGGAAAGCGGGCCCTGCAGGACTCGAACCTGCGACCTCCTGGTTCGTAGCCGTCAATCCTTTCGTTGACCCGGCGCAACTTACGAGCCCAAAGGGACACACAACGGCCCGTCACTTGGACCCAATCCTGGACCCAAAACAGCGTATCGTCCCACTTCTCGGCCGAGCCGTTGGATCACGTCTCGTGCGCGTAATAGTTCAGCGACCCCGCAACATCGCGTCGAAAACGACCTCGGCTGAGGCGTGGGATAGTACGGCATCGCGGCTGTCTGCTGTGATGACAACTTTCATTCCGGACTCTGGAGTCGCGTATCGGAGAGCTTTGATAACAGGCCGTCGAAGACTCCTCAGAGCGCGTCTGACTTACGCTCCGCCTTGCGCGCGCTGTTCCTTGATCGTCTCGATCCATAGCTCGAGCGTCAGATCGTGTTTCGCTTCGGGACCGGTCAGAAAGGGGCGCAACTCCTTTCGATACCGATCCGCGAGCACATCAAGGTCGAATTTCGCGGCTCGCGCCAGGTGTTTGACGTCTTCAACATCGATCTCGGCATTCCGCTCCAGTTTGCTCAGCGCGAGATCGTACGCGTCGAGTACGAGAATCCGCAGCTTGTCGAACTCGCCGGGGAACAGTTCGACGAGACGGCTTTCGTAATCCTCTGGCACCGTCGCGACCGGGCTGACCTGCACGTGCAGCCGATGTTTGCGGTGAAGCTTGCTGCCTGCGCCGGCAATCGTGGCCAGCCACGGCGCGGCCTCGCTCGGAATCACATGCCACACGTCGATGTCGCCGGTCGGCCGCATTAGCCGTAATGGAGCGTCACGGCGAATCCTCCTATGCAATGCATCTCGATCGTCTGCGCACATTGCGCATCGATATCGGCCAGGAGAGAGCGCCAGGGCTCCGGGACCTTGTCAGACGGCATAGCGGAGATCGTCGGCGCGAAGACTCGTCAGCAGGTTCCAATGCACGGCGACAGGCGGTCGATGTTCTCGGAGATACCGCCGCTCCGATTCAGTCAGCGTCCGGCCCAGGGTGTCTTCTTTCGCGAGGCGCGCATCTTCCAACTGCTGCTCCACGCGTTCGAGCCGCGACAACGCCGCCAAATCGACTCGACGCCGCGCCACGTCCATCGCAAGCGACACGAGATATCCGAGGCGATTCTGCACGTTCCATCGCTTCGCTTCGTTGACCAGCCAGTCCCAATCGAGATCGGCGAATCGCGTCAGGAGCCACGGCAGCGCCTCCGTGACGCGCGCCGGGACGTTCGAGTGGCGCAGAGCGGCGACCAGAACGCCGGCCGGATTGGTCACTTCGTGCGGATCGGCAAGATAGGCGAAGCCGGCGTACCCGAGAGTGCCGAGCAATCGCGGGAGATCGGCATCCATCGGCACATCGAGCGGCAGCGCCGTGGCAACGCTCGGCTCGTCGCGCGCGAGCAGACGGGCCAACCGCGCTGGCACGCGCCGACGGTTGTTCTCGACGAGCGACAGGTATGGCTGCGAGACACGCCACCGACGCGCAGCTTGCTGCTGAGTCATCCCCAACGTCTCGCGCATCGCCTTTAACTGCTCCCCGAACATCTCTCCTCCCTCCAATCTTACTCCTGAGTATTGCACATCTTGTAATAATTGCAAGACCTCGGAAGCAAACGCAATGTTTGCAATGCGTTAGAATCTGCCCCTTGAGGTGGGTTTGACGACCAGTGCCGACGTTCGACCTTTCTGACGCATGCCCCTGCGGCTCGACCTCATCGAACAGGCGGCGATACCAGGAGACGACGGTGGCGGGTTGCACGATCTGCACGACATCCCGCCAGCGGCTCCAGACTCGTGAGAGCAGCACTCACAGCAGTCAGTCAGCCTGACTAAGCCGAAGCCGTCGAGGCGCGGTCTGTTGAAGGACGGCGAGTTGGTGGCGGAGGGCTACGATCTGCGCTTCGAGTTCGGCTCGAGTTCGGAGGCTGGACCGAATCGCCGCAAGGAGAGCGGTGATGCTCGGGCGCATGACTGGGTGAACGTCATGAGCAGAGACCGGTAAGCTCAATCGCTACAAGCTGTACCGGATTTTCGGTAGGGACAGGCGTTGCGGCCGGCCACGTCCCGTCCGCTTTTGGCGATACCTCGAGAGTAATGGGCGACACACGACGGGCGTCACCTGCTGACCACGCACGCACGCGATGAAAGACGACACAGCGCGATGATCTGGAGCAAGCCATCAGCGCACCGCATCAGCCGAACGTTGGTGGCGGCCGCAGTCGTGATCCTCGGCGTGGCCGTCGGTGCGCAGCAGGCGGCCGAACCCTTCGCGCGCTGGGCAGCCATGCACGCGCTGCCGCTGCGGACGGTTGAGCCCGACGGTGATGTCGCCGACTTGCGGCAGATCGTGCCGGTCCTTGGCGCGGCCCACGTCGTGGCCCTCGGCGAGCTCACCCACGGGGCCCACGAGCCGCTCGCCTTCCGAAACCGGTTGTTCCAGTACCTGGTCGAGGAGTACGGCTTCACCGCGATCGCGATCGAGTCCGCGTTGCCCGAATCCCGTCGCGTCCAGGACTTCGTGGAGGGAGGGCCCGGGGACGCCGGCCAGATCGTCGGCGACAATCTCTCGTACCACTTCGGCGCGTTTCGCGAGAACACGGAGCTCGTGCAGTGGATGCGCGCGTACAACGCGGACCCCGCGCACCGCCGGCCCGTCCGGTTCTACGGCATCG
>Ga0306926_10004451_pt1 | contig 14714 bp, 17 predicted proteins | sample flu12Cox44000178_FD_203759 | JGI IMG/M metagenome (GOLD analysis project Ga0306926, IMG submission 203759) | Lab enrichment of tropical soil microbial communities from Luquillo Experimental Forest, Puerto Rico - flux8day.12C.oxic.44.000.178 (v2)... | ecosystem: Environmental > Terrestrial >...
TGGCCGAACGCCTCAAGGGTACGCATCGCACCTTCCATCCAAAAACCGGCTACATCACTAAGCAGCGACATGGCGTTTCCCCAGTCGCGCGAGATAGCCAAAGGCGCTGCTGTTGCTATTCGCCCCGCTGCCGATGCTATTTGAACCGCGGTATTCGTTGAGCTGCGCGCGCTTCCTGACAGCCTCGGGCGCATCGTGCGCATCGGCAGCCGCCGAATCGTCAGGTACGGGCAGCCCGGCGGCATACGCGGCCAACTCTTGGCGCAACTCGAGCAATTCGTCTCGCACGGCGACAATTTCACCGTGGGTGGGCAGTCCGATTGACGGCCAGAGATTGCTCAAGGAGGCCGCAGCCATCGCTCCGCCGACTTGACGCATGCGTAGCGCCGATTCCATCATCCGCGCGGTAACCTCGCCGATAATCGGATCGGAGTAAACCGCGTTGGTTACTTCGTTGGCCAGCCTTATCCAGGCATCGTAAGCCTTCCATCCGGCCTCGCGCAGTTCTTTTCTATCACCCACGCCGAGCACGATTTTTCCGGCTGCGGCCGGGAGCTCGAGCCACGCCGCCTCGAAGAATCTGGTAAACTCTTGTGCCAAAAACGATTTGGTGCCTGGCATAACGTCTTCCCCTCTTTGCAGTCTTTTTCGGAACGGTCCTTCCCCCTGCGCAGACGTCGGCGCGCCCTCCCAAGCAACATAAAAATAGTTTACTTTGTGTTAGCGTCCGGACCGCTCTTCTGGAAGTCCAAGCAACTGACGGTCCATCTCAAAAGAGCTTTCACTCGGGTTGAGTTTACGCCTTCGAAGTGTAATTCATGTTAAGCAGCAATCAAGATCGCAAGACTTTCGGCTTGTCGCCCGCGGGACAAAATCTAGGCATTAGCTGACTGAAACGGCATCAATTGTCACACTCGGGACAGTTCGTCGCCAAATGGGACGCCGACCGTGATAGAGCGCGACCGCAGGAATGTAGTGGACGCCCAGACGCTCGGCCGGCTGAGGACACTGGCCTGGCTGAGCCGTGATCAGCTCGAAGGACTCGCGCAAAGCCTCGAATCCAGGAAGATAAAGCGGCGCCAACCCATCTTCTACGAAGGCGAAGCGTCGGATCGCGTTTATGTGCTGCTTTCGGGTGTGGCCAAGCTATCGTTTTTGAATCGTGCCGAGAAGGTGCTGGTCGGACTGGTTGGTCCGGGCGAGGTCTTCGGCGTTTCCTCGCTGCTGCCCAACGCGACCCGGCCGTTTCGATGCGAGGCTTTCAGCGACTGCGTGGTTGGCGTCGGCCGTCCCTCCACCTTCGTCGGCCTAATGCTTGGGGTGCCGCTCGAACGCTTCAGCCGCACCTTGGAGGTAACCGTAGGACGATGGTGGTCGATGCTGCAACGCTACACGAATTTCGTCGGACTGACCGTGCGTCAACGGTTGGCCGGCGCGTTATTGGAACTCGGCGCTAAATTCGGCGCCGATGATGCGCGCGGTGTCTTGCTCACTCTAAAACTGACTCATGCGGATTTGGCCGAACTGGTCGGCGCTTCGCGCCAGCGCACCACCGAGCAGCTTATGGACTTCGAAAGGGCGCGGATGATCATACGCGACGGCCGCCGGTTAATCATCGTGCCTCAGCGTCTGCGTGAGCTGGCCGACTATGATGCCATCCCTACGCCAATTCGGAGCCCGATTGCACCGCCGGGAAGCGTCCGTGGAGGATAATTCCAGGAGCGCAACATGATAGCCACAAGCCAATTCGCAACAATTAACGGCCTCCGCCTGCATTACCTCGATTTCGGAAACAGCGCCAAGTCACCGCTTATCAGCATCCACGGACTGAGCGGCAATGCCCATAATTTCGATGGGCTCGCGCCGCATCTCGTATCTGATTATCATGTCATCTCGCTTGACGTGCGCGGCCGCGGCGATAGTCAATGGGGTCCCGCTGAGGAGTACAATCAAACCTGTTACAACAGCGATCTTGCTACACTGATCGATCAGCTGGGCTTCCGCCGCGTGACGCTTATCGGCACCTCAATGGGTGGTATGATCGCGACGCTCTATGCGGGTGGCTATCCGGAACGTGTAGAGCGGATGGTGCTCAATGATGTAGGGCCGGAAGTCGACCCCGCAGGCATCAAACGGATTACTGACTACATGAGCATTGCGCCTGCAGAGTTCGCGAGTCTCGCGGAAGTTGGAGAATACTATCGCGAGAATTATCCGGCGATGCGGCGAATGCCGGAGCAGGAACTGCTCGCTTTCGTCAAATGGGCAGTCAAGGCCACTGGGAACGGCGCGCTCAGATGGAAAATGGACCCGGCCATCCGCAATGTGCCCCGCAGCGGAAGCGCTGCGCGCCCGCTCGACATGTGGGTGCCATACGCGCGTATCACCGCGCCGGTTCTCCTGATACGCGGCGCCGACAGCGATATTCTTGCCCGTGCGACTGCCGAGCGGATGCGTGCCGTACTACCGCAACTGACTACGGTCGTCGAGGTCCCCGGCGTAGGGCACGCGCCCTCATTACTCGAGCCGGAGGCGCTGAGCGCAATCAAGCACTTCCTGGCGCGGTAGGCAGGACGATCCGGGCGACCCAGAGGCGGGGATCACAACACCCAATCCCACTGTGGTGGGCGCGGCGCACTTATTGGGCGGGCAAGATGTAGTGCGCGGCATCCTTCGAGTCACACACAATTCGTTCTTCTGGGGCGTCGGGTTGTGGGCGCTCGCCCATATTATTTCCACTGGCGACCTCGCCGGTGTGCTGATGTTCGGAAGCATCGGCGCCTGGTGCTTCGTCGGAGCTTCGTTGCTGGACGCCAAGAAGGCTGCGCGACATGGCCTGCAGTGGAGGGAATTCGCCGAGGCTACGTCAAATCTTCCGTTCCTCGCGATCGCACAGCGCCGGCAACGGCTGATACTGGCGGAGATCGGATGGTGGCGGCTCGTCCTGGCTGTAACCCTGTTCTTCGCCGCGCTCTACGGCCATCGATGGGCCTTTGGCGTCTCACCGTTTCCTCGTCTATGACTATATCCGTACTGCGGCAATCAGCACTGAGAGGGAGCTACGAGGGTTTTTGCAGCTGGCGCGACGGGGCGCCCTCCGGCATTCCGATGATTCGACGGAGTATGAACTCAGAGATCCAGGTTGCAGGCATATCGCTACAGGCTTACTACCTCTTAAGCCGATGTCGCCGGATCAGCGTATTCTGACTTTAGACTAGAGGTCTAGGATCCTGGGCAAGCGTAATCGTTCGGCATGAAAACGTAAAAGGGAGCGGGGGCGGTATTGAGAAGATTGACTGGTGTGGCAGTCGGTCTCCCGCGCGCATCGATTTACGCGGGAGCATCTTTGAATAACAGCAGGCGCCCCTTCGAGGGATCGCATACGTAAACCTGGCCGCGATTATCTGCGGTCGCGCAATGCGCGCCTGGCACTGTGCGGACCGTCCTTAAGACGTCGGCGGAACCGGCCGAGGAGATCCGGATGATCGCCATCGTTGCGCTTGCTTCACCCGGCAGGTAAACATGGCCAAACTTCGCGCTATAAGCGATAATATCGATCCCCTCGCCCGAAAAGGCTGTGCCGACGATTTTGCCTGTGTTGGAATCGAGAACTGAAAGGCGGCCTCCATCGCAAGCAGCGAACAGGAACCCTCGCTTTTCATCGAGCGCGATTCCGCGCGACCCTTTGCAACCGTTCGGCCACCGCGCCACGATCGAATGATCCTTTAGCCGGATCGCGATAGTTACACCACGCCATAAATGTGTATATGCGCGAGCGCGTGAGTGGTCGATGATTAGCGATTCGGGCCCTCCGGGAACCGGAATGAACCTCATGTGTTCTGGAACCGAAGTTTCCCGGCTAGGCAGACTGAAGACCTCAATTCGCTGAGCGCCGGGCTGTGTCACCCAAATTTCATTCATTTCCGCGACGAACCGCACATAATCCGGCCCGGAGGCCAGCCGCGTGGAAGCGACAACTGATCGTGTCTTCGGATCGACCATGTGCAATAGCTTGGTCGTTCGATCGGTCACAAACAAAAATCCGCCGCCCTCATCGACTGAGGTGATTCCTTCACCATGACCGCCGCCGAATTGACTACTACTGGCGAACCCGCCGATGCTGGAGACCTGCCTGGTTTCAGGGTCAATCAAGTCGAGAGTTCCAGTGCGCCCGGCCGGGACGAGGACTTTCTGCAGAGATGAGGAAAATCCGAGGTCGTCGAATCCTATTCCGTCTTTGCCGCCAGGAAGTGCTATCGCAATCAGTCCCCCTTGGTCAGCTGCGCGGATTGAAGCGGTCAGCGGCAGAAGAACTGATATGACAGTGGCCGCCAGCACGACCAGGCAGCATCGAAACGGCGGCAGAGTGCGCATCCCTTGATCACCGATTACCTGGAGTATGTCCTCAAAGTCTGGTCGGGAACGCTATTTGACGAATACCCAGGCGGGATGCAGGACTTGAAAGCCCACGAGGCCAATCACTGCTGTGACGCCAACCAGCAACGGATTGCTGATTTTCCAGCGGAACAGAACCAAAAGGCCTGTGGCTGCAATCAACGCAGTTAGCCAGTCTCCGATCGCAATTTTCCCCAGGAGCACCGACGTTCCCAGTATGGTCCCGATGGCGGCAGCGTAAGCTCCTTTCACGAATCCCCGCACATCCGGCTGGGCGCGATGGCGAATGAGCAAAGGCGCCACGATCAGTATGAAAAGGAAGGACGGAAGGAATATTCCGACGGTGGAAACGGTGGCGCCCCAAAGCCCCGCGACCAGGTAGCCGACAAAGGTCGCTGTTATGACGACCGGTCCCGGACTTATCATTCCGATTGCAACTGCTACCAGGAACTGGCGTTCATCCAGCCAGCCGGTGTTCTGAACGAGTCCTTTCTCCAGAAACGGCACGATCACAAGACCGCTTCCAAAGGTCAGCGATCCGGCTTTCAAGAAAAAGAGCAGAAGCTTTCCGAGTATCGAGACACTACTGAGCTTTATCCCGGCTCCAATGCTGACCGCAGCGGTCGCAGATGGAACCGCGGCCGCGCGGCGGAAGAGTGAACCATAGTAAAGAATTCCTATGAGTCCGGAAGCGATGAACAAAGCAGCAACTTCAGCGCGCAAAGCGATCGTGATCATGAAGCAAGCTGCCGCAATCGTCCACTGCAGCCAGTCCTCCATGCCGAGCTTTGCGAGGCGGTAGCAGGAATGAATTATAAGAGCGATGACTGCGGGACTGACGCCATAAAAGATCGCTGTCAGTATCGGCAGGCCGCTTAAACGGACGTAGAGCGCTCCGAGCGCTGACACAATAATAAAGTTAGGTAAGATAAAGGCCCAGCCGCCGGCCCACGCTCCCCAGAAGCCGCCGCGCAAATAAGAAACGAAAATCCCTACCTGAATTGCAAGAGGACCCGGAAGAGACTGGCACACTGCTATTCCATCGCGCATCTCGTCGCGGCTTAGCCACTTGCGCTCTTGGACGAGTTCCCGCTCCATCTGCCCGCACAGCGCAACTGGGCCGCCAAAGCCCAGGGCGCCGAGCCGCAAATAGTACAAAACAAGGTCTAGAATTCCGATTTGCTGACGAGCCTCGGCTTCCATCAGCGGCTCCTTCTCGAAAATGATGCGTGCAGGTCCTCGAACATCGTCGCCGCGCGAGCTAACCGCACCTCATCATCTTTGTGCGTGGTGCAGATTCCGGTGATTAGGCGCTCGATGCCAGGGGTTTCCGGCCGGCCGAATTTGCCGTCCTTGAGGTCAATATCGTGGACGATCTCCGCAATCGGGCGCAGCGCTGTGTCGGTCAGCTGAAGCCGGTGTAGCAGCACTTCGAACGTGCAACGGTCACCGTCGTGGGTGAACTCGGCATCGAACATGTCGAACCTGAGTTCGCCCTTTTCGGGCTGATAGCCGCGCGCGGTGACGAACTTGAACTGGGCTTCTGGATCGACAAAACGCCTGATCAACCAGGCACTTGCCATGCGGTCGACGTGAATCCCTTTCCGGGTGGCCCATACCCGTCTTCGGTACTCGCTGCTGCCGCGCAACGTGGTGCTTTCGCTTGCGACATCCGGATTCAGCCGCACCTCCAGACTGGTGAGCAACCCCTCGGCGGTCTGGCGGCCCAGCGAATCGAAAAAATCCAGCGCCGCCACGTCACTTAACCGCCGTCTTAGCCGGGCGACGTCGGTCTCAAGCCCAGCCCGCAGGTTGGGCTCAAGCTTTCGTCCCGGCGTTGGCAACCCGAAAGCCAATTCGCGCGCTTCTTGGGCGATAGCCGAATAGTCAGCATCGCGAGCCGACCGGAACATCGCTTCAAGGTCGGCATCCGAAAGACCATCGACGAAACCAGCTTCGCAGATCGAGCCTTCGCCGCCTCCCTCGGAGATCTCGCGTAGGACCCACTGGAAGTCCTCGAGTGTTTCTTCATTTTTTGGCAGCGCGTACACGGAATTCTTAACCGCCACCGCTCCAATGCGTTGCATGCGCCGCCAGATCTTTACGCGCAGATATTCCGGCTTTGGCGGAATCTGATGGATCAGCAGCAACCAGCGGCCAGGCTCCCTCTGTCGCATTGCTACACCATTGACATCATACTGATACGGTTGCAACATCGAAGCTGCGACACTTTTCAGCCTCGGGCAAATCGCCCAGGAGAAAGCAAATGCCTCGAGTGGTTTGGAATGCGGCGCTTCTCGCCTGCGTTGTTGTTGCCGCCGGTGTCGCGCACGCCGCGCCGGCGCCTTACGACAAAGTAGACGCGATCCTTGGAAAAAAAGCTCAGACCTTGCCCGGGAATATCTACAAGTACACGTGGCCTCGGAGCGACCTACATGTGACCGTGAACGGGACGCCTGTCGCTCCCGGACTGGCACTCGGCTCATGGGCAGCGTTCACCCCGATTAAGGACCAGACTTGGGTGATGGGGGATCTTGTGCTGCTGCAGTCTGAAGTGGGTCCAGTGGTCGAAAAATTACAGAGTAGCAATTTTGAGATTACTGGCATTCATAATCATCTACTCAACGAGACACCACGTGTGATGTACGTTCACTACATGGGGCGGGGAGACCCTGAACAGTTGGCCGCATCGCTCAAGAGCGCTCTCGAACAGACCCGGACTCCGTTGAAGGGGATCCCGCCTCCGGCGCCACGTAAGAATCCGCCTGGATGGGTATCCGATATCGAGTCCGCGCTAGGGCGCAAAGGCAAGCTCAACGGCCCAGTTTATGCCGTGTCAATTCCGCGCGCGGAGGCCGTTCATGCCGAAAACGAGACCCTCCCTTCTGGAATGGGACTCGAGACTGCGCTCAATTTCGAGCAAGCCGGTGGCAAAATAGCTAGTACTGGTGACTTTGTCTTGATCGCGTCTGAGGTCAATCCGGTAATTAAAACACTCTGGCAACATGCAATAGTCATTACCGCGCTTCACAACCATATGCTGGATGATTCTCCCCATCTTTTCTTTCTTCATTATTGGGCGCTGGGCGAACCTTCCGATGTCGGAGCCGGGTTGAAAGCGGCGCTTGATGATATAAACGTGAAGCCACCAGCGAAACCAGAAAGCTGACAGCCCTGTGGGCATGCCTCGAACAGGCCGCGATAGCGACTTGACTCGAAGCACCTGAACACGAAGCGGCTATTTTGGGTCCGCAACAGTGTTAGTCTCGATCGGAAACGCGGCCGGTCGTACCTTTCGTGAAGATGCTGCGTTCGGCGTTCAAGGTCTTGGGCCTCATGGCAGTGGTGGTTGCGCTTGGTGCGCTGCTGAGATTCCGGAGCCTGTTTCGTTTTGCCGGCTCGTACAGTTCCAGACGCGTGCTCCCCTGCGAGTTCCGATCCTAGTTGGCGTCGATCCACTTATCCGACGCAATTAGCTTGACGGACACATTCGTGAAAGTGAGGCGCACCGGCTTGCCGTCCGCCGTACCGCGATGCTCGGTAGAGAAAAGGAGAGGACCAGCTTTCCTGTAGCCCGCCCAACTTACTGTGACGATGCCCGGCACCGGGCTTTTTGGGTCCCCCCGATGGTAGACCATTTCCTCGATTCTGTTGTCAGACCGGACGTACAGGTCCCAAGTATCTCCAGGCGTATAGCCGCCGCCCTTCGCATATTTCACCGTCACTAGCTTCGCAGAGCCTTTCCCCAGGGGCAATTTGTGCATGCCCATCTCTTGCACATCGGCGCCGGGGGAGTCCCAGTAGATATGAAACGGCAAGACCATCCAATAATTATCGTTGACGAAAAACCAATCAATTTTTTCCTTCACAACGGCAGATTCGCCGTTCAGTTCGGATTGAATAAAGGTAACCTTCACCGGCTTGCCATCTTTATCTTTCCCCTCGTAGGAGATTTTGCCGGTCTTCGGTTCCCAAACCCATGAACGGGAGACATTCAATTCGGGGAGGTGGAGGTTGAACGTATAGCGGATCGCTTCAACTTGCCCCAACGAAGCCAGGCCATAGGTCTTGGCAATCTGTTCGGCAATGGGTGAGCGCGTTTGAGCTGAGGAAGTTGCCGCAAGGGCGAGCACACCAAAAACCAGGAAACTGATCAACGTTAAACGGCCCGACTTCGCCATGTGGGGGTCCTCCTCAGTGGGTCGGTGCTATCGGCTTTACCTCTGCTGGCTGAACTCACTACATAAAGGTCGAATTGTCATTAAGCGGTGGTTTGCAATAAACATGCTCTACATCCAGTCGAGCAACTGCGAAGACGGTACCACGACCTTCGTTCATTGAGAAACACGCGCTATCGGTGGATCATTGTCTGAGTCAAGTGATAAGGTCGCGATCGTGGAAAAATCTGCCGGCGATGGTTTTTCAGTCGGCCTTGGGCTGACCAACGAGTGCAATCTAGCCTGCGCCCATTGCTATCGCGATACAGGTTCAATCGATCGTCTATCGCTCGATGACGTTCGGCGCGTTTTCGAAAGTGTGCCGGTTCGATCGGTGAACCTTGGGACCGGTGAGAATGGACTTCATCCCGAGTTTCGCGCGATCCTGCGTTATCTGCGCGAGCGCGGCACCACGATAGCGCTGACTTCAAATGGCTATACGGCGGAGGTCCTGAGCGACGATGAGTTGTGCTCCTTCGCCGATATCGAGTTTTCGCTGGACTTCGCAACGGAGCGCGAGCAGGACGCCTGGCGTGGTCCGGGGAACTGGCGGCTGGTGCTCGATCAGACAACGCGCGCGCTTAGACTCGGAGTTTCCACCACGATAATAGCCGTCATGATGCGGACGAACTATGACAAGCTCTCCGACATCGGATCACTTGCTGCCCAGCACGGCGCAAATTTCCGCGTAAATGTTTATGAAGCTGTTAAAACGGATGCCTTCTCACTCAATTATGAGCAGTTCTGGACTGGCTTTCGGAGGCTGCTGGAATCCTATCCGCTGGCGGTGTGCAACGAACCGATCGTGCGCGCGATTCTTGGGTTCAAAGCTCTATCGGGGGGTTGCGGAAAGGGCACCATCCGTGTCACGCCAAAGGGCGATGTGCTTCCCTGCGTCTATTGGCCGAAGCGCAATCTTGGCCTGGCCGAGCTTGAAAAATGGGGAGCGGCGATTGTCGACTCGCCGGCTTTTCGCGAGCTGGATAGAATTCCACATTTCTGCGGGAGCTGCCGCTTCGTCGAGTCCTGTCGTGGCGGCTGTCCGAGTCGCCGGCTACTGCGGGGAGGATTAGACCTGCCCGATGAGTTTTGCCCTTTCGCTGCGGGAAAGCCGGTGCCGTCGCTGGCCAGCCGCGCCGCAAGCTTGCGACAGTTCCCGAAGGCGGGGAGCGCCTGCACCACCGTGTTCACTGCGCAAGAGGATGGGGAGCGCAACGGTTGAACGATTCCAAAGTGCCCGCCCTCGATCCCACGCTCGTACTCGTGATACTAAGGATCACGCTCGGCGCATTTTTCTTGTCGACGTTCTTCGAGAACCTTGGTAAGGGGCTGTACGGTGCCGAAGGATATGCCGGATTGATCCGCTCGTATATCCAACATGGTCGCGCGCCGTCAATTTGGAAGCTGGTGATGGGATTTACTGCCGCCCACGCCGCGATAGCCGGTCCTGTGCAGGCGGTTCTTGAAGCAAGCCTCGGAGTCTCGCTAATCCTCGGTTTCTTCTCCCGACCTGCGGCGCTCCTGGCCTTCGGATTTCTGACCGGGCTGTGGGTCTCTGAGTGGGGAATTGGCTGGATATGGGAGCTGTTGGTTCCAATGGTTGTAGCCGCGGCGCTAACCCTTGGACCATCGGGTCAGCGAGCAGCCGTCGACGTCGCGCTGGCGCGGCGCTGGCCGCGGCTCCCGGTCTGATGCGCGTGTCGGTAGTTATTCCTACGTTCAATGAAGCGCAATCCATCGGCTTGGTTCTGGCCGACATCCCGCCGGGAATGGTCGAACAGGTGCTGGTTGTCGACAGCGATTCGACCGACGGAACAGCAGAGATTGCCCGCCAAATGCGGGCCGAGGTTCTGTATGAGCCGCGGCGTGGCTATGGTCGCGCCTGCCTCACGGGACTTGCCGCGGTCAATGATCCAGACGTCGTCGTGTTCCTTGACGGGGACTACAGCGATCGTCCGGCGGAGATGGCGCGTCTGCTGGAGCCGCTGCGCGAAGGCGCTGCGGATATCGTCATTGGCTCGCGGCTGGCGGGTGAGCGGATCGCAGGGTCGATGCCCTGGCATGCCGTGGTCGGCAACCGTCTCGCGGCACGCCTTATCGCTTTCCTCAGCGGAGTTCGCCTCACGGATCTCGGTCCGTTCCGAGCAGCACGCTATCAAGCACTGATTGCGCTCGGGCTACGCGAATCCACGTATGGATGGCCGGTCGAGATGATTATCAAAGGCGCGCGGCGGGGACTTCGAATTACTGAAGTGCCGGTAAGTTATCATCCTCGGATCGGCTCCTCGAAGATAAGCGGCACCGTCCGGGGCAGCATTGGCGCCGCCTGGGGTATCCTCGCCGCTATATTGAAGTATCAGCTCTTCGATGCCACCTCCAGGCGCGAGAGGAACGGTTGAAACGGGCGCGTTCAGAAATTGATGAGCGTGCCCTGATCATAATGGCGAAGGCTCCTCGCGTAGGCCACGTAAAAACCCGACTTGCCGCAAGCCTGCCTGCTGAAGCCGTGGTGGACCTTTATAAGTGCATGATTGAAGATACCTTGGATCTCGCTCGCTCCGTCTCAACTGACGCACTTGCCATTGTCTGCCCGATTTCAGATGTCGCCGATCTTGCTAGTTGGTTGCCGACGATTGAAATCGTCCGACAACAGGGCGAGGGTCTTGCCGCGGGTCTCGTCTCCGCCTTCCGCACCTTCATCCACAGGGGGTACCGCCGTGTGGTCGCTGTCGACGGCGACAGCCCTCAACTGGCGCCGGAGACGCTCGATAAGGCTTTCCGGCTCCTCGACGGGGCAAACGTGGTGGTGGGTCCGACCACGGACGGTGGCTACTACCTCGTGGGTAGTACGACTGTGCAAGCCGAGTTATTTGATAGGCAAAGGATGGGAACTGGCAGAGCCCTTGATTCGTTGATGGCCAGTGCTGAGGACATGGGTCTCCGCGTGGCACTCACTGAAACGGGTTATGACGTGGATGAGGCTGAGGATCTAGCGCGTCTGGCCCGCGAGCTCCGTTTATTTCCTCACCGCGCCCTGCGGACAGCTGCGTGGCTCGCCCGCGTACCTGAGCTGCGGCGGCAGTGAAGGACAAGAGCGCAGCGCCGGCCACGGTCCTCGGCTGCGGATTAGTCATCGCAGGTTGCATCCTTGGGATCTCTTTCTTCGATCAAAAAAGCTATCCGCTCGTGTTTGTGGTATGCACTGCGCTAGCAAGCATCGCATATCTTCGAGTCCTCTCGCTGCTCCGTCGGTTTGCCGGGGGAAGCAATCGAGTACTCGCTCTGTGCCTTGTGCTCGCAGCGGTATGGCGAGTTCCGCTCTTACTCAAACCGCCGACCCTCTCAACAGATCTCTATAGGTACGTGTGGGATGGCAGAATCCAGCGGCTCGGCTACGATCCGTACATAGTTGTGCCTGCGGACAGCAAGTTTCGTCGGTTACACACCGCCGAGACTCTACTTATGAACCACCCGCGCTTGCCAACTCCATACCCCGCCGCTGCGGAACTTTTTTTTCGCGCGGTCATGACAGTGAATGACTCGGCGCTCGCGATGAAATCGGCGATCGTCCTCTGCGATGCGTTTTTAGTCGTTCTTCTCCTCCGTTGGCTCCTGGCGTTGCGTCGCAGCACGTGGTGGGTGCTCGCGTATGCCTGGAATCCGTTAGTTGCACTGGAGGGTGCCGGCAATGGACACCTGGATCTCCTGGGTGCGTTGTGTCTGGTGCTGACCGCCGCCTCGCTTGCGCGCGGAAGGCGAACGATTGCATCTATCGCATTCGCACTCGGAGTCGGGGTCAAATTTCTGCCTGCGACGTTGGTGCCTCTGCTCTGGCGTCGCATACGCGTCCGTGACGCAGCTTTATGCGTAGGAATCCTTGCCGCGCTCTACATTCCATTTCTCCGCCAAGGCAAGGTGCCGCTCGGCTCACTCGGAGAGTATCTGGCTTATTGGCGTGTCAACGCACCGGTTTATTCGGCACTGGAGCGGGTCTCTGCGACCGCAGGCCTGGTCGGCATTCCTGTGGGTTTGGGCTTTGCGAGCGCGATCTGGGCACGTTGGCACTGCGCCCTCGACTCACCGGAGGCCTGGGCCTGGCCTGCGGCAACGACGCTGCTCTTCGCACCGACCATCTATCCGTGGTACCTCCTCTGGATCACTCCGTTTCTGTTCACTCCACGCACACTACCGCTTGCGGTCTGGACGGTCAGTTCGCTCGTGGTCTACTGGTCGCTTCCTGTCTGGGCTACAGCGTCGATTGAGTACGGCCCTGTTCTAGGCGTGGCCGCGTGGATGTTGGCTCAATCGGTGGGAGCACGTCGCGCGGCGAGCTCCTCTGTTTGACCTATAGGAGTATGCCCTCCTGGGTGTACTTCCTGGGCTTCGACAATCGAAACTCTGATGGGACCATCGTTGAGGACTCGCCACGCACATATTCTCACTGTCCCCCGCTGAGTGAGCCTGTTTTCTTTGGCGAAATGGCAGTGCCTAAGACGAAGACCTTATCCAGGTAGAGACTTCTGACCACTCCCTGGGCAATCAGCCTGGTCCGCAACAGTGTTAGTCTTGATCGGAAACTCGGCCGGTCGTAAGTTTCAGGAAGATGCGGCGTTCGGCGTTCAAGGTTTTGGGCCTCATGGCAGTGGTGGTTGCGCTTGGTGCGCTGCTGACCAAATCGTTATTTCACTTCCCCTGCACGATGTTGACCGGAGCCGCTACGTTGACGATCAGGCTCGGCGATCTGGCTCCGGGGACGGTCCGCGCGTTTTGCTACCGAGACCGCGCGGGGCAGCAGCTCCGCTTTCTCCTGGCTCGTGATACCAGTGGCAGGGTGCACACGGTCTTCGACGCGTGCGGGCAATGTTACAAATTCCATAAAGGCTATAGCTATTCGGGCCGCTACCTGATCTGCAGGCTATGCGGTAATCGCTACCCGATCACGGACATGCATGTCGGCAGAGCATCGTGCGTGCCGGTACCGTTGCGCAGCGCGGCCGGGCGCGACGAAGCCACGATCAAAGTGGCGGACATCAAGGCAGGAAGGTGGCTGTTCTGAAGCGGAAGCACGAGTTTTCGAAAGTGATTGGCAGCGCGCTGATATTGGCGCTCTTCGCCGGCGGCTTGCCATCGCTTTCCGGCGTAACCGTCACCGCTAGCGAGGGTCCGCCGGCTTTCTCGCTCGACATATGCCACGCCGCCCCCGGCATGAACCACGGCCTGGGTTTCTCCCCGGTCCCGCTTAACAACGCGCCGCGCTCGATCGACAAGCCTCCAGCCAGCGGCGCCACGCGCGAACTGGAGGCCCCACGAGTAATTCGGGCAAGCGAGGCGCCCGATCCACCTCCTCCGAAATCGCTGCGCTGACACCCGCCACGAAAACAATTCGACTGTTCTGATTCCGCGATGAGCGCGGATCCGCCGCGCTGCCTGGTCATGCGGCCAATTGAGCCCGCGGATGGTGAAAATCAATGCAGCGGTTATCAGTGCCGGTTTTTCTCGCATTTGTGCTGATGCACGCCCCGAACGCGTCGGCTCACGGCGTGGTCGGCGACTACGTGTTTTTGGAGCCACTAATCACCCAGGACCCCACTCCCGCGAATGAGCTGGACATCCTGCAACCATCCTGGGTCCGGAGCAGCGACGCGAATACGTACAGCATCGGATTCTCAATAGAGAAAATTCTCTATGTCGATGATGAATACGTACCGAGGTTCAGCATTGGAGGCGGCAGCAGCTGGAGCCATGTGTCTCCCTTCGGAGGCCGAAGTATGGAGGGGTTCGACGATCTTACTCTGTTCGGCAAGTACGCCTTTTATTATTCATTAAAACATGAATTCATGCTGACAATCGGCGCTCAGCTGCAGTTACCCACCGGCGACCCCGATCTCGAGGCTCAGAACCATACTAGCCTGGGCCCAGTATTTCTATGGGAAAAAGGCATGGGTGACCTTCCGAATTCGCCGGCGTTCAAATATGTGCGCCCCTTCGGAGTCCAAAGTGATTTCGGCTATGGGCCCGCCCTCGGCGGGCACACAAGTCACCATATGTTTGCCGACGCCGTGATCGAGTATTCGCTCCCGTACCTGAGTAACAACGTTCGCG
>Ga0306926_10004452_pt1 | contig 14713 bp, 12 predicted proteins | sample flu12Cox44000178_FD_203759 | JGI IMG/M metagenome (GOLD analysis project Ga0306926, IMG submission 203759) | Lab enrichment of tropical soil microbial communities from Luquillo Experimental Forest, Puerto Rico - flux8day.12C.oxic.44.000.178 (v2)... | ecosystem: Environmental > Terrestrial >...
CGGCCGTCCCGGTACAGGCACAGCCCCGCGGTCCGGAACGGCTCGCCCAGCTCCGCCCCGTAGTGCGCGTTCAGCGCCCGGAGCGCGGCGGTCAGCAAAGGGTGCGGCAGCGGCTCGCCCTCGCCGTAGAAGCAGAGCAGCCGGGGAACATCCACCACCCGGTCGTACATGTGCCGCCGCTCCGCCCGCCACGGCACCGCCTCGGCCAGGGCGCCGAACACCGTCCCCGAGCCCGCCACCCACCCCCGCCGCAGGTCCACCCAGGCCCCCCGGCTCAGGGAAACGCGCTGCACCGACGACCCCAGCGGCCCGAGCGACGGCTTCTCGGCCACGTCCAGCAGCGACTCCTGAACTTGAACGCTCATGCGGACAGTCTACCCCTAATCCAAACGCACGTTCGAGTAACACGCGAGGACTTCCGCCGCCACCGCGGCCAAGTCGGCCCGGACCTCGGGCGGCGAGATCACCTCGACGTTCCCGCCGAAACTCAGCAGCGTCCGCGCCGCGGGCACCGCCGCGAACCGCAGCCGCACCTCGATCCACTCCCCGGCCGCGGCCGGCAACGGCCCGGTCAGGTGCGCCGCGCAGATCCGCCCGAACATGTCCAGCCACTCCCGCCGCACCCGAACCAGCACCGGAACCGGGGCCGGCCGGTCCTCGACCTCCCGCCGCAAGGAGGCCCACAGTCCCGCAAGATCCACCCCGTCCCGGCGTCGCACCGGCTCCTCGTCCGCCACGGCGGATGCCACCCGCGACACCCGGAACAGCCGTGGCTCGCCGTCCTGATCGGCCACCAGGTACCAGATTCCCGCCTTGCACACCAGCCCGTACGGGTCCACCACCCGCTCGCCGGCGGAACGCTCTGCCTCCCTTTTCCGGCCCGCCTTCGGCTCACCGTGGCCGCTGCCGCGGTACCGCAGCCGCAGCCGCCGGTCGGTGAACACCGCCGCCTGCAGTACGTCCAGCGCGCCGACCGGATCCGGGGCCCGCATCCAGCCGGCCGGGTCGACCAGGATGCGCTGGCTGGTCGCCGTGGCCGCCGGCCGGAACGGTTCGGGTACCGCCCGCATCACTTTCAATATGGCCGAACGGGCCGCCGCTCCGAGCCCCAGGTCCTCCTGCGCGCCGCCCGTGGTCAGCACGAACAACGCCCGCGCCTCATCGTGCGTCAGCCCGGTCACGTCGGTCCGGTAGCCAGGCAGTAGCCGGATGCCCCCGGCCCGGCCGCGTTCGGTATAAATCGGGACCCCGGCCGAGGACAGGGCCTCGGCGTCCCGGTAGACGGTGCGCGGTGAGACCTCCAGCCGCTCGGCCAGTTCCGCGGCGGTGACCCGCCCGCGGGCTTGCAGAAGCAGCAACATCTCGAGCAGCCGGCCTGATTTCATGGCTTCTAAAATATGACGTTACCTGTCAAGTTTGCCCGGCAGGGTGGGCTTATGACAGATCCACGCGAGTTCCATCAGCGGGCCATGGCCCAGACCGGGACCGTCGTCGAAGCCGTCGAGCCGGCCCAGCTCACCCTGCCCACCCCATGCTCGGAGTACGATGTCCGCGCGCTGCTCAGCCACATGGTCGGCGGCCTGAACCGGATCGCCATCGTGGGCGAGGGCGGCGACGGGCTGGCCGTGCCGGCCCGGGCCGACGGGGTGCCCGACGACGGCTGGCTGCCCGCCTACCAGGCGGCCCGTTCCCGGGTCACGGCCGCCTGGGCCGACAACGCCAAGCTCGACGCCCTGGTCGAGGTGCCGTGGGGCAAGGTCCCCGGCCGCATCGCCGTCTCCGGCTACGTGCAGGAGATCCTCACCCACGGCTGGGACCTGGCCCGGGCCACCGGCCAGCCCACCGAGCTCGACCCCGAGCTCGCGTCCTGGGTCCTGGCCGTCGCCCAGCGCATCCTGCCGCCCGAGCCCCGGGGCGGAGAGATCCAGTTCGGCCCGGTGGTCCCGGTCCCGCCCGACACCGCCCCCTACGGCCAGCTAGCCGCCTGGCTAGGCCGCCACCCCTAGCCCGCCCCAACCCCCGAACGCGCCCCCGCCCCCCGAACGCGCCCCCGCACCCACCCATCGGACGCGCCCCCTCACCCCACCCATTCGCCGTCCGGCTTAACCTCGTAGGATGCGACCGGTCCGCCGCTGCGTGGTGATCGGCGCGGGTGTGCTCGGCGCGTCCGTGGCGGCCCGGCTGGCCGAGACCGGGATGCACGTGACGCTACTGGAGGCCGACCGGCCCGGCCGCGGCACCAGCCGGTGGAGCTTCGCGTGGGTGAACTCCAACGACAAGGGGCCCCGACCCTATCACGATCTCAACCATGCCGGGCTGCGGGCCTGGGCGCAGCTTGCGCCCGCCCTCGACGGCGCGGCCTGGTACCGCCCCGCCGGGAACCTGGAACTGGCCACCCCGGGGCTCGCCGTCCGCGTGCGCCGCCTGACCGGATGGGGTTACTCCGCCCGCCTCATCGGCGCGGCCGAAGCCGCCGAGATCGAGCCCGCCCTGCGGTCTCCCGGGCCGGACACCGCGACCGCGTGGTTCCCCGACGAGGCCTACCTGCTGACCGAGCCGCTGATCGAGCGCCTGATTGCCCGCGCGACAGCTCACGGCGCCACCCTGCTGACCGGCGAGCAGGGCCGCGTGACCGGCCTGGAGGCCGGCCGGGTACGCACCGCTGCCGGCGACATCCTGGCGTCCGACGAGATAGTGTGCTGCGCCGGCCGCTGGACGCCACAGCTCACGGCGCTGGCCGGCGCCGCCGTCCTGGTCCCCTTGATCCCGTGGGACACCGTCGGCGCCACCGCTCCGGGCCTGGTGGTCCGGGCCGGCCCGGTCACCCGGGCGGCCCCGATCCGGGTGCTGCACACCCCTGAACTGGCCCTGCGTCCCCATCCGGGCGGCCTGCTTCACCTGGAGGCCCCCGACGCCGCTGTGGACCTGCACACCCCCGACCGCGAGCTGCGCCGCTGGGCCGCCGAACTCCTGGACCGAGCCCGCCGCGCCGTCTACGGCCTCGACGAGGCACGCGTCGTGGCGTACCAGGTATGCGTGCGTCCGATGCCGGCCGACGGGGTGTCCATCGTCGGCCGCCCGCCCGGCGCCGAGTGGCTCTACGTCGCGGTGACCCACAGCGGCGTAACCCTGGCCGCCCACCTGTCCCGGCTCATCGCCACCGAACTGGCCGGCGGCGCCCCCAGCGCCGAACTCGCTCCCTACCGTCCCAGCCGTTTCGCCGGGACGGGTACCCCTGCTCCCGGGAGGTGATCGGCCGTGGGTTACCGTTCTCCCGGCAGCTCCAGCAGGCCCTGTGCGCGTTCGTCGAGCAGCATCTGTAACCCGTTGGGCCTCCGGCGGCTGGAAGCGGCAAAGTAGTCAACCATGACCGACATCGCCTCCCCGGTTCCGGCGCCCGTCGCCGGCGCCGAACCCCCGCCGATCAGTCGTGCCATCTACGGCATGCCCATGTTCGCGACGCTGGCGGCCAGCGACCTGGCCGCCACCGTGTCCTGGTACACCGACGGACTCGGCTTCATAGACTTGTTCACCGTGCCCGGCCCCGACGGTGCCCCGATCCTGGTTCACCTGCGGCGCTGGCAGTTCCAGGACCTGCTGGTGCGCCCGGCGCGCGGGCCGGTCAACCCCGGCGACGGATGCCAGCTGAGCTTCGCCGCCGTATACGGCGAGATTGACGCGCTGGCCGAGCGTGCCCGGGCCCACGGTGGCGGCCGGGTCGACGGCCCGACTGACACGCCCTGGAACACCCGGGACCTGACCGCCGCCGATCCTGACGGCCACATGGTCATCTTCACCGCCGCCCGGCCACCCGAGCTCGCCGACCCGGCCTTCTCAGCGCGCATGCGGCAGTGGACCGGCCCGCACACCTGAACCCCGCGGCATGCTTAGAGCCATGACGACCAGTTCGCGCCTGGACCTGGAGGCGGCCCGGGACCGTACCATCCCCGATGTGCTCCCGGAGCCGGGAGCGCCGTTCCAGGTCCTGTTCTGCGGCATCAACCCCGGCCTGTACTCCGCGGCGACGGGCTGGCACTTCGCCCGCCCGGGTAACAGGTTCTGGCCCGCGCTGTACCTGTCCGGCTTTTCCCCGCGCCGCCTCGCCCCGCGCGAGCAGGACCTGCTGCCCGGCCTCGGCCTCGGCATCACCAACCTGGTGGCGCGCGCCACCGCGCAGGCCTCCGAGCTGAGCAGCGCCGAGCTGAAGGCCGGGCGCGAGCACCTGGTCGATCTCGCGGACCGGTACCGGCCGCGCATCGTCGCCATCGCCGGGGTTACCGCCTACCGCACCGCGTTCGGCCAGCGGCGTGCCAGCACCGGCCCCCAACCGGACCCGCTCGGTCCCGCGCGAGTCTGGGTCGTGCCCAATCCCAGCGGCCTCAACGCGTCGTGGACACTGCCTCGGATCGTCGACGCGTTCGTTGAGCTGCGCGCGGCCGTAGCAGAGCAGTAACGGCGTCTGCGCAGTTCAGATCACCTGGGAATGTCATCTGGATGCCGTGGGATCCTGGGTGGGTGGACGTGGTTGGAGCTAGGCAGCGGAGTCGCTGCTCGCTAAGGTGCTGCTGAGCGGCGTCATCTTCGCCACCGGTGACTGCGACGCGACGTTCGAGGCGATCCGGGCGTCTGGGGCCGAGGTGCTGCAGGAACCCATAGACCAGTCCTACGGGGTGCGGGAGTGCGCGTTCCGCGACCCGGCCGGCAACATGATCAGGTTCTCCCAGCCCCGAGGGCAAGGCTAACGACGACCTGGCATTCGGGCCGGCCTTGTAGGACACGCCCGCGCCGGGGCCTTACCCGGCGCGGGCTGGGGGTCCGTGGCTGTGCAGCACCTTGGTCCGGTCGGGGTTCCACGCGGTGGTGGTCCCGTCCGGGTTGAGCATCAGCGTCCAGCCCCACCGGTGGATGACCACCTGGTGGTGGAAGTTGCAGAGCAGGACGCATTCACTGACGCTGGTGGGCCCGCCGTGGGCTTTGTGCTTGACGTGGTGCACTTCGCAGCCCGCCGCGGGCTGGTTGCAGTCGCCCGCCCACCGGCACCGCCGGTCCCGCAGGATGACCGCGTTGCGGATCCCGGCCGGGATGGTGGCGGCGTACCCGATGTCCAGCGGCAGGGACGGCCCGGCGAGGCGGGCGCCGAGCTGGCGGGTGCGCAGGAAGGAGGCGAGCCCGCCGGGGCCGGACAGCACGTCGGCGACCTTGCCGATGATGGCCTGCCGGATCGCCTCCCGGGACATCCCGCTGAGCTGCCGAAGGCCGTCCGGCGGGTCGCCGGGGCCGGCAGCGGCTCGGTTGCCGGCCGGGCCGGGCTCGCGGGCCGGGTCCGGGTCGCGGGCAGGGTCCGGGTCAGGGGCAGGACCGGCCGTGTCCGGGGTCGTAGCCAACGGCAGGGCGCAGCGGGCGCCGTGCCCGGCCAGCTGCAGGCACAGCCCGACCAGGTCATCGAGGGCACCCGGGTCCACCCCGCCGGTAACGATCGGGGTGTTGCTCGCGTCGCACGACACGGCGCGGGCCGCGTCGCCGTCCAGCCAGGCGGCGCCGTCGCTGCCGGCCCCGTCGGCGGCCTCGGCGCGGCGGGCGGCCCACCGGATCCGCATCTCGGCCACCCACTCGGTCTCCAGCACCGACCCGTCATCCATCGCCCGCAGCTCGGCCAGCGAGACATGCACCACGGCCTTGACCGGCTGCCCGGCCCGCTCGGGCAGCAGCCCGGCGGCCACCAGCCGGCGCATCCGCTAGCAGAGAAATTGCATCGTGATCCGCGCCACATCAACCCTGCGCTGTGCCAGAACTCATGCCGGGGTCTGACGTGCTGCTCTAGGCGCCGCGCATGTGCTAATCCGCCTGGTCTACCTGTTCATGGTCCGGGTGTTCGGCCGGCTTCTGCTCCTAGCGCGGAGCGATGCCCCGAAGGACGCGGAGATCATGGTGCTCCGGCACGAGGTCGCAGTCTCGCGTCGGCAAGTCGCTCGCCCGAGACCAAACTGGGCCAACCGTGCGGTAATAGCCGCTTTGGCGCGGCTGCTGCCGTCCCTCCTGTGGCGATGCCGGATCCTCAGCGTAGCCGGATGTCGACCGATGATGGCTTCCACTTGCCTCCCAACCGGTGCGGTTGGGATGATCCGAGCGTTCCTGTTAGCAGGTCAAGGAACTATGGCTTCCACTAGGCCAGCATGGTTCACTTCTTGAACCCGAGCCACAGTGCACTTCCGATTTACCCGTAGGTAAGGTCGGCCCCGAAAATGGCGCTTGCCCATCGGGCGCTGCGGAAGGGACAGAATGTTGGCGTGTCCTCAAGAGCGTCGATCGGCGGGGCTGCGGCTGCGGGCGGTGCCGAGTTCCAGGACGAAGTCTTCGCCTGGGCGTCCGCAGCGATGGTGGCTGAGCAGCCGCTTCCGACGCCGATGCCGTCTGATGCGGTGGTGCGGATCGGAGCGCAGACAGGCTTCGAACTCGATGATGTGGCGATAGAGACCGTCGCTGCCGGCTTTGTGTTGTGCCAGGTGAAGGCGCACCTGGCGCTCGGCGAGGCGCAATCGAGCCCGCTAGCCGATGCTCTCGATCAGGTTGTCGCTCAGTTCCTGGAGGGCGTGCACGGCCGTCCTATCACCCCTGGGCATGACAGGCTGGTCATCGTCACCGACGCCCGTGCCCACAGGACGGTCCGTATCCATCTCCCGGCGGCGATATCGCGCTCGGCAACACAGCCGGCAGGCACGCCATTCGGGCAAGGATTGACCGGCCCAGAAGCGCGGGCGCTGAAAGTTGCGCTGGCTCATATCCAGCGGTCGTGGTCGGCCCGGGAGGCCGTCCTTACCGACGAGGACCTCCGGCGCCTGTTGAGGGCCATGGCCGTAGTTACGGTCGATACCGTCGATGGCGGAAGGGAACGCGCGACCGCACAGGCCACTATTCAGGGCTTCGTCCCGCCGGGTGAAGAAAGGCGAGCATGGGATGCGTTCGTCGCGGTGGGACGAGAGGCGGCCATCGCGCGGGAGTGGCGGAGCCGTCCGGAACTGGTAAACGCCTGCACACGACGTGGCATGATCATCGGCCCTGGCCCGAGTGCGGCGCGGGATATCGTTTTGCTGCGCGCCGCCACCCAGAGCAACCTGGCCGCCCTTCAAGCAGACACGACGCTGCCAGTCGGGGGCGGCATGCATCTGTCTCGGCTCGCCGACGCCGACCTTGCTGCGGCCCGCCTAGAGGATGGTGGCGTGCTAGTGGTGGGAGAGGCCGGGTCAGGCAAGACCGGCGCCCTGGTCACACTCGCGTCAGCTCGATCACAGCGCGGACAGGACATTGTCGTGCTGCGCGCCACTGACCTTGCCGTAGGCGCCGTTTCCGGGAACACACGGCTGACCCTGCCGATCGATCAGGTCTTGCTCAGCTGGACGGGGGCGTCGCAGGCGACGCTGGTCATTGATGCTCTTGATGCTGTCCGGGGCAGTACTGCCCGAACCAGGCTCGCGGAGCTTGTGGGGGCGCTGGCGGACAGCCGCTGGCAAGTCGCTGCTTCAGTACGGACCTTCGACCTCCTATACGGGCCCGCCTTGCGGGCCGCGTTCCCCGGCGAACCGGTCAGCAGCGACCCGGCCCGCCGCGATTCCCGGCTAGACGGCATCCGCCATATCCTCTTGGGCGACTTGACCGAAGCGGAACTCGACCCGCTGATCAAATCTGCCGTGCCGGTCGCCGGCTTCTACGCCGCCGCGGCTACGGAACTGCAGGCCCTTCTAAGGAACCCATTCAACCTGCGCCTAGCCGCCGAACTCCTCGTGCCAGGCGCGGCAATTAGCCGCCCCGCCCGGCAACGGCTCACGTCTGCAAGAACGCGACTAGACCTGCTCGCCGCATATTGGGAGCATCGAGTCGACCAGCACGATGACGCCATTGCCCGTACCGACCTTCTCACGCGTATCGCCGAGGAAATGCTCAGGAGCCGACAACTGCGTGCCCTGGCCGCAGCCCCAACAGTAGAGGCCATCCACTCCAGTGCTCTGCGGGGGCTAGTGTCCGACAGCTTCCTGACCGAAGAGGACCGGTCCGGTACGGCGGCCCGTCGGATCCTTGTCTTCAGCCACCACATTCTGTTCGACTACACGAGCATGCGATGCGTGCTTCGCAACCCACTGGACGAGCTGCAACTTCTACAGCGGCTCGATGCCGACCCAGCGCTGCCGCTCGTAGCCCGGCCAAGCCTTGACATGCTTTTCGACGACCTGTGGCAGGCAGCCGGAGATCGCCATACGTACTGGCAGCTCGCCCTCGCCCTTGCATCATCACCGCACCTGCTGGCGTCGCTGCCGGCGGCGGCGCGACTCGTGGCCGCCGGGCCATCTGCAGAAGATCTCCTTCCCCTGACAGAGGTCTGCACCGACCCCCGGCCTGACCCGCGCAGATCTGGCTACACGTTTCTGTCGCAGATCAATGGCGCTCTCCGGGCATCGGTCACACCGGAGGCCGCCGTAACGGCAACTACGGCGGCCCTGGCCAGACTCGCCGCGGACCTCTCCAATACCGCCAAGACGACTCCTACCTGGCAGGCCCTCGGAGCAGTCGCTGATTTGCTGAATGCGATGCAGCTACGCTGTCCGCTCACCAGAGGCCAGCCCGGCGCTGCCGACCGCGCACGCGCGACTGTCAACGTGCTGGACGCCTGCCGTAGTGACGCCGTCCAGTTCGAGCGGCTCGCCATCGCGGCTATCAACCATCTGAAAGGTGCGATCTCCGCAGATGCCACGCAGGCCGACGCCGTGACGCGGCTCCTTGATGATGCCAACGCGATGTCCCAGTGGGGAGGCCGAATGCTCGCTCCATTGGTGACCACCATCCCGGAACTGGCCCGTACCGATACGGCGCTCGCCCGCCGGACCGCAGACGCGGCATGGACGTTCCAGGAAGCCCGTGACGAGTCAGTGGACCTTGGCGCCGGGCCGCTGCTGCCGATTACTATCAGCCGTGGCCAAGAAGCGGAACACGCCAGGTGGCAGCTCGGTGACATCTTTCCCGCGCTCTGCCATGAGCACCTGCTCACCGCGGCGGCGATCTTTGCTGACATCGTGGGCGCAGGTTTTTGGTCCGCAGGGCAAACCCGTGATGCTGCGCTCTGGCCCCTGACGGCAGGCGACGCGCCGGGCTGGCTTGCATCCGATGGCCCAGATCTGGAGACGCTCGGCGGCGAGGCCATTCTCGCGATGGCGCAGGCTGTACGCGACGCGCTCGCCGACGCAGGCGCTCACGGAGCCGAACCAGGCCCGGTCATAACCTTTCTTGTCAAAAACCTGCATAACGCGTCGGCGTGGGCTGCCCTTCTCACACCTGCAGCAAACACCGACGGGCTCGCCGCCGCAGCCCTGCCGCTGCTCACTACCGGTTCGCTACTCGCGCATCCCGAGACCCATGAAGCCGCTGGCAACCTACTCCGCGCGCTTGCCGTACACGCCGATTACAAACTTCACACATTGTTGGAGACGGCGGTTCGCGCAGCAGGTGAACGCGCAACTGGTGCGGGTCGGCGGCGACCCCAGCGCATCGTCGATGAACTACTCGGATGCCTGGATCCTGCCCGAATGACTGGCGATGCGGAGAGGAGCCGACTCGCATCTCTCGCTCACAGCGGAGGGCCGCCACCCCTGACACCTCGTCCCCAAGCCGCAGCCTGGTTCGCTGGCCGCGAGACCCTGCTGGAGCGCCTCGCCGACAGGGGCACGACGGTTCGCACATCACTGGCTGCGGCAATCGGCACCCTGGATGAGGCAGTCACTCTTGCCGGTATGGATGGGGTCGACGAGACCACTCGAGCGGCTCGTCAGCAGATTCCCGGGTTGTTCCTAAACGCCGACAGGGCCGGAGCGGCAAACCCCGAGGCCCCGAGGCCCATCCGCCTGCTGATGACCGAGGCTGCAGCGATGCTGGCTCACGACATGAACCTCGTGCCCGGAACGCCGCTGGCTCGCCGCGTCGTCGACGTCTTGCTCCAGGCAGCCACATCGAACGATGCGGGGCGGATACTGCCATGAGTGTGTGGGAGCCTGGGATGCGCGATCAAGCAGCGATCGGCATAGTGAGTCTGCTTGCCAGGTCGGCCTGGGCCGACAGCGACGCGGCGCCCGGGCTGCGGGATGCTTTGAGCAATCTCTCCGCTGACCAGAACGCCGTCGTGCGTATGCAGGCCGCTCATGGCTTCCTCAGCATCATCGATGCCAATTCGCCATCCACGATCGTCGGCCACCTCCGTGTCCGCATCCTCGAAGAGCAGGACGAGAACGTACTGGCAGTGCACCTGCAGACCTTGCAGCGGGTCGAGCCCGCGGCGTCTGTCAGTGACGTGGACCAGTTGATCGAGGAACTGGCTGGCCGTCCGCTGGGAACTTTCCTGCGTCGAGATGATCCAGATGAAAGATCCGCCGGTGCTGACTGGTGGGACCCGCGCATTGATGTCGTTGAGCTGGCGTCTGCGATTCTCACCCGCCTGGCAATTGTCGATGGCGCACTATTCTCGCTACGCCGTCTCTCTGAGTGGCTTGCCTGGCCACTGCGAAATACCGCCCGCACCCGAACCCTGCTTCGACATCTGCAGCCCTATTTGACTTCACCTGACGGCACCGGAGAGGAGGCCGCGTTCATCTTGCTCGATACAACTGTCCATGCAATTGAAGCCGCCTGGCAGGGGGCAACCACGACCCTCACGGCTAGCGGCGGCGAGGAGGCTTCCACCCGTGTGCGCAATGCCGCGCTCATCGCACACCAGCTTGCCCAGCAACTCGACCTCGCCGCCGATGCCCAGAATAACCGGGCAAGGGATGATCTCTCTATCACGCGAAGTCCAGACACGATTTTCGCCGATAAGGCGCTGCCCCTGCTGCGCGAACTCAGCTCGGTGCAACACCCGCAAGTAACCCAGCCGATAGTGCAGGCATTGATCCGCCTCAGCAAGACACGCCCGGCAGAGGCATTGCAAGCGATCGCGGACGCGGTCTCCGAAACCGGCCCCTATGTAACCGACCCTCTCGCGGCGGGCGCGATCTGCCCCTACCTCACCCGGTTACTCGCCGAAAACCGAGACCTCGTGCTAGGAACCGAACCTGGCCTGGCCGCCTTCCGGCATCTCCTCCAAGCCCTCGCCGGCGCTGGCCATCCAGACGCGCTGGCGCTGGCATACACGTTCTCCGACTCATTCCGGTGAGTATCCCCGCCTCTTGTAGCTGAAGACGTGGCGAAGCGCGCCAGCCTGCGGGCCGCGACCACCGAGGATGTCCTCGGTTCTCTTGTAGTAATACGGCCCCGTCATCGGACCTCCAGGGATACGGGCGCTCTACCTGGGAGTAATAACGGCTCGCGTGCTGGAAATGGCTCGCGGCCGTTCCTGCCAGAGGAGACTCGCTTCCCGGCAGCGGATCTGGCGAGGGCCGCCCAGGAAAGCGGCCTGATCGCTGGCCAGATCTTCTTTGTGAGCGGCAAGAACCCTAGGCTGACGCGAGAGTCGACCGATACGACGCTGGTCATGGCGATCTTCGGCGGCACCACCGAGATCATAAAGGAGATCATCAGTTGCCTCGGCCTGTAGGTCTGAACAGGCCTTCTACGAAGCCTGTGCTTCCGGTTCCTAATGCGTTGTGCCTCACACAGCACTTGGTGGTCTGTTGTCCCGCTCCCGGCCGCCAGCCGTGCCTAACTTAGGAGTAGTAGTCGACCGTGAACCGGCAGCACAGTACGGAACACCGCCAAATGACGGCCCGAGGCCGTCATTCTGGCCTGCCCCGGACACGATGCTGGTCCGCAGGACGGCGCAAAGGTGGCTATTACTCCCCCCAGATCCCTATGGCGCAGCGCTGACAGTACACCTCGCCATGCCAGGAGTTCCTAGGGTTCCTATCCTCCGCAGGGAGGTACTTGACATAGGGCTCGTCTTCGAGGGTGTATCCCAGGCAGTCCGGCCGGTAGTCGGGGTTCCGGCACGGTTCCATGGTGACCTCGGCGCCAGGGGTCTCCTTTCGGAGGTAGTCAGCGAAGGGTTGGGCGTCCGTCCATGGCATGGGACCGTTGACCTCCGTGCTGCTCGATGATTCCATCTTGACCGTGTACAGCACTTCGTCAGCACACGTGCAGCGTTGCGTCTTAACCTCCGCCTGTACCTGCACCACGCCCTGGTTGCCGGGCGCGATCGCCGCCCAGAGGTCCTCCGCAGTCACGGCCGGCACCAGTTCGGCGCTCAGCAGCGGAGTCCGGGGCGACGACGGGGTGAACGCATACAGGATGGCGATGGCCTCCCGCTCGCGGTTCGTCCACCGGCCTCTGACCTCGCCCGTGCTCATCTCTTTCCAGAGGATCCTGGCCGCCGTCGTGCCGGCCTGCCAGCCTACGATTTGCTGCCTGTCGGCGGTCACAGTGATCTGGCCGGTTTCCGTAGTCTTCCCCGCCTGGCCCTCCGACCGGACCATCCAGATGTGCCCGTCGGGATCAGCGAAGGCACCCGCATAGCCCCATGGCTGCTGCCCGGGCGGGGTGATGACGTCGGCACCAGCAACTTGGGCACGCTGGATGGCCTCGTCCACGCCTTCGTCGGTGCCGGTCGCGAGGACCAGGACGCACTCACTGATTCCGCCCGGCGCAACCTGGTGATCGCCGGTGATCCTGTCAAAGCCGCCCGTGGGGATCAGCATCACGCGAACGCCGTCGTTGAGGGCGAACTGCAGGGGTTCGGGGATGCCGTCTTCCCCCGGCTCACCGACGGCGGCGAACCCGAGGCCGTCCCGGTAGAAGGCGAACGAGGTCCGCCGGTCAGCGATAGGCAGGCTCACCACCACAAGCGTGTTGCGCATCATCGCGCCTCCTCGGCAGCGAGGTTTCCACCTGCCAGGGTAGGCACCCTGGCACATGCACCTTTAGCTCTCCGGATAGCTGCCAGTCAAGGCCGGGGCCGTGGCGGGGTCAACGTGGAGCGCCCGCGGCGCCAGCGCGAGGACGAACGATGTTGACCGTCTTTCAGCTCCGGCGTACGCGCACGAGCTCAACCCGGTGGAACGCTCTCGTCGCACCTGAAACGATCCCTGGCCAAGCTGGCCAAACGTAACCTCGCCCAGCTCGCCGCCCTGGTCAAGACCCGGCTCAAGCGGATGCGGTACAGGCCTGGCCTCCTCGGCGGCTTCCTCGCCAGGACTTGGCCTCGACCTCGCACCCTTCCTGTAACCCCCACAATTAGAGATCTTTAGGTCGCTCCCTGCGGTTGCGTCGCTGCGCGATCGGCTTTGCCCGAACCTAGACACAACGACCACTCGCCAGGTTTCGGCGCCTACGAGGAAGCCCAGGGAGGGGCAGTAACCGGGCTACCCGGGCCATGGCCTCTGAGGTTGGGGTCCGAGGCTGGCGCGGTGCCAGGCGTGCTCGCCGTCGGTGGTGGTGATGATGAGGGAGGGGCTGACCGAGGCGGGTGCTGGCCAGCGCCCGGGTGTTGCAAGTAGAGCGATCGGGCTTCCGCGACCCTCACCAGTGCCCTTACTTGCCAGCGCTTGTCAGTTATGGACCGGGCGATGCGCTCCGCGCGGTCCAGATCCTTGTCGAAGGCCCCCAGCGTTCCGAGCATGTCAGCGAGCGCGCTGGTGCGCGTGGACTCAACGGTGATGGACTGGACGAGGCGCGACGCGACACGCGGCTCGGTGGCCGCCAGCGCCCTGGCGATGTCAGCGAGTACCGACGCCTTGATCGACTTGTCCGTGGTCTTCTTGTCCCTGAGGGATTGGGCGAGGCGCTCCGCGCGGTCAAAAAACCGGGCGGCGCGGTACGGATCGATGGCCGTCAGTGCATTGGCGATCGCAGCGAGCGCGGAGGCCTTCCAGAAGTCGGCGCCGATCGATTCAGCGAGACGCTCTGCGTCGACAAGAAGCCGGGCGGCGCGGTACGGCTCGGTGGCCGCCAGCGCCTTGGCGACCGCGGCGAGCGCGCAGGCCTGGGGATACTCGGAGAACACGTCTCCCACGGAGCTAATGGTCCGGGCAAGGCGCTCAGCGCGGTCCGGGTCCGTGGCCGCCAGCGCTATGGCGAGTTCAGCGAGCGCCCTCGCCATCGAGGAGGCCATGGTGATGGACTTGAGGAGGTGCTCTGCGCGGTCCGGGTCGGTGGCCGCCAGCGCTACGACGATGTCAGTAAGCACGCTGTCCTTCGAGTACTTTTCGGTGACGGACTGGGCCAGGTGCTCCGCGTCCTCGATGAGCTGGGCGGCGCGGTCTGGTTCGGTGGCCACCAGTACCGCGGCGATGTCGGCAAGCGCGCTGGCCCGCTGGCACTCGTCAGTGATGGACTGGGCCAGATGCTCCGCGTCCTGGATGAGCTGGGCGGCGCGGCCGAGGTCATTGCGGACGGCTATAGGGTCCTGCTGAGCTGCGTCGCCAAGGATATTCCCGGCTGATCGGACATCTTGCGGGGTAGTGCTCACCGCGACATTCGCTGTGGGAAAGGGCTGGCACGCGATACCGGACGCCGCGGCCAGCACACGCTGAATGAGGTCAAAGAGCCGGTCCGCATCATATTCATACCGGCCGGAGCTCAGCTCAAGAGCATGAAGCCGGGCGAGCTTGCGGAGCTCGGGCGGCAACTGCTGCTCCCGAAGCGGCTCAGCACCATCAACCAGCACCGGGATCACCCACATACCGGACTCCAGCGCTGCCTGAACCTCGAAGCGTACCCAGTCGTCCTGGTTGCCGAGCCGCTGGTG
>Ga0306926_10004456_pt1 | contig 14708 bp, 10 predicted proteins | sample flu12Cox44000178_FD_203759 | JGI IMG/M metagenome (GOLD analysis project Ga0306926, IMG submission 203759) | Lab enrichment of tropical soil microbial communities from Luquillo Experimental Forest, Puerto Rico - flux8day.12C.oxic.44.000.178 (v2)... | ecosystem: Environmental > Terrestrial >...
AACGCGAATTCATGATGTGCGCCACCCCGAGGCCGCGCAGCACCTCCCACTTGCTCGCGCTCGCCGTGGCGAAGATCTCGGCCCCCACCGCCTGCGCCACCTGAATGGCGGCCTGTCCCACCCCGCCAGTCGCGGCGTGGATCAACACCCGTTCCCCCGCCTGCACGTTAGCCAGCTCCCGCAACGCATACACGGCTGTCAGAAACGCCACCGGTATGCCCGCTCCCGCTTCAAAGCCCAGCCCGGTCGGCAACCGTGCGACGGCATAAGCGGGCACCGTGACATGGCGCGCCAAGCTGCCCGGTGCCATCGCCAACACTGCCTCCCCAACCGACAGCGTCGTGACCCCAGCCCCCACGCGCACGATCTCGCCCACGCATTCCCCCCCGAGCACCGGGCCAGCGGCCGGCACCATATGCAAGACCAGCAGCACATCCTTGAAGTTCAATCCGGCGTTCCAGACCTGGATTTCCACCTCCCCCTCGGCCGGGGAGCGGCGCTCCGCTGGCTGCCACGCCAGCCCTTCTAACGTGCCCCCCGCCGGGACCCGCAGCGCGTAGGTCTCGACATCGTTCTTCTCCCGCGGTCGTGGCCGCACCGATTCAAGCAGCGGTAGGTCAAGAGCTCGGGGGAATTCGTTCAAAAACTCCGGCCACTTGATGTCCATGATCCCAACCTGGGAAAGCGGGTCAGGCCACAGGCGGTCGAGAGCCCGAAAAGCATCCTCGGGTGACAGGGCCATGATCCCCTGTCTCGACAGCTGCTGGCGCTGCTGAGCATCCAACCGAGCCGCCATCCCGACCTCTGACCAGGGGCCCCAATTAATGCTCAGGCCTGGCAACCCCTGAGCTCGGCGCGTGTGCATCAAGGCGTCAACAAAGCTGTTCGCGGCCACATACGGACCCTGAGCCGGCGAACCAATCAGGGACGCCATGGAAGAAAAACCAATGAAGAAGTCGAGCGACAGATGTCGGCTCATCTCATGAAGATGATAGAGCCCGACGGTCTTCACCGCTAAAACCTGAGAGAACCGTGCCCAATCCAGATGGTCGAGGATTCCGTCGTCCAAGACCCCGGCGACATGGATAATGCCCGTGATAGGCTGATCAACCGACGCCGCTGCGATGACGGCCTCCACGTCTTCGGCGTGGGTGAGGTCTGCCTGACAGACCCGGATACCAACTCCCAACCGCTCCAGTTCCGATATGAATTTCCCGGCCTCTGGACCAACCGGGCTTCGACCACACAGCGTGAGATGCCGCGCACCGCGGACCGCCAACTCCCGAGCCAGCAGCCGACCAAGCCCTCCCAGCCCCCCGCAGATCAGATAGTTACCATCCTCTCGAACGGGGAAGGTGTGGGATTGGGCTGGCGGCCGATATCGAGTCAGCCTGGCCAGGAGGCGAATATCGCCTCTCAGGGCAATCTGGTCCTCTCGGTCAGAATACAAGAGTTCCCGTAACAGGAAGTCAACGGATTCGGCCGTCTGCCGAGGATCCAGGTCAATCCGCCTACAACCAAGTTCAGGACGCTCCAGGGCGATGGTTTTGCCAAGACCCCACAGAGGAGCCTGGCAAATCTCCACCGGCTCCAGCAGCGCTCCCGACGAACCAATTGACTGAGCACCTTTGGTAACCAAGGTGAGAGATGGCGGAGGGACGTGTCCAATTCGGCCGATCGCTTGAACAAGATGAAGAACAGGCGCGCAGGTCCGGGCGATCGAGGCCTCGAGTGAACCCGCATCTTTCGCCTGGACATTAAGGCCCCACAGATAGACCACACGAAAATACTCTCTTTTCCCGTCAAAGACGGCCTGCAGAAGCAGCGCCATATCCGCGGATTGCACTGGGTTGATACGGTAGCCATCCCCTCCCGACCGCTCAAAGCCGGGTCCGGGAGCGACACCTATGACGTAATGCCCATGCGCCCGCAGGCGTTCAACGAGCCCTGTGCCATACCCGGCATCGTCCATGAAGATCAGCCAGTTCTCTGGCTTTTCGACTTCGACTATGGTCGAGCGTTGCTCCGTGCCGTCAATCCATTCAAACTGATAAAACCACTCGCTCAGATCCTTCTCTCGATCTCGCAATATGAGGTGGGTAGTCGCTGCGCGGCCCTCCAGCCCAAGACATTCAGCGATCAGGTCTCCCGTCTCATCCATGAGCCACAGATCCCCGACGAGCCTGTCAGGAAATTCCGGGAGCACACGGCGGCGCGCATGCGCCCAAAAACGTTTGGTCTGAGAAGGACGGAGGAGGCTAAACCGCTCCATCGCAAACGGGATTAAGGTTTCTTCTCCCTTGAACCCGGTCGCCGCCATCAGCACGCTGAGGTAGGAATCGATCAGACCGGGATGTAGTTGGTATCCGTCGACGGCCAAGGGGCTCCGCTCGCCGCTGTCAGGCAAGCCAAGGCGCCCAATGGCCTCATCTGAGCCAAACCGGATAGATTCGAGCCACTTGTTACTCGGGCCCCACACGATGTGATGACGCTGAAGGGCTTCATACACAGCCTCGCCCGTAATCTCCGTATCAAGCCGGTTCCACTTCTCCCGCAGGGCAGAGAGTCGGATCGGCGGTTCCGGGGAAGCACGCGGCAGCACCTGGACATTGCCAGTGACATGAAGCACCCCTTGTTCTGCCTCGGAGGCTGCCGCCATACTGACGAGGCGGAACGGTACTGCGCTCTTGCCATCAGGCGTAAACGCCAGATGAACGAGCCGCGCTTTCGCGCCGGGTATCACCAGCGCCTGATGCAAGACCACATCAGAGAGGTGGATCATCCCCTCACCAAACGCCTGTGCCGCGGCCCCCAGTATCATCGAGGTTAGGCAAGCCCCTGATACAACGGTCTCGCCGAAAATGCGGTGGTCCGCCAGCCAGGGCAATTCCGCCTCCCCAAATCGCGTCTCAAACAGAATCGATTCCAACAGGGGCGACCGGGTCATGCGGTCCAATAAAGGAGAGGTCAGGAGTGGAGAGGATACGCGCTGGACCGGGGCGCCCAATTCGACGCTATCGACCCAAAATCGTTTCCGTTGGAAGGGGTAAGATGGCAGGGTCGTCCAACGGTGGTCCTGATCGCCATGCACAGTCTCCCAGTCCACCGGGGCGCCCGTTGCATACAGTGCGCCCAAGGAACGGTAGATGACCTGCGAATCGAGCGCATTCAGCTGCAGGCTGGGCAACCAGTTTGCCGCTTCGGTGCCGTCTTCCGCCGCCAAACAATGACGTCCCATTCCCAGCAGTGTTGATTGCGGGCCGAGCTCGACGAATACCTGAACGCCCTCTTGCCGGAGCGTCTTCATGCCAGCGGCGAAGGCGACAGGCCGGCGAATATGACTAACCCAGTACTGCGGAGAAGCGATGTCCGCACCGATTGTTGCTCCGGTGATGTTAGAGACCAGCTTGATTCGCGGAGGGGAGAAGGTAACTTGGCGAGCAACACGTTCAAACGCGGCCAGCATGGGTTCCATCAGGTGAGAATGAAAGGCGTGGGAAACCGCCAGAGCTGTGGTCCTGATACCTGCGCCCTCCAGAACAGCGCTGACCGCCCGAACGCCCTCCTCCTCGCCTGAGATCACAACATGTTGGGGACCATTAAAAGCGGCGATACCAACTCGACCGTCATGGGGCGCAAGCGCCGCAGCCACAAGGTCCGGTGAGGCGAAGACCGCTGCCATGGTCCCGCCGGAAGGCAGCGCCTGCATGAGTCGGCCCCGTTCAGCAATCAGTCGGATTCCGTCCTCCAGGGTGAAGACCCCAGCCACACACGCTGCTACATACTCACCGACGCTGTGGCCCATCAACGCACACGGCCTGATCCCCCATGAGGCCCACAGCTCCGATAACGCGTATTCCAGTGCAAACAGAGCAGTCTGGGTATAGACCGTTTGGTTCAGGGTCTCAGCTTCCCCAGTGAACAGTAGGTCGACTAGGGAAATATCGAGTAAGGGCCGTAACAAGGCGTCGCATCGGTCGATAGCTTCCTTGAAGACCTTCCGGCTCTGGTACAGCCCGCGGCCCATGCCCGCGTACTGCGACCCTTGACCCGCAAACAAAAACGCAACGGCTGGAACCTTGCCTCCTTCAAAACTCCCTGCCGCAAGGCCCTCTTCCTCTCGACCCTGCAAAAAAGACGCTAGCTTCCGACGAATGCTCGCTGTGTAACTCCCCTCGATGGCAATCCGCTGAGACCAATGGTGGCGCCCGACGCTCGCCGAAAAGCACATATCGCCAATTTCCACTGGCCCGGCCGAGTCACCAGATAGAATGGTCAGATAGTCAGTCGCGAGAGCCCGTAGAGCGTGTTCATCGCGCGCCGACAGGCACAACAGGTGGGGCTGAGGTTCTGTTGTCGCAGCGCCAGGTTCGGAAGGAGCTTCCTCTACAATGATATGGGCGTTAGTCCCACTGAATCCGAAGGAGCTCACGCCGGCAAGCCGCGCGCGGGCGGACCGCCTCCAGGCAGAGCGCTCGGAAATGACTTGAAGAGGCAGTCTATCCCAGGCAATATATGGATTGGGATGCCGAAAATGCAGGTTCGGCGGCAGCTCTTCGTGCAGCAAGGACAGGATTATCTTGATGAGACCGGCTATTCCCGCGGCAGGCTCTAAATGGCCGATATTGGTTTTAACTGTCCCCAGCCGTAACGGTTCTCGCCGCTCTGGACCAAACACGGCTCCGAGAGCCTCGACTTCGATTGGATCACCTAGAACCGTCCCGGTCCCGTGCGCTTCGACATAATCAACCTGATCGGGCTGCAACCCTGCGTCTTCCAGCGCTTGGCGGATAACGGCCCGCTGGGCATTCCCGTTGGGAGCCGCCAACCCATTGGTTTTCCCATCCTGGTTTATGGCGGACCCTCTCACCACAGCGAGAATGCGGTTGCCGTCGGCGCGGGCCTCCCGCAGGCGTTTGAGCACAACCATGCCGCAGCCTTCGGCGCGCACATAGCCGTCGGCGGACGCGTCGAATGACTTACATTTTCCCTCCCGCGAGATCGTCTGGAGCTTGGAAAAGCAGATATGTGATTGGGGAGACAGAATGAGATTCACCCCGCCAGCCAGCGCCAGGTCTGACTCCTTTGCCCTCAGGCTCTGACAGGCCAGATGAAGCGCCACCAGCGAGGAGGAACAGGCTGTGTCCAGGGCCATAGAGGGTCCCTGTAGCCCTAACGTGTAAGATAGGCGTCCCACAGCCGTGCTGAACGTGGTGCCCATCGCGGAGTATGCGTCGATGCGTTCGGGCTGCCCCGAATGGCGGTGGGCTTGGGCATAGTCATCGCTGGACATGCCCACGAACACTCCCGTTTTACTGTCTTTCAGTCGAGTGTGGTCCAGACAGGCATGCTCCAATGCTTCCCAACTGATTTCCAGAAGGAGCCGATGTTGCGGGTCCAGGGCGCGGGCCTCTCGGGGCGAAATCCCGAAGAAGCTCGCATCAAAGTCCCCGACAGGGGTGTCCAGGAAACCGCCCCGGACTGTGTACATCTTGCCTGGTGCATCGTGATCCGAGGCATAGTAGGTCTCGGCTGTCCAACGCGACGGCGGCACGTCGGTGATCGCATCGATACCGTCGCGCAAGAGTGTCCAAAACTGTTCTGGGCTGTTTGCCCCGCTGGGAAAGCGGCACGCCATCCCCACCACGGCGATGGGTTCCTTTTTTCGCAGCGCGGCATTTTCCTCTAACAATTCTCGGATCGTCGTCCTGGCCTTGAGCAACGCTTGCTTGTAGGTTTCCTCTCGCACTGCTTGAGCTTTCGCCATCGTATCTGTCATCCGGTTGTGGCCCATGCACGATCGATCAGTATCCGCGAGCAAAGCTTGAGACTTATTCTCGAGGAATCTGCCCAGGGGATCAGGCGATCAGTTCACCCCCAATCCGGCATCTCGTTAGCCGTTCTGTTATTTCCGGCCTCACGGCGTGCTGATGGCTCGGGTGGTGGGTTATATGTCGTAGAACATCCGGCGAGTCCATGTGCCAGTCCCAGGATTGTCTGCCGCGCAGCGACAAATCCGCGCCTTCTGCTGCAGGAGCGCCCCGCGTATTCCGACAGAGCAGACGCGCTGACGCCCTCAATAGGGGCGTGACTGTGTCTGGTGCGCCACGCAACCGCGGCGCGCTATTCAGTCGATCCCGTGGCGGTCGTGGACGACGTGCCGCGCGCCGCGGTGGTCGATCCCGTGGCGGTCGTGGACGGCGTACTGCGCTCCGCCTGGAGCCGGTCGCCGGCGTTATTGAGCGCGTCGGCGGTAATGTTCAAAAGGCTGCGGCCCGTGGTGGCGGAGGAGTAGGAGTTCAGCTTGATGCCAAGAACAGCGAGTGTGCCGACGACCGGCATGCTGCTGCCGACCATCAGCGCACCGACGGCTCCGGCCAGCACGCTATGGACGAGGCCCGACCCAATGTTCCCGTGAACGTATTGGGTGGTGCCGGGCAAGAGCAGCTCGCCGATCAGGCACGCGGCGTTACTTACAGGGCTTTGTTCCACTTTCTGGCTCTCCTGGATAAGATATCAATGTGTCGCCTCAGCTTCTGCTGCACCCGGAACGTGCAAGCAACCGCCCATTGACTCATCCGAGTAGTGCCATATTAACCTTCTACCCAACCCCGTCAAGCGAAAAAACCCCGCTCCCGCGGGGCGACTCTGTGGTAGTGTATTTTTCGTTGACTGGCCCGCAACGTCTGCATTTCGGCCCGACTCACAGACGCGGGCTGACCGCCTGCGCAGCCACGCGCGCTCGCGACATCGGCGCCAACGCCGAAGCGCTTAATGCGGCGGCTGGATATCCACGTTATCGCTGAATCCTATTTCGCGCCGGCGCAAATCACCCAGTTGCGGGCAATATCCGACGCAGTGCGAACCAGTGCCTTCTGTCGCCTCTAGACACTCAAATATGGTTTCATCAAGGCCGTCGGCCGCGGCCTCTCGATGCGGCTTGCCGAGTTCGCCTTCACCCTCGATCCGCTGCGCTTCGCCTGCTTGTCGAACCCGTGGTGGGGGTCGAACCCGTGGTGGGGGTCGAACCCGTGGTGGGGGTCGCCGAGCTACGCTCCGCCTGGAGCCGGTCGCCGGCGTTATTGAGCGCGTCGGCGGTAATGTTCCAAAGGTTGCGGCCCGTGGTGGCGGAGGAGTAGGAGTTCAGCTTGATGCCAAGAACAGCGAGTGTGCCGACGACCGGCATGCTGCTGCCGACCATCAGCGCACCGACGGCTCCAGCCAGCACGCTATGGACGAGGCCCGACCCAATGTTCCCGTGAACGTATTGGGTGGTGCCGGGCAAGAGCAGCTCGCCGATCAGGCACGCGGCGTTACTTACAGGGCTTTGTTCCACTTTCTGGCTCTCCTGGATAAGATATCAATGTGTCGCCTCAGCTTCTGCTGCACCCGGAACGTGCAAGCAACCGCCCATTGACTCATCCGGCTGGCGCCATATTAACCCTCTACCCAACCCCGTCAAGCTAAAAAACCCCGCTCCGTGGGCGACTCTGCTCCGAGTATCATCCTGTTCTTCTTTCGCTGGCGGCGTGTCGCGAATGCTATTCAGATTACTCAATGAATTAAAACCGCATTCCCCAGCAGTTCACCGGCTACGAAAATCTGAAGGTGCTGCGAGGCTATGCTGCGAAGGTGGTGAGTCATGCCCGCTACGTCACCTTTCCATTTGGCCAAGGTCACAATGTCGCGACAGATGTTAGTGGAAATCCTGTGGCTCATCGCCCGGCTGCGGCGGCTGCCGTGGCGCGTGCGGCAGGTGACCACAGCAACGATGCGGCCTTGATCCGGTCAACAACTGACGTTCCGCGTCGTGAAGTACCTGTATGCTTCCTTTCGGTGTTCTGGTGCGGAGATCAGACGGCATTTTAACGTTCGTTGTGTAGCTCTCCAGAGTGTAGCGCCCTTAGGTACTCGTATGCAGAGGGCAGTTTCTGACTGAGCTCCAGCGATTGTTTCTTCATCGCAGCGAACTGCTCACTCGCTCTCCTGACCATATCCGGACGATAACGCAGTTTGGGGAGCGGATTATCTGGCAATAATCCCATGCCGGAGAAAATGCAATAATAACTACTGTTGGTCCAGAAATTGCGGAACTCGGTCTCGAAATTCGTGTAATAGGTTTGTTCGTCTGCGAACGGCATGTTTATGACGAGGCCCGCTCTATAAGTCTCTAATTTGTATTTTATCGCATCTGATAAGTGGAGGTCATGTTTATTCGCTCGCCAAAACGGGGTGTCATCGCGGTCGGTTGTCAAATAGTGGGCTTGAATAAAATCACGGCAGTCGTCGTACATTCCTTCTATCTCATCGTTAAATCTCGCGATGAGTGTTGGATCGAATTTCTTATCTGGGAAATGCTTTACCATCTGGTAGATTGCCGCGTAAATAAAATAGATCCCGGTAGACTCTAGCGGCTCAAGAAAGCACGAAGATAGTCCAATTGAAACGCAGTTTTTGACCCAGGCACGGCGATTTCGGCCGACGCGAAATTTGATGTGATTAATCCGAACCGCATTGGGCTGAAGGTCCCAAAGCCGGATGAATTCATCCGCCGCCTCATCGCACGAGGCGAACTTGCTTGAGTAAACGTAGCCTGAACCGAAGCGGCCGAGCATGGGTATCTTCCAGGTCCAACCATGATTCATAGCAATGGCAGATGTATAGGGCTCGATGCCATTGGCGATGTCGTCGTGTGGAACGGCGGCAGCAACCGCGCTGTCGCAAAAAAGGTGATCACTCATATCAATAAACGGCTCCCCCAGCGCTTTATTGATCAGCAAGCCCCGGAAGCCCGAGCAGTCGACAAACAGGTCTCCCGCATAGCGCCTCCCGCTCCGCGTAACGAGCGCCGCTATGCATCCGTCTTGTTGCAAATCGACCCGCTCTATTTCATCTACCACATGATGGACGCCCCAGCCGATCGCGAGCTTCCGTAGATACGCCGCCACCAGGTGAGCGTCGAAATGCCACGCATAATACATCGCGCGAGAGCCATCGAAGGCTCGGGGAGAAAGCTTCGCATCAAGTAGCGGTGCTGCGCTGTAGCACGCATATTCCACGGGTTCGGCGACGCCCTCCTCGTGGCGGCGGAGCGCCCAGTAATGAGATAGCGGCACGTTGTCGCAATTGGGAATTAATCCAAACAGGTGGTAGAAGTGACCAGAGTGGCGCGGATCCGACTTGCGCCAGTTCAAGAACTTTACCGCTCCTTTGAAAGCTGCGTTACATTCCCGCATCCACTCTTCTTCGGGCAATCCCAGGAAATCAAAGAAAACGCGCTGGAGATTCGGAACTGTCGCCTCTCCAACGCCAATTTTTGGGATCGTATCCGCCTCAATGAGAGTGATGCGGATCTGGCTCCCGAAAGCCTTGACGAGATAGGAAGCGGTCATCCAGCCAGCGGTACCACCCCCAAGAATTACCACCTCTCTTATGAGGTCATCCATCGATCCCCTCCCATCTCCTAAGGACGATCACGGTGGTCGGTTTCGCCGATATGCTCCCCAATCAACGGGCCGTGAGAAGAGGCAATGCCTCCTCAATCGAGGTGCTCACAAAAAGAACAATAGGCAGGAGCCAATGGCCCTCTACTCTAGCTGCAGTGTAGGTTCCGCAAGCCAAACTTACTGCCAGTTCTAATCTTCTTGGCGAAGATACGCCACGAGTCCTGGCGGCGTGGTAATCAGATACAATACATCAAGATCTCGAGTGGAGCTAACTTCAACAAGCAATTCCTGGATATCTGGGCGCGGTTTTAGGTCACCAACATGTACATCAAGGTCTACTACGCCCGGGCAGTATACCATAGCCACCTCCCGGTTGGCAGCTCGCAGTAGATCCAACACCGGCATGTCAGGTTAACCAAAGCTGATCCCGGGCGGGAGAGTTGTCAAACGGTTTTTGATGTTTAGACGCTAATAGGAAATGAACTGAGTGGTTTCAGTGAGCTAGGCGGCGTTATGCAAGCGACCTTACGGATGCGAAGTGGCGGCTGATCGACCTCTCGAGGAAGGCGGTCAAGCGTGTGGGCCGACCGCAGGAAACCGGCTTGGGCACCGCTGTCTATGCGATCTTGCTATGCGATCTTGCATAAGTACGTTGACATTTCCCAGATTTCCAGGATCAGAAGGCCAGGGCCGATCCTCTGGAACGTCCTCCAAGTTCAAAACGACCACAGCTTGTCCGACGAGCAAAACTGATCGAGAGTGCCACGCGTTCGCTTGCCAGCGTACCGGGCCGGTTTTAAGGATGACCGTCAGCCGGTCCTGTGCCAAGGATCTGTCGCAAATAACCGTCAACGCCGCGCATCAAATCCCATTGGCCCGAATAGCCGAGCGACACCTCTTCGAACCGAGTACCGTCGCGCCAATCGGTGGCCCGCACATGAAGATGTCCGCTGACTGCGGCGACGGCGCGATAGCGGATGTGCCACTCGGCGGTGCGTCGCGTACCACACCACGGTGTGAAACGCGGAATGCGCGGTATTCGCACCAGATCCTCGCGCAACGGGTAGTGGCCGGCGAGCACCGTGCATGCCCCGTCCGGCAGCTCGGATGCCAGTCGCGCCTCGGTAGTGGCGCAGCGCATCGCACACCACTCAGCGATGCCGCCGAGCGGCGCCGGGTCGATCAGATCTTCGTCGGCGCCCACATTCGAGAGTTCGGCGGCCCAGCGGACTACGTCGCTGAGCGCCACCTCGTCGGGGCGAAAGCTGTAGTCATAGAGCGTGAACAGCGGCACGATGACCTCGCCGGTCGGCGGCCATACCGGGAACGCATCCTCGGGGGTCACGACACCGAGCCGTCGCGCGACATCAACGAGTACCGCGTATTTTCGCACGCTGCTCGACGCGACGGCATCGCGGTCGATCAGCCATAGCTCGTGATTGCCCGGGACCCAGATGACCCGGGCAAACCGAGAGGCAAGCCAGGCGAGTGCTTCGCCGAACAGCTTTGCGTCCTCACACACATCGCCCGCGATTATGAGCCAATCCGCTGGGTGGGCCGGAAGCGCGCGAAGGGCGTGGCGGTTGCGCGGTATTGCCAGATGCAGATCGGCGATCGCCAATAGTCTCATACACATCGGCATAGCGCGAGCATCGCGCAGTCGGCAAGCGCTTTCGGCTCTCGGTGTCTTCACCTTGACGCGCGCCACGGCAGCGATCATATGGGCAGTCTTTCCGGCTGGGCTGAGTCAGCGCTATCGCTCGCAACCCTGGGCGGCCGGGGTCTCTGGTCCGTCAACCCCAGACCTGTAGCCGATCGGCTATTCTGCGTCCATCGCGATCCCTGCGGTCGTCGATGTCTCCGCCCGGAAGATCAAGCGCACGCCCGTCTTGGTTTCCGAAGCGCGCTGATGCATCCTATCCGTGGTGCGTGGAAGGGAGCGATGGAGCACGCGGCCGAACTCTTTCCGGGCGAAGTCCGACTCTGGACCGTAAGCTGCGACGAGGTCAATCCGGACGCGCTCGCCAGCCTCTACGCGGCCCTGGCGCAAGAGGAGCAGGCGAAGGCCGACCGCTTCCATTTTGCACGCGACCGCATCGTCTATATCGTGGCGCATGCCATGTTGCGCCGCCTGCTCACCGCGCATACGGCGGCGCCGATCCGCTTCTGCCGCAACCCATGGGGCAAGCCGGAACTCGACGCGCCCGGCAACCGGCTGCGTTTCAGCCTGACGCACACGCGTGGGCTCGCCGCCTGCGCAGTCGCGCGCGATCACGACGTCGGCGTCGACGCCGAAGCGCTCAATGCGGCGGTTGATACCTACGCCATCGCTGAATCCAATTTCGCGCCGGCGGAAATCGCCCAGTTGCGCGCGATGTCGGACGCGGAGCGAACCATTGGCTTCTATCGCCTCTGGACACTTAAGGAGGCGTTCATCAAAGCCGTCGGCGGCGGCCTCTCGATGCCGCTTGTTCAGTTCGCCTTCACGCTCGATCCGCTGCGTTTCGCCTGCGCACCTGGCCTCGCCATCGACCCGGGCACATGGCGTTTTCATGAACAGTCGGTGGGCCGATCGCACCGGCTCGCCGTCGCGCTATGCGTCGCCGGCGGCGCAGGGCTTACGCTGCGCCACGAAAGCCGCGACATCCCCGGCCTCTGCCGGATCTTCAGGGCGCCGGCCGCCTCCGAGGTGTGACGGTGGCAGCCGCCGCTCGCGACCTTCGCCGAGCCGACGGCCGGCCGAGCGCTGGATCCGCGGGCGGTGAGGTCGGTCCGGATGAAGCGCAACGCCAGCCGGGGGCGCCGGCGTCACAGTGCTCATCCTGCTGCCTCGGCGCACCGCGAACTTGACCAGGCTGAACCGGAAAAAAAGGGTTGACGGGGCTATCCCGGGAGGTAGAGGCTAAGGAGCTTCTTCCATCGAATCGACAAAGGAAGGTTTGATGATGCAGAACGAATTGAACGACGTCCTAGTGCGATTGACCGAGGCCCTACCCTCGGGTGAGTGGGATGAGCAGAGGCCGGCCGTGGCATCCGATAGTGAACTCGAACAGTTGGCTGTGCGCGCGGAGCAGCTGGGGACAGCGACGGGGGGTTGTTGCGGAATGACGGCTTGGCCAACTTGTCAATAGCGCTCGAAAATAATCTACTTCGGCACGACACGGTATTCGAAGCAAGGACTTGCAGCTCGGATCTCAAAGCCGAGCCGAGCGGCTAATGCGCGTGCATGGATGTCTGAGTGCGCCTTCTGCCCGCGAACATGCGGCGGGAGGTCTGTTTCCAATGAAGTAAATCCGTGTCGTACCGAGGCCTCCGCGACAGCAATCGTCAAGGCGTCCCCCAGCCCACGTCCCCGCCACTCTGGGGCTACTACTAGACAGACTAGGAGGGCTCGGCCGGCCTCGCCGGTGAACCACATCGCGAAGCCTTGGAGTTCATCCCCGCGATGGCATAGGTGACAGTGGTAGCTACCGGCACTGAGCCCGGCTCTGAGGCCTGCCGGAACCAACGGTGCAACCCCTACCATCTCACAGTAGGCCATATTGAACATGTCGGCAAGCCGTTGACTCGTCGGCAAATCTTCACCATCGAACTCGGTGATTATCTCCCACCACGCAATCGCGGAGGAAACGGGTGCCGGCAGTTTCATGGGGAGTCGCAACGAGAAGTGAACGATCTCGGGCAGTTCGACGAAACCGTGTGTCCGCAGGAATCCGCAGGAGGCGTTGTCTGCTGCCTTGGGCGACGCCAGGACGCGCACCTTGCCGCGCATGCTGAGTTGATCTTCCAGCTTCTCTAGGAGTCTTCCGGCGATCCCCTGACGCCGCAGCGCTGGATCGACATGGATCTGCAGACGAAACCAGGTGCCGTTCCCGTCGATCGTCGGGTACCCGAAGCCAATGGCCACTCCGACCACCCTCTTTCCAGCCAACGCGACCCACCCTTCGCTGCGCTCGAGAGGTACGGTCGGCTCGACTCGGTGGCGCGCGAGGTATTGCGCAGTAAGCGATTGATGTTCCGGACCCAAGGGCAGGAGGTCGAAGAAGCGCACGAGATTATTCCTTACTAATGCCAGAGCAGAACCGACGGCAACTCATCCGGCTGCGCAAGGCGCAACAGCTCATAGCCGATTCCCGAGATGCCTTGAAAGAACCCTGGATTGTCCGCATCCGTCCCTAACGCCCAGGCGAACGCGCCACGGGTGGCGTCCAGACGAGTCGCTGCCCGCTTCCGGGCAAGAGCAACAAGATCAGGGCGTTGAAGTTTGTCGCCTGCAGTGAGGAGGAAGTCGAGCCGGCCGAAGTTGCCGCAACATAGATGGTCACAAATCCCCATCGGGTGCTCGAGGGTCGTCCTCAGAGCTACGTCGATCTCGTGGGCCACAGCCGCGTCTACGGTCCCACCGTCGAGCCGAGCGAACCCGACGCCCGCTGCACCGTGGCACCAGTTGCACGAGAATCGACCCGCGCCGGAATCCGGAAACCGCAGGTCGGCCCAGTTTCCGATTTCGGCATCGAATAGTCGGCGTTCGACGGCGATCCATTCTGCAGCTGCACGCTCATACTGCCCTTCACCTGCAGCCCGAGCCAACCGCTGCAGGGAATAGGCGATCCCGCTTGCGCCGTGGGCGAATCCGCCGAGGCAGGGCATGGAACGCGACGGCTGCAGCAGGTCGGCACGGCCCACGGTCAGCAGGTGCCGCCCACATTCGATAGCCTTGTCCAGAGCAGGCGCTTCGCCGGCTGCAGCGAGTGCCAACAAGCCGAGAATGGCGCCAGCGGCACCCCCGACTACGTCGAAGGTCGTATCCGCGCCGATCAGATCATGGGTGATCAGCTCGGCGACCGTGCGCGCGCAATCCCGAGCTAAGGGGAAATCCGCTAGTTCGGCGACACGTACCAGCGAGTAGATCGTGGAACCCAGACCTACCGCCCCTCCGACCCCAACTGCCCGGGCCCACCGTGAAGCACGCCGATGCTGATTCACCAGCTCGAGCAACGGGACCAGCGACTGCCTACTCAGCTCTCGGAACGCGACGCGATCAGTCGCACGGAAGAGCGCAGCGAGAAACAAGGCGATCCCGCCAGAGCCCGCGTAAAGATCGAATCCCACGGTGTCGTACTGGAGCCGTTCTTCCCGTCCAACAGCGACGATGCCCAACCACGCGGCACCCCCACCGCGCACGATCGCTTTACGGCAGATCAGCTCACCAAGTTCCACGGCGCGCTCGACTGCTTCTATGGCGGACCAGACACCACCCGC
>Ga0306926_10004464_pt1 | contig 14698 bp, 10 predicted proteins | sample flu12Cox44000178_FD_203759 | JGI IMG/M metagenome (GOLD analysis project Ga0306926, IMG submission 203759) | Lab enrichment of tropical soil microbial communities from Luquillo Experimental Forest, Puerto Rico - flux8day.12C.oxic.44.000.178 (v2)... | ecosystem: Environmental > Terrestrial >...
GCAATTCCGGCGAAGTTCCCCTTGTGCGTGCCCGTGATGATGGAATGAACGACAACAAAATCCTCGCTTGCAAGGATCTGCTCAATTTCGAGCCGGACATCGGGGAGAGCTGCAAAGAGTGCCTCCAAACTCTTCCGCATTTCCTCTCGACAAGACTCATCGACTCGACTCAGATACTCATCGACATTGCGAGCGTTCAAAGCAGCGATCTGCTTTTTGGCGATCTGCATGTTTTCCTGTTCAGTCATTGGAAGGCAACCTTTCTGGCGTTCATCACGTTACTCTGGTTTTGAGGGCGCAGGATTTGAGCTTCGCCGATGGGAATGCGCTGTTCCAGTGGTTCCCGCCTTTTGAATGCGAGATTTTTGTTTACAGGTCGCCATGATACTTCGCGGTTCCCGACACTCAATTCTGATTCCCAAGTTTGAGTATTTCGGGCCGCCAAACGTGTGGGCGTTGTCTAATTGGATCGGGCTTCTCGTTGCCTCGTCGAAGGAGCTGGCGGATTTTGTTTGAATCCGATTTTCTGGCTGAGTCCCGGCGTCAACCCACCCGTATTCAAAAATCGGTCAGCAATTCTGTCCGCGATGTTCTGCTCGCTTGCGGTATTGGGCGCGGACAGAAAACAATGCCACCTTGCGATCTGCTCCCTATCCGCCTTCTCTACCTGTTCCATAGTTGGGAATGGATCAGGAATCGGTGTCTCCGATAGGGCGGGACCACACTGTGGAACTGCATTACGCATTTGTCAATCCGTCCTGTGGAAATCTATGGGCATGGACTCTCATCGGTTCGCTAGGCCCCGCCGAAACCAATCCTTTCGCACACCTAAGAACGGTCACAGGCCGCCCGAGGAATCAAGCGCCTAGGGCCGACCGGGACCCACCCGTTTGATACGGGGCAATGCTCCGTCGCGATGTAGACGCGGCGGGCGTCCTCGCCTGCGTCGTGGATCGTAGCGATGTTCGGGTGACTCAGGGCAGAAGCATGCTGGGCTTCTCTCACGAGGCGTGCGCGCGAGGTTTCATTCGCAAGTGCGCCCTCGGGCGGAAACTGGAGCGCGAGGAAACGACCGAGTTTCAGATCTCGCGCCTTGTAGACGACACCCATTCCTGCGGCGCCGAGCGGCGCGACAATCTCATACCCGCCGATCTGCGTGCAAGTAAGAGTTTTTACGAATTGCTACTTTTCGGAAATACGCCTGCGCGATAATGGGGCCATTCGAAGGGCAGCCAGGCGTGCATGAGCACCTCAGCGAAGTTGATTTTCTTCTGCGGGAAGATGGCAGCAGGCAAGTCCACTCTCGCAAGAAACGTGGCCGACCGAGAAAAGGCTGTCCTCCTTATGCAAGACGATTTGCTCGACACTCTGTTTCCAGGCGAGATCACCGACATTCAAGGATTCGTGAAGTGCTCTTCTCGGTTGAAGAACGCGCTCACGCCACATGTTTGCGCCCTTTTGTCAAAGGGCATCTCCGTTGTGCTCGATTTTCCTGGTAATACCAGGCGCAGCGTGCGTGGTTTCGCGAATTGATCGAGTGTGCGAATGTTGAGCATGAATTGCACTCTGTAGACGCATCAGACGCTTTGTGCAAAAGTCAGCTTCGGGAGCGAAGCAAGGGGCTACCTGCTGGCACGCCCTGGACCAGCGATGCGGACTTTGAAGCGATCACAGCGTATTTTCAGGCTCCATCAGAGGATGAAAAGTTCAACGTCATCCGCCACGAGCGCGTTTAGCAGATTAGAAATTCGACGCTTGCACATCATGCGTCCACGACATAGCATCGCCATAGTTGACCTAGGTCTGCCCACTAAAGCGATCGAACTTAGTCCCGCAGGAGGACAACATGCATCGTTGGCGCACGTTTATTGCAGCCGGCGCCGTCGGCCTTATAGCCGCGGCCGCTGGGACACTGCGAGAGACGCTCGTCGCCGCTAATTCGGATGTGTCGATTACGCGAGGCTGTGACCGTTCTTGCCTCGATGGGTTGGTCGATCGCTACCTGGACGCTCTAGCCGCAAATGATCCATCGCGCCTGCCCGTGACGCCGACCGTGAAGTTCACCGAGGACGGACAGCGGCTGCATCTCGGTGACGGGTTATGGAACACCGCTACCGGTAAAGGGACCTACAAGTTCTATATGGAGGATGTGGAGGCCAGAGAAGTCGGTTTCTTTGGTTCCATGCGGGAAGCCGGCCAACCGATCATTCTTGCTCTGCGTTTGAAAATCGAGGGCGACAGAATATCTGAAATCGAAACGATCGTGGTCCGCGATGTTCAAGACGCGCAGAACCTCGAAAGGCGCGGCCATCCTGACTCGCTCTTCAGCGATACGCTTCCTCCAGCGGACCGTGCTTCTCGCGCCGCTCTGGTCAAAGCTGCAAATATGTACTTCTCGGGCATGCAATTAAACGACGGCAAAGGCGATTACCCCTTCGCCGACGACTGCGACAGGGTCGAAAACGGAGCGGAAGCGACCAATAATCGCACACCCAGCACGGAGAGTGTGATCGCATCACAAAGCAATTCGGTCGAGACGAGTTCCCGTCAAAAATCCGATTTGACCTATTCCGCCACATGGGGCTGCAAGCAGCAGTTCCAGTCGGGACTGCTTCATTTCGTCACAAGAATTCGGGATCGGCGATTTGTTGTGATCGATCCGGAACGCGGAGTGGCTCTGGCTCTTTGCTTCTTCGATCATGCCGCCGGCAAAACTCGAACCTTCCAACTACCTGATGGGCGCACGGTGACCAGCGGGCCGACGACCCCGTGGACGTGGGAGATCGCCGAAGCATTCCGAGTCGAGCAAGGTCAAATCCGGCGCATCGAGGCGGTCTATCATCGATGCCCTTACGGCATGGGGTCGGGATGGAGCGACTGGGAAGAGTCGATGTCTACGCGGGCCAGGTCGTCTTCACCGTCTAGCGTCCAATGATTTGAACAGCATCGCAGGGCATGCGCTTCGGAACACCTCGCCTGAGACCGAATCCTGCCAGCCTTGCGCGTGAGGCTGTGCAGCAGGTACTAGAAGGGTACAGGCGATGCGCTCGCAGCTCCGGAGAACGTTATGCAAGACTTTACGATGCGGTATCCACTCACTCTAACGCACATCCTTGAGCGGTCCGCCAAGCTTTTTGCCGCGAAGTCGATTGCCAGTTGCATGCCTGAGGGAGTGCATCGTTATCGTTATGCTGATCTTCATGGTCGTGTGCACCGTCTTGCTCACGGTCTCGCGAGGTTAGGGATTCAAAGAGGAGACCGCGTAGGAACTCTCTGTTGGAACAGTTACCGGCATTTGGAGCTCTATTTTGGCGTGCCCTGCTTCGGTGGGGTGCTCCACACTCTTAACCTGAGATTGTCTAAAGATCAGCTCATATACATCATCAATCACGCCCAAGATCGGCTCATCTTCGTTGATAGTTCTCTCTGGCCAACCCTGAAAGAGATTAAGCGCGCCCTGCCCGACAATTGCAGGTTCGTCGTGATCAAAGACGAGCAAAGCGCCAGTAAGGCTGAAACGAACATGGACTACGAGGAGCTGCTGTCAACATCGAGCGATGATCTGTTTGCCTGGCCGACTCTGGACGAATTCACCCCAGCCGCAATGTGTTATACATCGGGTACTACCGGGAATTCTAAGGGCGTGATCTACACTCATCGCGGCGTTTTTTTGCATAGCCTAGCGCTCTCTATGACAGACGGCTTTGGGCTGTGCGAGCGGGATACCATTCTTCAAGCAATTCCCATGTTTCACGCAAACGGCTGGGGTATTCCGTATGCGGCTTTCCTGAATGGTGCGGGGATTGTTTTTAGTGGTCGAAGCCTCCAGCCTGCTGATATCGCACGCCTCATCGAAGATGAGAAGGTAACGTTCACTGCTGGCGTGCCCACACTATGGATGGGCTTGCACAACCTGCTTCAAACGCAACGGTACAACCTGTCTACCCTGCGGACCATTTTTTGTGCGGGTGCAGCCCTCCCAGCTCAACTAATCGAATCCTATGAAAAGAACTTCGGTATTCGTTTCTTACTCGGTTGGGGCATGACTGAAACCACTCCAATCGCAACTGTGAACACGCTAAAAAGAGCTCTTGATAGGCTTCCCGAAAAGGACAGGTATAACGTTTTAGCGCGACACGGTATGCCTTTGCCCGGAATCGAAGTCCGAATCGTGGACGACAATATGCATGAGCTTCCGTGGGATGGACTCACCATGGGTGAGTTGCAAGTTCGCGGTGCGTGGATTACGAATGGGTACTACAACGACAAACGAACGGAGCAGGCATTCACCGACGGTTGGTTTCGCACGGGTGACGTGGCCACCATTGACCCTGAGGGTTACATGCAGATCATGGACAGAACAAAGGATCTTGTAAAGAGCGGCGGTGAATGGATTCCGAGTGTTGAATTAGAAAACGCAATTATGGCTCACCCTGACGTGGTGGAAGCAGCGATCGTTGCTGTGTCGCACCCAAAATGGCAGGAACGGCCCCTCGCGGTTGTCGTACCGGCCCCTGGGAAGACAACTAGTATCTTACAGAGGGAGATAAACGATATGCTTGCTTCCCGCTTTCCCAAATGGTGGCTTCCCGACGACATAGTTTTTATCGATGCCTTGCCCAAGACTAGCGTAGGAAAATTCAACAAGCGCGCCTTGCGAGAGCGGTTTCGCGACTATCGTTTGCCACTTTAAAATAGCCGAGAAATATCCTGGCAATCGGTCGTGGTTTGCACCTGGCCAGTCATGACGCTAATTCGTGTGGAGACTAGATTCTTGTTTCACGATCGATCGACTGTCAAAAACACTGTTCTTGGAACGCTCCAAAGCCTCAAGTTCAGGCAATAGAAATCAACGACTTAAAGGCCTCTTGAGAGGGTTTTTCGGAACTATCAACACTCCAGCTCAGGGGTCTCCAATCTACTTGCCAGCGGTCTCCGCACGGAAACGATGCTACAGCTCGTCTTGTGAACGAGCTATTGAACTGAGTAGAACAGCAACCGGCCGATCCCAAACCCAGCCCTTACGATGGCACGGCCAATGCGTTACGATCGTCCACCCGCCGATCCCCAAATCATATTTCCATCTTCAAGAAGGGGATACGTCACTCGGAGGTGACCAATGTATGCAAACATCGGGAAGCCGCAAAACTCCGGAAACTCCGCATTCACCAGCACGCGTTTGTCTTTCTCGTTGCCTCGCCGCTTCCTGTTCACGATCTCGCTCCTTCTGGCTCTGGTCCTCCGCGCCATGCCGGCAACAGACCAGTTCACGCCTGTCCTTGTCTACACGCTGAACTCCGGCAGCGCAGCGTTTCTTGGCACAGACGGCAAACAGCATCTGGTGTACGAGCTCGAGCTCGTTAATGCCAACGCGACCCCCGCGACGCTCCGCAAAATCGACGTGCTTGACGCATCCGCTCCCGCTCGCGTCGTTGCTACTTATGAGGGCAGCGAACTGCTACTGCACCTGCGCACTCTGGGTAAAACTCCGGTTAGCAGTCCGGAGATCGAGTTCGACGGGGCGCGCATTTTCCTGTTTCAGTTGACGTTTGGCCCGAAGGCTTTGATTCCGCGGCGTCTTGTGCACCGTGTGACTGTGCTCGGTGGCGGAATGCCGGCACCTACACCGCAAAGACCCGTGCAGCTAAGCTATACGGCTGCGCCTTTGACAGTCCTCCGAAACGTGCCGGTGATCGGACCCCCTTTGAGAGGCAGGGCGTGGGTGGCTTTGAATGGATGCTGCGAAATCGGCGGCGCTCATCGCGCGAGCAGCCAGACGGTGAATGGCGGGCTTTACTTCGCGCAGCGCTTTGCCATCGACTGGATGCGCTTGGACGACAACGGGCGACTGCTAAACGGCGATTCCACGAACGTGGAGCGTTACTCTGACTACGGAGCCGACGTAGTAGCCGTCGCGGACGGCAAGGTCGTCGCCATTCTCAACAACCTCGAGGATCAAAAGCCGGGCACCCTGCCCGATATCAGCACCATCAACCTTGGAAATGTCGACGGCAACCACATTGTGCTGGATCTCGGAAACGGCGTCTTTGCCTTCTACGCCCATCTACGACGCGACTCGATCAGCGTTTCTGCCGGAGATCACGTCCAACGGGGTCAGGTTCTGGCCAAGCTGGGGAATACTGGCAACACTTCGGCTCCCCATTTGCATTTCCACCTCATGGACAGCCCCTCGACTCTCGGCTCGAATGGGTTGCCGTACGTCATCGATTCGTTTGAGTTTGCAGGAGAGATCCCTCGAGCGAGGTTCCAGGCTGCCGAGAAGCTGGACGGCGCATGGAACGACGGCATGCTGCCCACGCCGAGCCTGCGTCGCGATCAATATCCAATGGATCTCGCAATTATCAACTTCCCGTCGCACTGATCCCAGCTAACAGCGGCCCCCGGTGTGCGACAAGTAGTAAGCCATCAACCACAAATCGTAAACCTGCCCCATGTTGACTTTCGTCGTGAATACCAGCGGCGCGGACCAAAACTCCGAGCAGGCGGGGGCTCGGTTACGTCGCTCGATCGCTGAGCCATGGTGATCATCGCTTCACTCCCGACAGATGCGCCAACACGTCGAATACAACAGCGAAGTCATCCTTCACCAATCCCATGGCTCGGGCAGCGGTAAGAAACTCACTGGCCACAGCGGTCGTCGGCATAGGAACGTCCACTTGGCGGCCTAGCTCCAGCGCCAACAGCATATCCTTCTGCATCATATTCACGTTGAACCAAGCTTCGTCCGGTAGCTTGAGCACAAACGGCCCGCGGTATTGGATCATCGGCGACGCGACCGCGCTGTGTGTGAGCACCTCCACCGCGGTTTCCCGCGCGATTCCGCTCTTTTCCGCGAGCAGGATTCCCTCCGAAAATGCGAGCATCTGGACGGCAAGACTCAAATTCGTGGCAATCTTCATTACCAGAGCCTGACCGTTGTCTCCAACGTACGTCACTTTCGGTCCGATGTCGTGCAGCAGCGGCTTCATGCTTTCAAACGTCTCCACACGTCCGCCGGCCATCACGGAGAGTTTCCCCTGCTGGAGCGTCACAACGCTCCCAGAAACCGGCGCGTCCAGCATGTCGGCGCCCTTCGCCCGTACTTTCTCCGCGATCGTGCGACTGAAAGCAGGGCTGACAGTACTCATATCGATGAGCACCTTGCCTGGGCCTAGGCCCGCCAAGATCCCATCGGGTCCCTCGGCAACCGCCCGTAGCGCCGAGGAATTCGTAACCATGGAGAAGATGACGTCGGCTGCCTCCGCTACGGCACGCGGCGAGTTGCCCCACCTCATGCCCTTTTGAATCAACCAATCCGCTTTACTGCGCGTACGGTTGTATCCGGTGACGCTGTGGCCCTTTCCAAGCAGGCGATCCACCATTTTGCCGCCCATTACTCCGAGCCCGATGAATCCAAGATTCGCCATGACGCTGGGTCTCCTATTCCGAACGGCTTCTGCTGGATTTTTCCGATCGCGAGTCCTCACTCACCTGCCGCAGATGGGCGTGCATGGCTTCTCGTGCGCCCTCAGGATCACGCTGCTCGATCGCTTCGAGAATCTTCTTGTGATGATACTGTCCTCTCTCAGGACCGCCCTCGACCTTGAAAATACGCATGCGCTGTTCACGCAACACAGCCACGATCGAGTCGATCAGTGACAAGATGAGTGGGTTCGCTGCGGCCTCCGCAAGGGCCAGGTGAAAATCCAGATCGGCCTCGATGTAGGCATCGGGATCGCGCATCGCCTTATCCATGACGGAGACGGCCTCGCGCATCGAGGCGAGCGATTCCTCATCGGCGCGGACCGCGGCTAGCGCGGCGAGTTCCGGCTCGAGCATTTCACGAACCTCCGCCAAATGGGCGGCTCCCCGGTCCGGCTCCGTTCGCAGAATGCGGCCAAACGTTTGGCGGATTGGATGTGTGGTGCCATCCGTGACAAACGTTCCCCGGCCTGGTAGCGCTTCCACAAGCCCCTTTTCACGGAGAGCCTTCACCGCTTCGCGCACAGCCGTGCGGCTCACGCCAAACTGCTGCGCGAGCTCGCGTTCCGGAGGAAGCTGATTGCCTGGCTTCAAAGCGCCTTTGAAGATCGATTCCTCGATCTGCTGGACGATTTGTTCGTAAAGACGGGAAGTTTGGATGGCCTTATACATGACATTTCCTTCAGCAATTGGAAGTTCCGTTCTCTCGCCGAACTGACGACATGCTGACCTGACACCCAATCGCAAAAACAACGGTTCACTTCACCCATACTGTCTTGACGTTCATAAATTCGCGGATTCCGTACATGCTCAGTTCCCGACCGTGGCCGGACCGCTTCACCCCGCCAAAAGGAACCCGTGGGTCGGAGGCGACAAGCTGATTGATGAAGACCATTCCGGCCTCGAGTTCGTTGATGAAGCGCTCCTGCTCGCGCGCGTCGTTCGTCCAAGCGCTGGCCCCCAATCCGAAGCGCGTCGCATTCGCAAGCCGAATCGCGTCATCGATATTTTTCACACGGAACAAGGCCGCAACCGGACCGAACAATTCCTCGCAATAAGCTGGGGAGTTCTCCGGCACATCAGCCAGTACTGTGGGCAGATAGAAGCTTCCGGGACGATCGGCGGGTTTGCCGCCGGTTAGGACGCGAGCTCCCGCCTTCACCGTTTTCTGTACATCGGCATGAAGCGACTCAACGGCATCCGCAGTCGCTAGCGGCCCTACCTCGGTATTGGCATCGAAAGGATCTCCCAGCCGCAGCGACTTCATCGCCGCGACGAACCCTTCCTCGAACACGCCTGCGATCTTCTCCGCCACAATTAATCGTTTCGCAGCGATGCAGGACTGTCCGTTATTAAGCGTGCGCGCTTTGACTGCTGTGGTCACAGCCTCATCCATGTTGGCGCTCGGCATCACGATGAACGGATCGCTGCCGCCCAACTCAAGAACGACCTTCTTGACCCGCTTTGCGGCGCCGATTCCCACCTGGATCCCTGCTTGCTCGCTGCCGGTCAGTGTGGCTGCAGCAATTCGGGGGTCGTCGAGAAGCCGATCAACCTTCGCAGAACCAATCAGCAGGGTTTGAAACACGCCGTCCGGGAAACCGGCGCGACACAGGATGTCCTCGATCTTCAATGCGCATTGCGGCACATTGGAGGCGTGTTTTAGCAGCCCTACGTTTCCGCCCATCAATCCTGGCGCAATAAAGCGAAAAGCTTGCCAGAACGGATAATTCCATGGCATCACAACGAGGATGACCCCGAGAGGCTCGTAGCGAATGAAGCTTTGCTTGGCGGGTGTCTCGATCACCTCGTCCGCAAGAAACTGCTCCGCGCTCTCCGCGTAATATCGGCAGGCCCACGCGCACTTGACGGCCTCGTCCACCGCCGATCGCAGTGTCTTTCCCATCTCGGTGGTCATCAACGCGGCGAGGTCGTTCTTTTCGTTCTCGAGAATGCTGGCCGCCTTCGACATCATGGCGGCGCGTTCGGCAAACGACAGGCGGCGAAATTTTGAAAACGCAGCAACAGCTCGCTGAATTTTCTCGTCCACCTCGGAATCCTGCATCTGCTCGAAACTCTTTACGAGTTGTCCTGTTGCTGGGTTCACCGTCCGAATCGCCATGTCCGTTTCCTTGTTTGGGAGGTCTTCGTCTTTTCCTCCGCACTAGCTGTGTCGTCGTAGGGCGCTTGTTGCTTCGCGACGGCCTGCTGGTATGACCAGAATACCACAGGAAGGCAGCGTGACCACTAGGGGCGTGTCTTGAGCGTTCGAGAGGATAGCTCGTAATTGCTTCATTACGTTAACAATAGCAGAATAAGCAGGAATCGACAGAGCGATTCCGAAAGGCGGAAATAGGTTGACATCCCCTGTTAGTCCGGTGGTAGAGTGACCGCAACACGCGGCGCTCAAGTCTCTGGAAAGAGGGCGAATTCCCAGGAGGACCTAATGCGCTTCTTGGCACTGAATACCAAGCTTCGAGCGTACCGACTCACGGCGGTTCGAGCTGGGCTAGTGGGCTTGACTGCCCTCGTGCTGTGTCTTTGGAGCATGGCCCAGAGTGTAACCGGTAGGATCCTGGGCCTCGTTACGGATCCCTCCGGAGCCGTGATAGCTGGAGCTACGGTGACTGTTACCGACGTAGAGAGAGGTGCCAAGCGCACCATGGTCACCGACAGTTCGGGACAGTACGTCGCGCCAAACCTCGAGCCGGGTGTGTACAGGGTGCGTGTCGAAGCAGCGGGCTTCAAGACGGCCGAGCGTCCGAATATTCTGTTGGAAGTCGCCAAGGACGTTGACGTGGACGTTGCGCTGCAGACGGGCGACGTCACACAGATCGTCACAGTGAACGCACAGCTGCCACTGCTCGACACTACGTCGTCGGCATTGGGCGGCACGCTCAGCAACGAGCAGATCAATGACCTCCCGCTGAACGGCCGCAACTATCAAAACCTTCTGCAACTGCGTCCGGCGGTGATGCGCTACCCTGGCGGCGGCTTTTCGACGACGAGCACGAACGGCCTGCGCGCGGAAGACAACGCGTACTGGATCGAAGGGCTCTTCAATAGCGAACCCTACTCGGGTCAAGGCATCATTAATGGAGCTGGCGTCGTCGGCGACTCGGCCACGATTCTTCCCATCGACGCGATTCAGGAATTCAACCTGATCGAGAACCCTCAGGCGGGATACGGCTGGAAGCCCGGCGCCATCGTGAACGTCGCACTTAGGGCCGGAACGAACAGCTTCCACGGGACCGCGTATGCCTTCGGCCGGGATGACAAGTGGGACGCGCGTAACTTCTTCAATAAAGCGCCGAATCCAAAGATCACATCATTAGAGCAGTTTGGCGGCGCGCTGGGCGGCCCGATCGTAAAGGACAGGCTCTTTTTCTTCGGCAGCTACGAGGGGCAGCGCTACCACCTAGGCAACACCTTTGGAGTAACTACTCCGATCACGGTTCCTTCAGCCGTGCTGGGATCAAACCCCGACATCGATATTCCTGATGCCGTCCATATATTGCTCGCCAACCAGGTGCCGATTAGTACGGTAAGCCAAAAGATTTCCGGTTGCACCGTAACTGGCTCGTATCCGACCGAGGTTACGACGTGCAACGGCAAAGGTTTCCCGACCAATGCAACTGGTTCGACTAGCGTTTCCCAAGGCTTCCCCAATGACGCGAATACCGACAACGCTTTGGGGAAGGTGGACTATCAGGTGAACGCCCGGAACACTGTCAGCGGCATTTATTTCTTCGGAAACAACTCGGGCATTGCCGAGGACTTCCCGGAACTTCAGCCTCAGTGGCGCAGCCTGATACACACGCGCGCGCAGGTGGTGGGAGGAAACTGGATATGGACCCCGAGCGCCAGTTGGGCAAACGAATTCCGCGCGGGATATAGCCGGCTCTTTCAGCCGACGAAGCCCGGCGATTTAAACGTGGACCCGAATGCCGCCTACGGTCTGAATACCGGCGTGCCGTTTGGCCCGCTTACCGGCGGCCTACCCCGCATCGGTTTTGGTCCGTTCTTTACAGGTTTGGGCGGCTTCAAGTGGCCTAAGATCCAAGGACCGGACACGATCACGCAGTTCATCGATCACGTTTCCTTGAGCCGTGGTGTCCACGCGATCAAGCTTGGTGTCGAAATTCACCGCGATGGAGCGCAAGGTGGTGCGTATGGAAATGCGCGCGGGAGCTTCAAGTTTCTGGGCGGCGGTGCGCTTGGAGGAACGTCGAACGCCCTGGAGGACTTCTTCGCGGGCTTCCCGACCGTCGCGAGCGTACTCGCCGGCAATCCCAACTTCCGACTCAGCAACTGGGCCTACGCGCTTTTTGTGCAGGACGATATCCGACTGACCAGAAAGCTCACGGTGAACCTCGGGCTGCGCTATGAGCTGAACACCGTCATCAAGGAGGGAAACAACCTTCTCGGGAACTTTGATCCCAACGTGGGTCTGGTCCAGGTGGGCAAGCAGATTGACTCTCCCTACAAGGGGGACCACACGAACTTCGCGCCACGCGCCGGATTTGCATGGGATCCCTGGGGCACGGAAAAGACGGTAATCCGGGGAGGCGGCGGTTTGTTCTACCAATTCGTGAATTGGCAAGCGTTTATGGCCTTCAACAACAGCTTTGGGCTCAGTACCGTTCCCACCGGCTTTCTAGGAGTGCAACCCGGCGGCGGATCAATCCTGACGGGAAACCTGACCGTCTTTCCTGGCCAATGGGATACCGGTCCGGTCTACGGAAACATCAGCGCCAGCAACCTGAGCTGCGACCCAATTGCAGCGAACCCTTGTGCGATTCTGGGCGTGGATCGTAACCTCACGACGCCGTTCGTTGGGAGCTGGACTTTGAACGTTCAGCACGCCTTCACCCCAAACGTCTTGCTGGAAGTCGCCTATGTTGGCAATCACGGCTTCAACCTAACTGGCATTCGCGACATTAACCAGCCACCGGTTGGTTCTGGCTGGACGGCAGCGGCAAAGGCCGCGTGTTTGGCGTCTGCGCCGGCGTACAATGCCTGCACGCCTGACGGCGGCGCCGAGGCCCAGGCACGACCGTTTACTACACCATGCTCGCCGCCGATCGGCGTTGGAGCTCCCGGCAAGTGCTTCGGGTTCTTGAGCAACATCTTCCAGATGGGGAATATCTACCAATCCAACTACAACGGCCTGCAGACCACACTTACTACGCGTAACTGGCATGGACTGAGCACGGTGGCCGGCTATACGTACTCTCACGCTCTCGACGACGTCGCCGCAAACTGGCACTTTGGGTATGGCGTCGGACTGCCGATGGACTCATACCATACAGGGTTGGAGTACGCGACGAGTGACTTCGATATCCGCCACAGATTTACGCTGTCGCTCACCTATCTAATCCCCGGCAAGAAGTCGTTTGCTCAGTTGCTCGAAGGCTGGCAGGTCACATCCATCGTGAATCTGTCCAGCGCCCAGCCGTGGGGACCGATTGATTTGGGAACCGATGTCGCCGGAACAGGTCCCCTGCCCTTTAACCCGCCGGCCAACAGCGTCAATCGTTGGGATTTCTTCGGCAATCCCAACGATTTCAAGTCTGGCCCGCAACCGATTCCATACTTTGCCGGCACCAGCAATGCCGCATGTGCTGCAAGGGCTTTGACTCTGGACGGAGGAGCGCCAGGTCTGGCAACGGCCTCTCTGACTGATTGGGGCTGCTACGCCAAGGGCAAGTCGCTCATGATTCCGCCGGCCTACGGCACGTTCGGCACAGTGCATCGCAATGCTTTCCCAGACTCCGGCTTCCGCAACTGGGATTTCTCAGTGGAGAAGAACTGGCAGTTCACGGAGCGATTCAGCGGGCAGTTCCGCGCCGAGATATTCAATATTCTGAATCACCCCAACTTCGCCAACCCGTACGGCGGTCAGAACGGCCTCGGTCTTAACGATCCTTCTACGCAACCATTCGGCTGCGGTTGCGTCACGCCGGATGTGGCGGCGGCCAACCCAATTGTCGGTTCGGGAAGCGCGCGGGCCATTCAGCTGGGCTTGAAGCTTTTGTTTTAGCCTTAGCCAGTATCATTCGGACCGAAGAGGCCGGACAATCGCCCACACTGCGAGCAAGCGCGAACGCTTCTACCGCCCTGCGTCCTTATCGCCCTTCCACCAACGAGCGGAATAGACGATGAGGGCTGCGGCGAACCACCCGGCGGCGTACATCGGCTGAGCCTTCCAGCGGAAAACAGCGGAATGCATCATGCCAAACCAGGAAAAGACGGCCGCTACGATGCACCACACCGCGGCGCGGCCGAAATTGCGGTCAATGACCTCCGTAATGAGCGCTGCCACAGTTAGCACGAGAAACAAAAACCCGTTGCCGAGGCCCTGCAACGATGACCAGTAGATCGATCCATTCAACGCAGCTTGCACTGCGGGAATCGACGCCGAGAGCCTGAGCGCGGGCAGGGCAGAATTGACAGCCGCCGAAACAACGGCACCGGTGGGCAGAACCAGTCCCAACAGCAACGCGCTCCAATACTTGCGGTCAACCCGGCCTAGCGCCGCCAGGCCCACACCCACCGATACATAGGCGATCATCGCAGCAAGTATCGGCCACGGAAAGAGTTGGGCAATGAGGACCGTCGACCCGCTCATCACCACACAGAGAATAATCACGGGAGTCCAAAACGCGAAGCTGATGCGTGCTCCCATCGTCTTGTAGGGAGGGTGCATGGCGTAGACCACCGGCGTGATCACGCTGCCCGCAGCGCCGCAAATCAATGTCCCGAGTCCGTCCCATGCCACGACGCTGCGGGCATCGTAATTGTCTCCGGCGGCCGACGCACCTTCCACTGCGGCGATATCCTGCAAAACCTGATAGATCGCGATGGGCACAACAACCGAGAGGTACGGGACGGCCATGCCCATCGCCCGCAGCGCGTGCGATGAAGCAGCGAACGGCGCTCCCGGCGAAAATACCGACCACGCGAGGGGCACGTAGCCGATGCCAAGCGCAACGCCTAGGGGTACAATCCAGGCAACGATAAACGGCGGTATTCTCCACCGCGTGATGGGCACATCCCCGAAAACGCTCGCCGCAATAATGACCAGGGCTATGAGGCCAACCAACGGATGATCGAACACCCGCTGCAAAAGCATGAGCGCGAGATAGCTGTACATGGCGGCGGCGAATACGGTCATGGAGGCAGGCACCGGAATGAATCGCCGGAACACAGACGC
>Ga0306926_10004466_pt1 | contig 14696 bp, 9 predicted proteins | sample flu12Cox44000178_FD_203759 | JGI IMG/M metagenome (GOLD analysis project Ga0306926, IMG submission 203759) | Lab enrichment of tropical soil microbial communities from Luquillo Experimental Forest, Puerto Rico - flux8day.12C.oxic.44.000.178 (v2)... | ecosystem: Environmental > Terrestrial > Soil...
ATGCCGCCATGGATCTGCACCGCATGAATGGCGGTTTGCATATACGTATCGCCAGCACAAGCTTTGGCGAGATGCGCGTTGGCTACCGCGTTATCATCCTCATCATCCAATGAGGCAGCAGCGTAATAGGCGGCCGACTTGGCCAGTTCGACCTCGAGCAGCATATCGGCCTGCTTGTGCTTCATCGACTGGAACGAAGCGATGGGCTTGCCGAATTGCATGCGCATCATCGAATAGGCCAGCGCATCCTCGCGCAGCCGGTCTGCGCCGCCGACCATTTCGTTGGCCAAGCAGACTGCGGCCTCAGTCATCGTGCGGGCGAACGGGGCCGCGGCGCCGCCGGCCGCACCAAGCGGCTCCGCCACCACGCCATCAAACTCCAGGCGTGCGAATTTTCGTGTCGGGTCCATGGATTTCAGGCAGCGGCGGGTCAGACCGGCCGCGTTGCCATCAACGGTGAACAGCGACAGGCCTTGGGGCGCACGCGCCAGTACGACGATCAGGGCGGCGGTGTGGCCGTCAACCACATAGGTCTTATGCCCGTTCAGTACGGACCGGCCGCCCACAGTGGTCGCGGTAAGCGCCGTGCCCTCGACGTCCCAGCGCCCATTGTCCTCCACCCAGGCAAGGGTCGCGATCGTCTCGCCTGCGGCGATCCCCGGCAGCAGCGCCTGCTTGTTCGCCTCGGCCCCGGCATTCAGGATGGCACCAGCGGCCAGCACCGCCGTCCCGAAAAATGGCGCGCAAAGCAGGGCGCGCCCCATTTCTTCCAGCACTATGCACTGTTCACCGAAACCGAAACCCTGGCCACCATAGGCTTCCGGGATACGGATCGCAGTCAAGCCGAGTTCGGCGTTGATCGCCCGCCAGCCGTCGCGTTCGTAGCCATCGGCAGTTTCCATCAATCGCCGCACTTCCTTGGTCGGCGAACGGTCCGTCAAGAAGCGGCGCAGGTTGGACCGGAACTCCTCCTGCTCGCTTGAAAAACTGAACTTCACGGACTGCTCCTCTCTGCGTGTCAGATTTAAGTCGGGGCCGCTGCTTACCGCCAGATCTGGGGACACCGGCATTACGCAGCGGATCGGCCGCAGCGCGTTTCTCGCCCAGCCATGCGACACCAACCTCCTACTCGATCTTGCCCAGAGCGCGACGCGCCACGCAAATCGATATTCATCACGGCATTTGCGGGTACGAATAAATACTGTTCAGGAATTCTGAACCGCGTCAGCCAAGGTGGTAAAGCTGTTTCGCGGTGCCGCTGTAGAGGGCAAGCTTTTCGCTCTGAGAGCATCCGGCGGTGATGCGCTTGAAAGCGTTCCACAATACCGCGTAGCCGGTGCCCATCTTGTCGACCGGAAAATTGCTTTCGAAATTGCAGCGATCCGCGCCGAACAACTCGATGCAGGGCTCGACATAGGGCCGCCAGGCCGCGGCCCAGGCTTCGGAATTCGGCGGCGCCGGAAGTTCGCGGAAGTTGAGTGCAGCGCCGCGGTTGAGCATGCCGCCGAGCTTAACGGATACGTTCGGGCACGTGGCCAATTCCGCCATGCTGGCCCGCCACGCGGCATGAACCTCGTCCTTCTTGCCGGCATAGGCGCCATAGCCGAGCACGCCGCCGACATGGCACATCACGATCGTCGCCTGCGGTACCGCCCGCGCCAAGGCGATCACATCAGCGAGCTGCGGATGGTAGCACCAGGCGTCGAGCACCAACCCTTGCGCGGCGAGACACGCCACGCCGGCGCGGATTTCGGGTCGGGCATAAATATGAGGCGCCGAATCTGGGCGGCTGTTGCCGATGGTCGGATCGGCATCATAACCGACCGAATAGCGCACCCCCTTGAGGCGGCCACCGCCGGCGCGGATCAGCGCCTCAAGTACCGGCTCGACTCGGTCGCCCAGCGCGAGATCGGCGTAGCCGACGATGCCTTGCGCCACCTTGATCGGGCCGTAGCCGCCGCTCGCGCTCATCGCGGCGATGCCGGCGACGAACTCGGTCTCGCCGACCGGGCGCATCTCGATCGGCCCGTCGGCGCGATACATCGAGCGGCATTCCTCAAAGACGGTGGCGACGATGTTGTGGCCGGTGTTGAGGTCAACGAGCAGTTCCGGCAGCAAATAGGTCCAGCCGCCGCGGTCCCACAAATGATGATGCGTGTCGATGATCGCCAGCTCCGGTTCTAGAATCGGCTCCTTCTCCTGTCTTGCCAGCCACGCATCGTCGGGCTTGCCGCTGTGACCGAACCGACCTGGCTGGACGGATTGCGCCATCGGGAGACTCCTATTCAACAGACATTGCCCGGATTCCCGGGTTCCTGATGGCCATCGTCTCGCTTTTGGCGCCCCGCGGCAAAGCTTTCGTCCGTGACAGATCAGCTTGCGGCGGCGCCTAGCGATGCCCCCGCACCCACCTCTGGATGCGCATTTCTGCCCTCCGCTACTCAGTGGCCGGCGAGGCGGTAGTGCAGGAAGTCGGCGAACGGCAGTGGCAAGTCCAGCATCGTCGTGAGCTCTTCGGTATCGAGCGAGACCAGAATCGAACCCAGCACCGCGGTGAAGGCACCGATCAAGACGGCGGTATTCATCACCTCGTGATCGCGGTTGATCAATTGCGACAGGAACAGCCGGAAGACCAGGGAGAGCTGGAGGATCGGCGTCACCACCATCAACGGCGCTACGGCGAGCGAGGCGTACACGAAGGCCTGGGAGATGGCGACCAGCACGGCCGAGGAGAGGAACCACGGCAGATTACCGCGCTTCAAGGACTTGATGTCGGCCCAGGAGCCGGGCTTGAGCAGGATCAGCAAGAAGAACAGTGTCGCCGCAGTATAGGCGAGACAGCCACCGGCCGCCGTGCTGAGGTCAGGTGCGTGTAGGAAGGCCTGACGGGCCATCAGCGGTGAGCTGCCATAGCACATCGCGGCGCCAAGACCGAAGATGTAGCCGGAGTACACGCGCGGCTGGAAGATCGGCTTCGGTACCGGGGCCGACATCTCCTTCTGCGGGGGTACGGACGTCGCCGACGCTAGCGGCGCCGATGCCTTCCTCTTTGCCTTGCCGGCAATGCCCTGGGTGATGAAGGACCCGCCCAGCATCAAAGCCGAGCCGATTGCCTGCAGCACAGTGAATTTCTCTCTCAGCAGCACCACCGCCAGCATCATCGCGAATGGCACTTGCAGCTGGACGACCGGGGCGGTCAGGTTCACGCCCATCAGCTGGTTGGACTTATAGTTGCAGTAGCGGCCAATCACGAAATGCACGACGCCCTGGCATGCCAACCGGGTGAGCGCCGCCATCGGAAACATCACGAGCTGATGCAGCTTGCTGAATGCGATGGTCATGACCAGGAAAGAAAGTCCGCCGATCGGCACGGTCAGCGCCATGCCTTGCAGCACGCTGCCAGTCACCACCCCCCTGCGCATCGCTACGTTGTTCAGCGCAAACGTGAACGCACCAAGAGAAGCGTAAAGGACCCCGAGCAAGAACTTTCCCCTCGAAGACGTATTGTTTTGCTCGTTTGTCTATAGTGCGTTCATCACACCATTATGCCCATTTTCGAGGGCTAGACCAAGCAGTACCCCTCATGGCTGCCGGCTATTTGCTTCCGCGGGGGATCTCTTTGATCATCGCGCGGTTTCCTGGGCTTTTCGTATCGTGCGCCAGACGCGCTCGGGGGTCGCCGGCATGTCGATATGCTCGACGCCGAGCGGCGCGAGCGCATCCAGGATCGCGTTGATGATGGTCGCGGGCGCGGCGATGCAGCCGGCTTGACCTGCGCCCTTGACGCCGAGTGGGTTCACTGCGGTCGGTAGCTCGGCGAGGGTAATGTCGAGCGCCGGCAAATCGTCGGCGCGGGGCAATGCATAATCCATCAAGGAGCCGCTCAGCAGCTGGGCAGACTCTTCGTCGTAGACCGTGTATTCGAAGAGCGCCTGCCCGATGCCCTGCGCAAGACCGCCCTGGACTTGGCCCACCGTCAGCATCGGATTAATGAGCCGGCCGTAATCGTCGATCGCGGCATAGCGTTCGACCCTCACCATTCCGGTATCGGGGTCGATCTCGACTTCGGCGACGTGACAGCCACTCGGGAAGGTGAAGACATCCGAGGCGTTATAGGCGTCGGCATCGAGGCCAGGGCTCATTCCGTCGGGCAGATTGGCGGGGTCGCGAGCTGCCTCTGCCAGCGCCAAAAGGTCGACCCCGCGCTCGCCGCCGCCGACCGTGAAGCGTCCAGAATTAAAGCTCACCTCGCTCGCATCAGCCTGCAGCAGATGGGCGGCAATCGCACTGCCCTTAGATAGCACAGTCTGCACTGCCTGATGCAGCGCCGTGCCTCCCATATGCATCGAGCGAGCTCCGCCATGTCCGTTGCCGCTTTTGACTGCCCGAGTGTCCGCCTGGACAAATCGGAATGCGGCGATCGGCAGTCCCAGCAGATCGGCGGCGATCTGCGGAAAGCTGGTCTCGTGGCCCTGGCCGTTCGACTGGGTGCCAAGCACCAGGGAGATGCGGGAATCCGGTTCGAAGCGGATCTCGGCGCGCTCGCCCGGCGCGCCTCGCGATGTCTCGAGAAAGCAAGCGATGCCGAGCCCGCGCAGCTTGCCCCGGTCGGCTGCGGCGCGGCGCCGAGCCGCAAAGCCCGCGGTCAAGACCGACTGTGCCATCTCGTCGAGATTGGCGGCAAACCGACCCGAATCGATGGTGATCCCAAGCCCGCTGCGATAGGGGAATTGACTGATCAGGTTGCGCCGCCGCAATGCGACCGGGTCGAGCGCCAGCCGACGCGCGACGCGATCGACAAGCCGCTCGATCAGGTAGTTGGCTTCAGGCTTCCCGGCACCGCGATAGGCGTCGATCGGCACGGTATTGGTGAAGACGCCGCGCACCGCCATGAACACCGCCGGGATCGCGTAGACCCCACCCATTGCGCTTGCCGGCGAATTGGTCGAGCTGCCCGGGCCATTGGTCGACAAATAGGCGCCGAGATTGGCGACGATGTCGACATCAAGGGCGAGAAACCGGCCGTCCGGATCGAGGGCCAAGCGCCCACGCGTATGGTTGTCGCGGCCCTGCGCCGAACTGATGAACTCCTCGCCGCGCTCGGCGGTCCATTTGACCGGGAAGCCCAGCCGCCGCGCCGCCGACAGCACCAGCACCCATTCGGGATAGAGGAAATTCTTAACGCCAAATCCGCCCCCGACATCCGGCGCGCGCACGACGATTCGGTCGGCCGGCATATGGAACACCGCGCCGGCGAGCTGCTGCCGTAGACTATGCACGCCCTGGCCGGTCAGCAGCAATTCGAGGCGATCGGCGGCGGCATCGTAATGGCCGATCGCGGCGCGCGGCTCGATCGGGGCGACGACCAGCCGGTTGTTGACTAGCTCGATCTCGACAATGTGGGCTGCCTTGGCGAACGCCGCGTCGACCGCCGCCTTGTCGCCTCGCTCGAAGCGATAAGACAGATTGCCCGGCGCTTCGTCCCACAATAGCGGCGCTTCCGCGGCGAGCGCCGCTGTCGCCTCCACCACCGCCGGCAGCGGTCGATACGCCACGGCGACCTGCTCTGCGGCATCACGCGCCTGATTGCGCGTCTCGGCAACAACGAATGCCACCGGGTCGCCGACGTGCCGTACCCGCTCACGCGCCAATGCCGCGCGCGGCGGCACGATGAGCGGCGCGACCGTCGCGACTTGGGCAATGCACGGCAAGGGTCCGATGCCGTCCGCATCCATATCGGCCGCGGTGAAAATGCCGCGGACGCCCGGCATCGTACCGGCACTCGCGGTATCGACGCCTTCTATTACTGCATGTCCGTGCGGTGAGCGTACCATGATTCCGTGCAGCTGACCGGGCACTTCCATGTCATCAACGTAGCGCCCTTGTCCGGTCAGAAATCGTGGGTCTTCGACACGGCGCAGTGAACGTCCGATCTGGTCCCCATTCATCCGAATGCCTCAAACCTTGTACCGGCCACAACGATGCGGACCCCGCCACCAGTCGTTTTAAAGAGATTCAACTGCCGGAAGGAGCGCCGGTGACGATCGCGGTCTTGCCCGAATAGTCCATTTGCGTGCGGCCTTTCGGATAGTTCGTTTGCCCTGTTAGTATCCGGAGTTCGATGATTGGCGGCTAGTCCGCGAGGCTCGACCGCGCGCCACGGCCCAGCATCCACCAGATTTGGTGACGATCCACAATAGCGATACGACCCGATCACCGAGTTGTCGGCGCGGTAGGTAGGAGCCAGGCCGGTCCCATACCTGGATCCCGTCCCCGGCGAGACGGTAATGCGGGAAATGCAACGTCGCGAGGAGGGGCTCGTCGCCGGAATTCAGCGCCATCATGAAACGGTCGAGCACGTCGAGCGACGCCTCCGCCGCCTGATCAGGTCGGGACTGAGTTTGGTCGATCTCTCCCCGATTCAGCCGACCGCGGCGCGGAAGATGCGCATGTAGTTGCCGCCGGCAATCTTGCCTGCTTCCTCCCGAGTGAAGCCGCCGCGCAGCATCGCGGCAACCAAGTTCACCCATTGCGTGTAGTCGTGCACGCTTCCTGGCGTGACGTGCTGGTCGGTGCCGATGCTGACATGATCAACCCCGACGATCTCGGCCATTTCCTTGAGCCCCTCGACGTATTTGTCGAGGCTTGGGAAAAAGTGCCAGATGCCGACCGAGCCCCCGGTCTCGGCGATCGCCCGCGCATGGTCAGGGGTGACTTGCCGGCCCGTCAGTGCCGTCGGGCCCATCGCCCGCGACCGGGCAAGAGCCGTATGCGATAGCAGCAACGGTTTGGTCGCGACTTTGACCGCCTGCTTCGCCATGTCCTCTGTCGCGTGCGCGACATCGCAGACAAAGCCCAGCCGATGACATGCGCGGATCACCTCGGCGCCAAACTCGGTTAGACCCTGGTGCGTGATTGCGCCGGTCTGGAAATCGCCGATGTCATTGGGCGTGTAGTGCACGAGCTGCAGGTGCCGGATGCCACGCTGGTGCGCTTCCTCAAGCCGTTCGAGCTTGCCATCGAGGAAGTCGAGCCCTTCGACATCGGCGACGATAGCAGGCCGCCCGGTGTTATGGGCTGCCTCCAGATCGCTCGCGGAAAGGGCGCGGCGCAGACCGTGGTTGGCGACGATTTCATCCATCCAGCCGAGACGCTCGAGATGGTGACGGTAGAGTTCGCCCGGCTCGGGTGTTCGCACCGCGGCGAGCCCGCCTGCTTCATTCCTGGCAAGGATCGGACCGTCCGGTACGTCGGCGAGGCAGGCCGCCGCCAGCGATCCCGCCCGCATCGCCTTGGAAAGATCGTCGTTAGGCGGCGCCTTCGATGTGATGCCGGTCTTGCCGCCATGTGTATGGACGTCGACGGAGATCGTTTTCCGTAGGACGTCGAGCGCGGCAGAGGCGGTCTCGGCCGTTCGCGCGACGGCCGTCGAACCGTGCGGGCCAGTCTCTCCGGCAAGCATAGCGCCGACCGGGATCAGCGGGCTCCACATCCACGGGGCGTGGGTGAAGGCGTGGGTATGCCCGTGACCGCAGCAATCCATGACGTCCTCCCAGAGAATACGAGACTCTAGCATCAGACGCGTCAGAGTGGTCGGGCTATCGCGTCTTCGGCATCTCGAACCGGTTGCGTGTTCGACATTGCGTTAGGGTGCTGACGTCGTCAGCGGCGGCGCTGGCGAACATCGCGTGCTTGAAGATGAACCGAGCCGCCTAGCACAACCACAACGGCACGCCAGCTCCTCGTGCTGCGCGAGCGAGGTCGATGTCCTTCATCCCAGGCCGAGCTTTTCATTAAGCCGCGCGAGCCTGTAGCCGAGCGCGAGATAATCAGCCCAGGATGACCGGTCGGCGGCGAACGCAGCCGGTTCGCAGCCGTACCGCTCGCGCAGATAGGCGGTAGCAACCGAGTCGACAGGGATGCGGTTGAAATCATGCAGCAGTATTCGGCAATGAGCCGCCGCATAGGGGCCGATCCCTTTGAGGCTGAGCAGGTAATCGTGACCCAGGCGCTCAATGGTCCCGTCGCCCGAGGAGGTGATCGCCCCATCATCGAGCATGCGGCGGGTTGCCAGAACCACAGTCCGCGCGCGGAAGCCGAGCTTTGTCCGCTCGCGCAGCCGTTCCTCGCCATAGTCAAGCACCGTTTCCGGCCCGGGGAAAGCGCCACTGCCCGGCTCAGTGACAAGCGCCGCTACCATCCGGCAAGTGGCCGACCAATTCGTGTTGATCGTCAGCACGGTCTTGACGAAATCTTCGTAAAAGGACGAGCCGCGCAACATTCGGCCGCCGCCGCGTTCGATTAGCTCTGCCCTGTCGGGCAGCGCGGCAATTGCAGCGGTCGGCTCCCAGTCGGCGGAGAGCCAGCGCCGCACGCGGCCGAAAATTTCTGACCGGTCCGTGGTACCAAAACCATCGCAGTGGACCGTCACAGCGGTGGGCTTATGCTGCGATACCACCACGGTTCCGGTCCAGCTTCCGATCCTTTCGACGCGGGCGAGGCGGCCTGCGTCCGGGTTCCATTGCCACGGGGCGAGGTATACCCATCCGTGGCTCGCGATAGTCAGGCCGAGATCAATCGGCCAGCGAAAGCTGAGAACCGTCTCCTGCTTAGTACGAGCCACGCGACGACGAGGAGCTGTGAGAGATCCGCAAGGATATCAAGCGCGGCACTCTGCCATGAGCTGCGTCACGGGCGTAAGCCGTTTTCGCCACGGCGGAGTCAATTCGCGGAGCGCCGAGTAGGCCGGCAGCGACATGGGTTTATCCGACATTCCCTAGATTCCCAGGGTCGTGGCGCGATTCTGGCCATCTGGGTCTCGGTGGCAACAAGGTTCGCCCGCGACGGTTGCCCCAGGGCAGTCAAAGCCGTGGGTACCTTGCCTTGCGGCGCTTGGTGCACATTGTCGATCCACGGGGCGTTGGTAGATCGGCGAGAGCGGCAGGTTTCTCGGGTCGGCTGAGCCACTTCGTCTCGAAGCGGCCCATTTGGCTGGTCAAGGCGGCAAATCTCTGAATCGCCCGGCCGCCGACCACCCACCGCATCGCCGGGTCGGAGCACAGCCGGTTCGTGTCATTCACGTCCTCGGAGCCGGCGAGCCGCCCGAAGACCGACTGATTACCGCGCCGTAACCGAACGATTGGTCCAGCACCGCGAGGTAAACGAGCGCCAGCATCCCACCGTTGCGGCTGCTGCCGGCGTTGATCGCATTCACCATCAGCTCGGGATCGAGCCTCACATGTCGCCGGTGAGACCGCGAACAGGATGTTATTGGTCAGTTTCAACACGAGACAAACAGCAGAAGTCAGCTCATCACAATGGATCAGCCCTATTTCTCGATATGCTTGGTTCCTCCCAGTCGACCCAGTCCACCGGGTGGCTCTCGAGGTAGCTGCTGACCGCGGCACCAATGGTCGGGAAAAAGGCATTTTCGCCAAACCGAGAGAACAGCCCGAAGCGCTTGAGCTTGTCTTTTACCGGGTCTTTGAGTTCGGCGAAGCACAACTCGGTTCCAGCTTTGTGCAAAGCGTCATCCAGTTCGGCGAGGGTATCGGCTGCGGTGACGTCGACGCTAGTGACCGGCTCTGCGGCAACGACCAGCCAGTGCAACGGAGTTGGTGATTTAGCCGCAGCTTCCAGAACACCCGCTTTGAAAAACTCGGCATTGGCAAAAAAGAGGGGGGCGTCCCAGCGGAAGAGGACCAGACCGGGTATCTGACGGGCGTCGGGATAGCGTGTGATGTCGTGGTAGCCCCTCACTCCCTCGGCGCGGCCCAGCACTGCGGAGTGCGGACGCCAACCATCCCACAAAAACTCGATTACAGCGATGACCACCGCCACGCCAATGCCCGGGATGGCGCCAAAAACGGCAACACCTACCAGACAGACTATCGATAGCCAAAACTCCCAACGCTGGACGCGAAAAATTCGAATGAGGTCAGTGACCTCGATCAGGCCAATGGCTGAGGCGATCACAACCGCGGCCAATGCCGCGGCCGGGAGATTCCGTAGCAAGTTCGGCGCCACCAGCAGCAGCAGGGCGACGGCAAGCGCACCAACGACGCCGGTCAACTGCGTTCGGGCGCCCGCGGCTTCCGCTACAGGGGTGCGCGACGAACTGCTGCTGATCGGAAAGCCCTGAAAAAACCCGGCGGCCAGATTGGCGGCGCCGAGCCCGACCATCTCCTGATTGGGATCGACGTTCTGACCGGTTCGCGCGGCGTAGGCGCGGGACAGAACACTCGTATCAGCGAACGACACCACGGCGACCGCGCAGCCTCCGATCAGAACGGGGACGATTTCGGCGTAGGTGATCCACGGGATCGCGAACGCAGGCAGGCCCCGCGGCAGCGGACCCAGCACCGACACACCCGCGCGCGTCGCCAGATCCAGCGCACCAACGATCGCCGTCGCGGCAATCACGGCGATCAGAATCCCGGGCACGCGCTTGCTGTTCTTAAGCAGCAGGATCACTGCTAATGCGCCGGCACCGACCGCGAACGCAGTCCAATTCATTTTTCCGCCCACAACCGCTTCCGCTATGGCCCATAGCTTTCTCAATGGTCCATCGCCTTCGATCGAGAAGCCGAAGAGCTTGGGCAATTGGCTGATCAGTACCGTCAGCGCTATTCCATTCATGTACCCGTAGCGGATCGGCTTGGAGAGCAGCTCGGTGACAAAGCCCAGCCGCGCTGCGCCCGCCACAATGCACACAATTCCTGAGACGAGCGCCATCATGCCGGCCAGACCGACCGCCCGAAGAGGATCGCCGCCGGACAGCGGAAGGACGACGCTGAGTATGACAGCGGCCAACGAGGAGTCGGGTCCTAGAACCAGAATGCGACTGGGCCCGAACAGCGCATAAGCGAGCAGCGGCACGATCGTCGCATAAAGGCCACAGATGCCGGGGACGCCCGATGCCACTGCATAGGCGATGCCGACCGGCACCAACATCGTTGCCAACACCATCCCGGCGACGATGTCGGAAGGCAACCAGCCCGCCCGATACTCGCGCAGGGTAAGCAGCCCCGGCAACCACTGCATCCAACCGATCCGACCTGGCATTCCTAAGAGAAGTTGGGGATTCCCTAGGCAGACCATGTGCCTTGTCGGCTTGTTCGTCAACCACAGGTTCGCTGGAGCACAACCCCGGCGTGATCCCAGCTCCTGTTTAACCGGTCCGTCGACGAGCCGACCCCGGGGGTCCCAACGACCTGCCCAGGCTGACAGCACATGGTCGGAAGCTTAAGCGCGCAGAATTTCCTGGAGCGCTTGAATGGTCGCGAACCAGCGTGCAGCGTCGCGCGCGTACGGTCCGCGCGATTCGATCCAAGGGGGATCGGAGCACAGCGACCAACGTGATAGTCAGGGCGGCGGCAGAACACCTAATGACGGGATGATGATCAATGAAAGACAGCGCGATCTACGACCCGGTGCTCGCGCCCACCGATTGGCCAATCGTGCTGCGCCTGCTTGCTGAAGCGTTAAACTCTCCCTGCGCTGCCTCGGTCATCACAACGCCGGAACGGGATACGCCCCGTTCGCTAGGTGTGGTCGGCATCACGCCCGACGACCTTCCGGACAACAAGGGGATCTATAACCGCGACTATCCCGGTGAACATTCCCGCCGCGTCATAGTTCTCGACATCCAGAAGCTGCTGAGAGCTCGGACGCTTGTTAAATGCGGCGCGCCGCCCGTCGACATCGATGCACACGGGTTCATCACGAAGAACCGCCGCTAACAATGGCGTCGAAGATTGCCCGACGGTCACCGGAACGCTCAATCTAGATTCGCCGGAGAACGACGCCACTCATGGCGGGCCGCACTTCCTGGCGTTTGATCACGAGACCCGCCGTGTCGCTGCGGCGGATTATTTCGTGCAGCTGACGCCGTTCACCTTGCCCGGCCTTCACGAGGCGGGCGATGATCGCGTGTGTATAGCCAGGCTGACCCATACCGGCCAGCTGGGTCCTCGATACGGCGTTCAAGGACTGTATCGATGCCCAGGGGCTCCGCCGCGCTTTGTCGACAGGGCGACAATAGGGGCTGTTATCGCGCGATATCAGCGCGCAAATGGCAATCTCACGGCCACGCTCCTCAGCTGAGCCTCGCGCACTTCGTGTAATCATGGAGCGGGTGAAGGGAATCGAACCCTCGTCGTAAGCTTGGGAAGCTGATTTTGATCCATTGATTTTACTATTGTGTTTCCCCCAGCCCTTCGATTCACTGTCTTGGCTGTTCTCCATCTTTCGCAGCCGTTCCCGCGCATTTCATCTCTCTGCCATTCCCCGCCGCCTCTGAGTACCGATAGCTCACTCTTACGCGAACGGTTTTGGCGGCTGATCAGGATTGAAAACCGGTGAGAGACGTACACCTGGTAGAAAGCGCCGCTATAACCCTTTAGGGTATTGAATCAAACCGCTCATTGCATATTTAGCGCCCTACACATTTCGAGGGCTATTAGTAGCTACAGGTTCGTGCCAAAACCTCAGCGATATTGCATTTTTTGCGGCGGCTCGGGACTCACCCGAGAGCATCTCTTTTCTGATTGGCTCCGCGAGTTGTTTCCGCGCTCTGCGACCGACACCCACACAGTCGGGATTGCTGAAGGAACGCCTTACTGCCTCACGCGGCACCAAGGACATTCCGGCACGAAGAAAATCCGCACAGCCTGCGGAATCTGTAACTCTGGTTAGATGAGCAGGATCGACGAAGCGGCGAAGCCTGTCGTGTCTCCTCTCATTCAAGGCGAGCGCGGAATTGTCGCACCCGAAGCGCAAATCATCCTCTCCGCATGGTTTGCGAAGACAGCGATTGTCGCGGATTCAAGAAATCAGGCGGGCAGTATGGTGCCTGACACCCACCGCAAGCTGCTGAGAGACGAGCAGCGACCACCAGCGGTATGGGAAGTTTGGCTGATGTCCTATCGCGGCACGGATTTCCGAGACTTGGGCCTGCACCAGAATGGCGGCTTGTTAAATCTCACGTCCATCCCCGAGCTACGCGGAAAATTGGCCGGTTATGCTCAGACGACTTTTATCGGAATGGGGCGGCTTGCCATCCTTCTTGTGGCAAATGATCTGCCCGTGATGCACTTCAGCGTTGGTACGCTCGCGAGGGTGGCTCGCCGTATCTGGCCTATCACGGGAGCTTTCGACTGGCCGATCAACCCCAGCATCAGCGATGAGGACGCGATAGCGGCAGCTGACATCCTCAAACATATGATTATGAACCCCCGGAATGATCGGGCGTAGACAAACTTTTTCCTAGCGCCCCGCTTCGTAATCCAGTCACGAGGCCGTCGTGGACTAATATGCGGGCGAGGCGGTAATTGGGCGCAGCGACCATCCATCTCTCATAAAGAGCGCGGAGCATCACTCGGGGGTATGTGGTTGAACACCGGTATCGACCTGCTCGATAGTCTCCTATCTAATTGGCTTTTACAGGCAATCGTCTCGGCAGCTATCTCTTGGCTCTTCAATAAGCTGGGTGATCCGTCGCCCTCATACCACGCGGTCCCGAGCGTGGCGGTTTCCCAAAGTCAGATCGTGATCCAAGGCGCGACGCCGGATGAAGTTAGGCGCGCCGTAGAGAACGCGCTTCGGCGGCGAAAACGCGAAACAGGCTCGCCTGCACAGGATCCGACACTCATCTTCTGCGTTTTAGCTCTCCGCGGCCTAATATATCCGTTGATTCATTATGGCATTGTAGTAGTAGATCTGATTCTCTGGTTTACGTTCCTGACCGGGTTTTCGGCTGCATTCTCACTATTTCGTGGATACAGAACCGGACTTTTCCAGGAGAGGCAATGGATCATTCGTACTATTGTTATATTACAGGAATGGTACGGAGGAACTCGGCTGGCAGGTTCTGGAGGACTTCGACCGCGAGCTGGCCGATATAGTCCCGGATGCTAAAGACTTGCTCTTTGAACTCGCCCTTTCGGGTGAACGCATTTCATTATCGAAGCTGCGTGGGGTAATCCAAGGGAAAGTCGGTGAAGAAGCTCTCGTCGAAACCGTCATCGATATTTAATCTGGGCCGGCTGTATCGGCGTTCTGACCGATCCGGGGGCCGTTTACATATCCGATTGCGGCTTCAAAGGGCCTTATATGCGTGCGCTAATGATGCGCGACGCTGACGCCCAAACCATTGTTTTCCACCCGACACTCGCTTCAATCTTCGCCACACCCTCTGCTGCACCCGCCAGGTCTGCCGCGTCCCGGAGAGAGCGGGAACGGGCGGATGAAAGACAGGGAACCCTCAGCATTTAACGGCCCTACGCCGGTCATAGGCGTTGATCGTGCAAATTTTTGTCAGGATGGATTTTCATTATCCAGCCTTCACGGTGACAAAGTTACCAGATGCATAATCATCAACAACAGATTGGGTAACTGATCCAACCCAATAGCCTTCAAGCGACTTTTGGGCAGCGGCGATTTGTTCTTTAGTGATTTGCATTTCCTTTCTGTTGATTGTAATGTACGGAAAATGTACGGCAATATAAAACCCAATCGAAGCAATATTATTGGTTATTTATATGAGGAGCGGCGGAATGAAAAAGAGCACGAACTTCCGTTTCAATTCAGACTTCCATCAGCGTATTAAACAGGCAGTAAATTCGCGGGGCGTTACGCTTACCGCATGGGTAGTTTTGCTTGTACGAAGAAGCTAAAGCGCGAAAAGCAGCGAGCAG
>Ga0306926_10004467_pt1 | contig 14696 bp, 9 predicted proteins | sample flu12Cox44000178_FD_203759 | JGI IMG/M metagenome (GOLD analysis project Ga0306926, IMG submission 203759) | Lab enrichment of tropical soil microbial communities from Luquillo Experimental Forest, Puerto Rico - flux8day.12C.oxic.44.000.178 (v2)... | ecosystem: Environmental > Terrestrial > Soil...
CAGCTAAACACCAGAATGCCCATACCGCACGGCAGATGACGACTAGCGCTAAGATAGAGAGCGCGGCAACCGAAGCGTTCGCTACAACTGCCAGGCCATTAATCGTGGCGAGCGCTCGCGGCTCCAAGCCGCTTCCCTGAGCGTTACCATACAGGATGATTAACGCTGGTGAATTCTTCCGGAGCACAAGCAGCATGAAAAGAACTCCGATAGAAATGGCCAGCTTAAACCCGGTCCATGCGGTCAGAATTGTAGCACCGGCTCGCAGCATACAGGCGAAGACCTAACAAGATTCGAACCAAATTTTGGACCTAATAAAGTGAATGTCCAAATTTTGGGTCTAATCCGGCTTGAGTTTATCGGGAGAAAGTAGAAAATCAGTCGCATGCTTGCAAGTTACGGCTTGGCGGGCGACTCCTCTCGGAATGACCTGAGGCAACTACACATCATAATACATTGCGAACTCGTACGGGTGCGGGCGGAGTCGCAGGGCGTCGTATTCTTTTTGTTTCAAGTCGATCCAGTTGGCGATGAAGTCTTCGTTGAAGACGTCGCCGCGCAACAGGAAGGCATGATCGCCCTGGAGCGCTTCGATCGCGCCGCGGAGGGAATCGGGGACGCTGGCGACCTGCGCAAGTTCTTCGGGCGGCAGTTCGTAGAGATTTTTGTCGAGCGGATCGCCGGGGTCGATGCGGTTTTGGATTCCATCGAGGCCGGCCAACAGCATGGCTGAGAACGCAAGATATGGATTTGCTGAGGCATCGGGCGTGCGAAACTCCAACCGTTTTGCTTTGGGACTGGCCGAGTAAGTTGGAATGCGGACCGCGGCGGAACGGTTGCGCGCGGAATACGCCAGATTAACCGGCGCTTCAAATCCGGGCACGAGACGCTTGAAACTGTTTGTAGTCGGATTGCAAAAGCAGGTGAGCGCGGATGCGTGTTTCAAAATCCCGCCGATGAAGAAGAGCGCCATCTCGCTCAATCCGGCGTAACCGTTTCCGGCGAACAACGGTTTGCCATCTTTCCAAAGCGAGATGTGGGTGTGCATGCCGGAGCCGTTGTCAGCGAAGAGTGGTTTCGGCATGAACGTGGCGGTTTTGTTGTGCTTCCGCGCGACGTTGCGAATGATATATTTGTAGTACTGCATCGAGTCGCTCATCACTTTTAGCGGAGCGAAACGGACGTCGATCTCGGCCTGGCCGGCGGTGGCCACTTCGTGATGCTGTTTGTCCACCGGAATCCCAGCCTTTTCGATCTCAAGCGCCATTTCGTTGCGGAGATCTTGCAACGAATCCATCGGCGGCACCGGGAAATAACCTTCTTTCGGTCGAATCTTGTAACCGACGTTTGGAAATTCCTCACGCGCGCTGTTCCAGTGACCTTCTACGCTGTCCACAAGGTGAAATGACGAATTGCCCGAGTAGCTAAAGCGCACATCGTCGAAGATGAAAAACTCCGCTTCGGGTCCGAAGAATGCGGTGTCGGCGATGCCGGTGCTCTTCAGGTAAGCTTCCGCTTTTTCGGCCACGCCGCGCGGGTCGCGGTCGTACGGTTCGCGCGTAATCGGATCGACAATAGTGCAAATGAGCGACAGCGTCGGCTCGGCATTAAAAATGTCGATCCATGCCGTCGCGGGGTCGGGAATGACCAACATGTCCGAGGCGTTAATTACCTTCCAGCCACGGATGCTCGAACCATCGAAGCCGAGGCCGTCGGTGAAAATATCGTCACTGTACTCGCTGAGAGTAGTAGTGAAATGCTGCCAGGTGCCGGGCAGATCGGTGAATTTGAAATCCACGAGTTTAACCTCGCGGTCTTTGATCATTTTGCTGACGTCGGATGGAGTTTTGTCTTTGGGCATTGTTTTAGTTGAGAGGTTGAGCAGTTGAGTGGTTGAAAAGAAAAATCGCTAAATCACTAAATCGTTAAATCGTTAAATCAACGCAGAACCGCTCTAACACTTCAACGGTTCAACGAGCGGTGCAGAGCGCCGTCACACAGCTTTTTCGCCGATCTCTTCCGTCCGGATGCGCACTGCGTGTTCCACAGGGAGAACAAACACTTTCCCGTCCCCGATCTTGCCGGTCTTCGCTGCGGCCACCACGACATTGACCGCCTTTTCAATCAAGTCGTCAGCCATCACCACTTCCACTTTCACTTTGGGCAGAAAATCAACCGTGTACTCGCTGCCCCGGTAAATTTCGGTGTGTCCCTTTTGCCGGCCGAAGCCTTTGACTTCGGTGACAGTCATCCCTTCGATGCCAAGCTCGGCCAGTGCTTCTTTGACCTCTTCGAGCTTGAACGGCTTGATGATGGCTTCCAGTTTTTTCATTTCAAATTAAGCTTGGCGTCGCGCGGCAGGTCGAAAGCTGTGCGCAGCATGCGCTCTCTTAGCAATGCGGCGAGGCGAATGCAATCACGAATTTTCAGTGCAATCGCTGCGTCATCCTTGAGCGGAGCGACGCGGAGTCGATAGATCCCATGGAATTAACTATTGGTTCCGCGACGCGATTCCTCGACTTCGCTCCAAATGACGGGCCTCGAACGCTGGGCAAATTTGCCAAAAATTTCTGGCGCTTATACTCCAACTGATGTCCCGCGATTCTTTCGTTCATCTCCATCTGCACACCGAATACTCGCTCTTGGACGGCAGTATCCGGATGAAAGAGCTGATGAAGAAGGCGGCAGAATTCAAGATGCCCGCGGTCGCCATCACGGATCACGGCAACTTATTTGGCGCGATTGAATTTTACCAGGAAGCGCAGCGCGCCGGAGTGAAACCGATCATTGGTTGCGAGGCTTACGTCGCGCCCCGATCGCACAAGGACCGGCCGGCATCACGACGCGATTCCGCTTATCACTTCACTCTGTTGGCCGAAAACGAAACGGGGTACCGAAACCTGATCAAACTCCTAACAGCGGCGCATCTGGATGGTTTTCATTACGCAGCGAGGATCGATAAAGAGCTTTTGTCGGCGCATGCGGCAGGGCTGATCGGACTGAGCGGTTGCCTCGCTGGCGAAATCAATACTGCGATTCAGGCGAACAATCTCGAGAAAGCGAAACAGAGCGCCGCCGAATACCGCGAGATTCTTGGCGCCGAGAATTTCTTCATGGAAATGCACGACCACGGCATGGAAGCGCAACGCCTGTGCAACCGTGTCCTCCCGCAGATTGCCCGGGACATCGGTGTCGGACTCGTGGCAGCGAACGACGTTCATTTTTTGCGCCGGAGTGATCACGACGCGCACGATGTAATGCTGTGCATCGGCACCGGCAAAATGGTTCAAGACGAAAACCGGATGCGATATGTGCCGGAGTTGTATTTCAAATCGCCGGCCGAAATGCGCGAAGTCTTCCGCGATTTCCCTGAAGCGATTTCAAATACGCTCCAAATCGGCGAGCGTTGCCATCTCGAGCTTGAATTTGGGCGCTCTAAATATCCCGAGTATCCGGTTCCACCCGGGAAAACGCGCGAGGGTTATTTGCGCGAGCTTTGTTATCAAGGCCTGCGCGAACGCTACGGCGAGCGGGCGACGACCGATACGGAATTGCTCAAGCGGCTCGATTACGAACTCGGCGTGTTGGAGAAAACCGGGTTCGTTAGTTATCTGCTCATCGTTTGGGATTTCATCCATTTCGCCAAGGAGCGGCGCATCCCGGTTGGCCCGGGTCGCGGTTCGGCCGCGGGATCGATGGTCGCTTACGTTCTGGGAATTACCGATATCGATCCGTTGCAATACGGGTTGATTTTCGAGCGATTTCTGAATCCCAACCGCGTTTCTCCGCCGGACATCGACGTTGATTTTTGCGAAGCGCGTCGCGGTGAAGTGCTCGAATATGTCCGACAAAAGTATGGTGAACGCCGCGTGGCGCAGATCATCACTTTTGGCAAGCTCAAAGCGAAAAGCGTCGTGCGCGATGTCGGGCGAGTGATGGGCTGGAGCTATCGCGATGCCGATCGGATCGCAAAGATGATCCCTAATGAATTGAGTATCACACTCGATTCCGCCGTAGAAAAAAATCCGGAATTGAAACGAGCGGTGGCAACCGAGCCTGCGACCCGGCAGCTTTTTGATTATGCGAAAATTCTCGAAGGCTTGTCGCGGAATGCAGGTGTGCACGCAGCGGGCGTTGTGATCGCAGATCGCGACTTATCTGATTACATCCCGCTTTGTCGCGATGTGAAGGGCAACGATGTGATCAGCCAGTATCCCATGGGGCCGCTCAACGATCTGGGACTTCTTAAAATGGATTTCCTCGGATTGAAAACGCTGACCGTGATCGAAGACACGCTGACTCTTATTCGCAAACGTGAGCCAAACTTCTCGCTGAAAAATATTCCGCTCGATGATGGCGCTGCCTTTGGCCTCTATAACCGTGGCGAAACGATCGGCCTTTTCCAGATGGAATCGGGCGGGATGACGAATTTGTCGAAGCAATTCCATGTAAAGAAGCTCGACGACATTATCGCGTTGATCGCGCTCTACCGGCCTGGCCCGATGGAGCTCATCCCCGAATATGTCAAAGCGAAGAAGGGCATTACGCCGATCAAATATCTGCACCCATTACTGGAGGACATCTGTGCCGACACCTACGGGGTGATGATTTACCAGGAACAGGTGATGGCTGCTGCGAGCAAGCTTGCCGGCTACTCGCTCGCGCAGGCTGATCTTCTCCGGCGCGCCATGGGCAAAAAAGACAAGGAGAAGATGGCGAAAGGGAGAAAAAATTTCATCGACGGTTGTGCGCGCACGAACAAGATCCCGGAGAAAAAAGCAAACGCGATTTTCGATTTGCTGGAAAAATTCGCCGGTTACGGATTCAACAAAAGCCACAGCGCGGCTTATGGCGTGATCAGTTATCAAACTGCCTATCTCAAGGCGCATTACCCGGTGGAATTCATGGCGGGTTTGCTCAGCAACGAAATCAATAACACGGAAAAAATTTCCGTGTTCGTTGGCGAATGCAAACGCATGGGCATTTCCATTCTGCCGCCGGACACCAATAAGAGCGGTTTGAAGTTCATGCCGGAAGCTGTAGCCACGGGCGGTGACCGCGGCGGCATAGAGCATTCAAAGACAGCCGCAGCCGGCGACGGCGGCTACAGCGCTATTCGTTATGGTTTGGCGGCGATCAAACACGTCGGCGAAAGCGCAATGGAAGCCGTAATTCGGGAGCGCGAACAGCAAGGCGATTTTGTTTCGTTGGAGGATTTCTGCACCCGGCTGGACTCGCGCGTCGCCAACCGGAAAATGCTGGAAAGCCTTATCAAGGCCGGGGCTTTTGATTTTCTTGGCCGAGATCGCGCCGAACTTTACGGCTGTATCGATGATGCTGTGAGCGCCTCTGTTGCAGCGCAACGGGACCGGCTCGCTGGTCAGGTTTCACTGTTTGATGAAGCAACTGCTTCTGCCACGTCGAGGAAGAGGCCGGTAACGCGATGGAGCGAGCATGAAAAGCTTTCGTACGAGAAAGAGCTTCTCGGTTTTTACGTCAGCGGACATCCACTCGATGCATACGTGGATGTTTTTGCAGCGAAAAATTATCGGTCGATTGCGTCGTTAGGCGATCTCGACGATCGTGCTTCCTTCAAGATCGCTGGAGCGATTGTGCAGGTCGAAAAAAAGTTTACCCGAAAGGAGGGCAAACCTTTTGTGGTTCTTTGGATCGAAGACTTGACGGACATGCTGGAAGTCGTCGTGTGGAACGAGGTTTACGTGAGAGTCTCGGATGCGCTCGCAGCGGGACGCGTTGTTGAGATAAAAGGAACCGTGGATAAACGCGAAGAAGCCCTTCGCGCTACGGCGCTGGAAATCAGATCGCTTCCACTTGGAAAAACCAATGGGGCCAATGAAAGTCGAGGAGATTCATTCGAGCAGTCGGTTGTTCTGCTGCAGTTTTCTTCCGCAACAACATGCGAGGAATTGCGGCAGGTACACGAGATTCTGGTCACCTCACCGGGCCCGCGGCCAGTTCAACTGCTGTTTAATCGCGGTGACGGTAATCCTTTACGCTTGGATGCAGGCGCGGAACTTCGCGTGAACCTCACGCAGGAGTTGGAGGAAAAGCTTTCGCGTTGGCTGGTCACGCCGAACCGCCAATGACCCGGCTATTGCCGCTTCTTTTGTTTTTTTGGGGGCGCTTTCGGAGCTGCTTCGATTCGCGGCAGGGCCCCGAGCAACAAAGTTTTTTCCTCCGGTCCTGTACCCAGGCACAGTGGAAAGTTGCGCGCGAGACCGGCTGGATTGGAAATGCCGAACAACGGGGTGCTGCTTTCTTCTTTCACGCTGATAGTCCAAGACGATTGAAATAGACCGCCGCGGAACTCCAACTCTCCTACAGCAGGCGCGAGAGGCAATGCTGCCGGCACAATTTCAATTTTGTTCACGCAATCAATTAGATGCAAAGTGAGATCGAAGATCGGCGTCGACCCGGTGAGGCTGATCGTGATGTCGTTTGTGTCCTTGAAATCAATTTCCCCACGAACCAGCACATCCACGTCTTTGGTTGCGGCATTGAAAAATTCCAGCTGAGCGCGATCACCCTCGAAGACGATGCGGCTGCTCGCTTCAGTGAGATTGAACCAAGCCCCGCTGCTGGCAGACAACTTTCCGTTCACAAGCTGCACATCGCCAACGATGCGCGGATGTTGCAACGTTTCCGAAAGCGAAATGCTTCCACTCAGAATCCCGTCTTGGAAAATTTCAGGATGAAAAAGTTGAGGCGTCTTTGCCAGAAAGATTGACGGAAAATCGAGTGTGATGTTGACCGAAGATAACTGGAAAGCGTTCCAATTTGTTCCGATGCGCAATGGGAAATTCGCGGTGAAAGCAATCGGACTGGAACCTGGCGCACGAATCATGCCGCGCGCATCCCAGTTACTGGAGGCGATTGTTGCCTGAACATCTACGGGAATCGAGCTGGCGCTCTTTCCAGTTGGTCCACGAAAGCCAGAAGAAAGATAATCGAGCAAATTATCGGCACGTGCATCGAGCGTCCCCGAATAGTTGTGCTCGCCGGACATTTGAATGTGGCCTGTCCCGGCGAGGGAATCGTTCTTGCGTTTGATCTCCAACTGTTCAATCTCCAAATCGGCCGCTTTCAAGTTCAGTTTGGCGCTCAAGCTGTCGATTGCTGTTTTGAAAAGTGTTAGAGCCGCACCTTCAATCGTCAGGTTTCCGCCGAGTTGTCGTGCGCGTGTGTTCAACGCTCCTTCGACGATGAGTGTTCCAGCGAAATCGCCAGATTTCGCGCCAAAAAGAGCCGTGAAATCGCCGAGGTTGTTGATTGTCGCTGCAATGTCGCCGCGAAAATCGGGGCTGAGCCAGTCGGAGGATTTTGAGGAAAACGACGCCTGACCGCTTAAGGTCAGCTGATTGGTTTTCTGCTTGATGTAGAGCTGCTGGAGTTGGATTTGCTGATTGTAGAGCGAGGCGCCGAGCATGATCGCTTCGGCGGTGCGATTGCGCCAGGTGAGCCCGGTCACTTCAGTCCAAAGCGAGGCGGTTACGTCTGCCGGACGCGCCAGATTTCCACGAAAAGTAAAATTGCAGGCGTGAATCAAGCCGCCGAAGCGATCAGTCAATCCGATTGCTTCGGAAGTTTGGGCGAGGGAAATATCGGTGGCAGCGCCAGCGACCTTCCAGTTGTAACGCGGAGAATGCCATTCATGGGCAATGTTGCCGCGAATTTTTCCACCGAAGACGTCGGCATCAAATTCTAATCCAACTTGTTGACTACCGAGACGCGAGAAATCGAAGGAAACGGACTCAAGGTCGAGGCCGCGCGCCAAGGTGAGTCCGGCGAGGGTTAGTCGATTTGCATCCCAGCGAGTCGCGCCGCACAATTGTGAAAAGGTTTGACGCAACCACGGCGACGCGATCATGAGCTCGCCCGCGCTGAAGCGACCGGCTTCGATCTCGCTGGTGAAGAAAGTTCCGTTGCGGAGCAAGATCAGCGTCGGTCCGTCCTGCACGCGCATCTCTGAGCTGTGAACGCTGCATTTCTGCGGGAGCAACCTTTGGAGTGTTCCCCAACCGGATTTGGTTATCCCTCGGACGTTCGGATTCTCGCGGCGGATTTCCCCATGTAGATCTTCAACCGACAGATCTCGAATGGCGCCGCCTGGTCGGCGCAAGAGAATGCGGGCGAAATTAAAATCGAGCTGCGCCTGTGTCGCAGTGAGGTCGATGTGCAATGCATCCGGCCGCGCGCTTTTCAGATGAACGCTGCGAATCACGACCGGCTGTAGAAACGGCGCGTCGATCTTATCGATACTTACGATGAGCCCTTCCTGTCGGCATTTCCACCAGACCCACAAACGAAGGCCGTTGGAAACGGTAAATGGCGCTAACGCAATCGCCAGAAGGCCCGCGAGCAAGAGTAGGAGAACAATGAGAGGAAATCGATTTTTCAGGGTCATTTGCAGCGGCGTGGAAAATGACGAATGACAAAGGTCGAATGACGAATCAATGACGAAGCTCGAATGAGCAAAGGATTGCCGGCCCCTTTTCCCCGTCTTCGGGTTGCGTCATTCATTTTGCTTCTTTGTCAGGAGTGTCTGTGAAAACCAAATGCAGCGGTTGTGTCGTGTGAATCCGTTCCTTGAGTTGCTGCTGCAATGTGTGTTCGGCTTCATCAGGAAGACGGCTTTCTGCCGCTTTTTTCCAAGCAAGCTGAGGCAAAACAGATAATTCTCCTTGGAGATCTTGCCCGGAAATTCGGTTCCACAGTCCGTTTTCGAACGCGAGAACGTCCACCTGCTCCTGCTCGACACCAAGAATTTGACCGTGTGGCAGCTGAACAACGATTTCCTCGGGGCGAATATCGATTGAGAGATTTTGCTGTAGATCAAAACCAGCTTTGGCCATGAATGTGCCATGCAGTTTCACGCGCTTAGAGCACCGACCCAGGTATGAAGGAACTCGTGTTCGACTTCGATGCGTCTTGAGAGCACGACCAGCTGGCTCACTGGCGTGGTTTGTTCCATACAGACGCGCTCGTTGATCATGATGCGCGGCTGCAGGTGCGCGATGTCGATGAAAGCAGCGCGGAACTCTTTCCCCAGCTTCTCGAGTTCGGCGGTGCTTTGCCGCGCTGTGCGCGCCGGCCAAGTCTCCACGCGCAAAAACATGATGACGACGGCAATCGCGAGAATCAACGCGACTAGTGTGAACGCCAGCGGCCAGGAGATGCGACCCAGTCTTGTTGAGTTCGACATTGGACGTTGGACTTCGTGCGCCCGCTCGCGATTCATCGGAGTTGGGCGTTTGTTTTAAGGCGGCAATCGAGCAAGAGCATGATCACGAGCAAGAGCAAGAAGAAAGACGCAGCCGTTCGCCTTCGAAAAAAATTACCGCCCCCCACACCCGAGAGGGCGTGAAGGGCGGCTGTTCCCCCCAGAACAATCGTAGAAAACGTTTAACGCTACTAAACGAGCTTCAGGCTGGTGGCAACAAAATTTTATATGAAAATTTTCAGTATCCTTCGACCGGCGCCCCGACACGGCAAAAGACCCATGATCGGAAAAAATAAACGACAACGTCCGCTTTGGCAAAGCCGTTGGCACCCGTGCGAAATCGCAGCGAGATCGGGTTGCACAAGCGCGCGTCGCGGTCTCTAGTTTTACATGCGTAAGTTGCGTGACGACGGCCCGTCCTCGCGCAGCTTTGCCGGTTCGTTGCTGGTTGCTCACCCCGGTATGCTTGATCCAAATTTCCGGCGCACGGTGCTTTTCATTTCCGAGCATGACCCGAACGAGGGCGCCCTGGGCGTGATCATCAATCGGCCGCTCGACAGGCAAGTGGCCGATTTGGTCACCGACGAACCGCCGGCGAACCTCGCCGAGCTGCCGGTGTTTCTCGGCGGCCCAGTTGGAAAAAATCAACTGATGTTTGCTGCGCTTGAATGGCAGAAGGCCGGGGGACTAAAACTCAATCACAACGTCGCCCTTGAACAAGCCGGTGACGCAGCCGGGGAGCAAAACCTGGTTACAATTTGCGCATTTGTAGGCTACGCCGGCTGGGGAGCAGGCCAGCTTGAAAGCGAGCTGAAGCAGAAAGCGTGGCTTGTTCAAAAAGCTAATCCGTCGCTGCTCAAACTCGATCGCCTGCCAAATCTCTGGTTTGAGATTATGCGCAGCCTTGGACCGTGGTATAAAATGCTGGCCGCCGCTCCGGACGATCCGTCGCTCAACTGACGGTGAACTTGTGAGACGTGAGAAGTGAAATGTGAGATGTAATTTGGCTTGATTCTACCTCTCACTTCTAACTAATCACTTCTCACCGTTCAAATGATCATCGGCGTCCCGAAAGAAATTAAAGAGCAGGAGCAGCGCGTCGCGCTGTTGCCGTCGGCTGCGAATCAACTCGCCCGACGCGGGCATTTAGTGCTGGTGGAAAAAAATGCCGGGATCGGCTCCGGTTATCCGGATGAAGATTACGTCAAAGCTGGCGCTGAAATCATCGATCAAGCGAAGGACGTTTTCGCGCGCGCCGACCTGATTGTGAAAGTGAAGGAACCTCTGCAAGCTGAGCTTCCGCTGCTGCGCAAGGGCCAAATCCTTTTTACATATTTGCATCTGGCTGCGAGTAAATCTCTCACCGAAGCGTTGCTAAAATCGGGCGTGACCACAGTGGCCTATGAAACCATCCAGATCGACCACCGTTTGCCGCTGTTGGAACCGATGAGCGAGATCGCCGGTCGCATGTCGGTAGTGATGGGCGCGAATTTTCTGGCAAAATACAATGGCGGCAGCGGAGTGTTGCTCGGTGGTGTGCCGGGAGTTTTGCCCGGGCGAGTAGTGATTATCGGAGGTGGCACTTCAGGCGTGAACGCTTTGCGCATGGCAAAGGGCCTCGGCGCGGATGTGACCATTCTCGATATCGATGTTGAGCGCTTGCGATTTCTCGATCTGGTGATGGAGAACTTGCACACTTTGTATTCGAACGAAGCGAATCTGAACGAATTAATGCCTGACTGTGATTTACTCATCGGCGCCGTGCTCTTGCCGGGTGCGAAGGCACCGAAGCTCATCACGCGCGCGATGTTGCGGAAGATGAAGCGCGGCAGCGTCCTGGTAGATATTTCCATTGATCAAGGCGGCTGCGCGGAGACATCGCGACCAACCACGCATCTTGATCCCGTCTATGTCGAGGAAGGCGTCACGCACTATTGCGTGGCAAACATGCCCGCTGCATACGCGCGCACCGCTACGCAAGCCCTTACTAATGTCACCTATCGCTATGTGGAATTACTCGCGGACTTCGGCCTTGATGGTGCGTGCAAAAAGCAGCCCGCTCTGATTGGAGGGATCAACACCCGCGATGGACGACTTACTTGTCGAGCGGTGGCGGATGCGCACGGACTCAAATACGAACCTCCGCTCTAGCCAGCGCTCATCAAAGACTTCGCGCTGAAAAGTTAATTCCATCGCGCCAAAAAAACCGCCTTGCTCCATTTATCCAATTACAGCAATGTGCCGTTTCAAACTAGCACCTATGAAAAAATATATCTGTATTTTGGCCGGTGCCGCACTGCTTGCGGCGTGTGAGCAAAAGACCGAGACAACTCAGCCGGCGGCTACTCCAGCCTCCACGAGTCCGCCCTCAGCGGCAAACGTTCCAGCGGCTGAGTCTCCGGCTGCGACAACTGAGTCGCCAGCTACAACAACTGAATCGCCGGCCGGAGCAGCTGAATCGCCGGCTCAGTCGCCACCCAGTTCGTAAATTCTGGGCCTTTCTTCTGAGTCTTCTCCTGAGGGTGGCCTCTGGCGAAGACTTCTGCTGTAAGTCGCGCGAGATGCAGCCACCAGGTTCGTTCTCTTTTCCAAAAGCGCGGCGCCTGACGCGCGCGTCAGAATATGAGCGCGTGAAACGAGACGGTTCGGCCCGAGGCAGCAGACTGCTAAGGCTCAGTGTCGTGGCGGTCGAGAATTCTGGTTGCTGCCGTGTCGGCTTTGTTATTTCGCGTCGTCTCGGAAGCGCGGTCGTTCGCAATCGCGTTCGGCGCCGTCTCCGGGAAATTGTGCGCCATCACCAGCATCACTTGCGAGAAGGCTTTTGGATTGTGCTTATTGCAAGGAAGGATGCCCCGACCGCGGACTATCGCGCCTTGGAACATGAGTGGTTGCGTCTGGCAAGGCGCGCTTCTATCCTGCTTTGATGCTCGGGCTGGTTCGTTTTTTCATTCGCATTTATCAGTGCACGCTCTCGCCGCTGCTCCGTTTGCTTTGCGGTCCTGATTTCGGCTGCAGATTTACGCCGACTTGTTCGGCATATTTTTTGGAGGCAGTGGAGGTGCATGGGATCCGCCATGGAAGCTGGCTGGGATTGAAGCGTCTCGCTCGATGCCAGCCCTGGGGCGGATGTGGATACGATCCCGTTCCACACTGCGAAAATCCAGCATCGAGCTCGCCCGCCGTGGCGGGCATCCAGTGTCCAGCATCGGAGTCAGTCGCTGAATAAGCGCTTCGCCGGAATTTATGGATCGAACTGCGTGGATCGTCGTTGCTCTTTGTGTGATTGGGCTCGTCTTGTGGGAATTCTATCTGGCAAAACAGATGGCCCCCAGGCCTGCTCCCGTTAGCGTTGCGCTGGGGCGGCCATCGCCGACGGCCTCTCCCGCAATTCTTGCACCTTCGCCGTTACCGACTCCCGTCGCCGAAGCTGCGCCAAGCAGCGCACCAACTCCGAGCTTTACCGAAAAGATCGAAACATTGCGCAATTCAGATGTTGAGCTGCGGCTGACAAATCGCGGCGGTGGAATTAAGGAAGCGATCCTGCTCAAGCAAATAGCCGAGAAAGGACAGCAGGTTGTCTTAAATTCAGATCAGAGCGTACCGATCGGCGCAATTTTGGAGCAACCGTCCACGCCAACGTTCCCCGAGTTTACCGCCTCTGCGCAATCGGATTCGGTTCAATTTGAGCGTACAACTGCCGAGCAGGTCGCGATTCGAAAAAAGTTCTATTTCGAAAAATCTCCGGAGAACAAAGACAACTACGTTGTCGAAATGGATGTCGATCTCGAGAACCGGGGAGACAAGCCGTATCGAAGCAGTGGCTATTTTGTGGCGCTTGGTTCCGCGGCCCCGATTCATCCGAGGGATTACCCTTCGTACACCCGGCTGGTCTGGTCCATTAACGGAACAGCAAAGGGAATTGACGTGGGTTGGTTCGGAAGCAGTAGCGGTTTTCTCGGTGTGGGGCAGCGGGCTGCCCGGCCCTATTACCAGGAGAGCATTGCGGGTGCGGAATGGGTTGCGGTCAGCAACCAATTTTTCACGACGCTAATGGCGCCGCTCACTGCCAAGGCGACTGGCGTCTGGGGCCGGCGTTTTGATATTGATCGCGCGCCGGACCAGAAATTACTCGGAATCGAGGGCGCGCTCGGCATGCCGGCATTCGAACTGCAGCCCGGCCAAACCTATGGCGCGCGTTTCGAGATCTACGCTGGCCCGAAGCTTTACCATCGTCTCGCGCAACTGCCGCACAATGAGGCAGAGGTCATGGACTTCGGGATCTTCAAGGTGGTGTGCCAGTTTCTGCTTAACTTCATGAACCTGCTGCACAGTTGGCTCCATGACTACGGCCTCGCGATCCTAGCCCTGACTACCATCATCAAACTCACGCTTTGGCCAATCCAAAACAAAGCCAATCGCTCTATGCGCCAGATGGCCGCGCTGTCGCCGAAGGTGCAGGAGCTGCGCGACAAATACAAAGACGATCCAACCCGGATGAACCAGGAAATGATGAAGCTCTACAAGCAATACGGCATTAATCCGGTCGGTGGCTGTTTGCCGATGATGATTCAAATCCCGATCTTTTTCGGTCTCTTCAAAATGCTCGGCCAGGCAGTGGAATTGCGAAACGCAAAATTTCTTTGGGTAAAAGATCTTTCGCAGCCTGACACGATAGCGCACCTGCCGTTGCTCGGTTGGCCGATCAACATTATTCCGCTGTTGATGGCCGCGACCCAGATCTGGCTCATGGCAATGACGCCCAAGACGGGCGATCCGACACAGCGCCGGGTGATGATGTTCACGCCGCTGATCTTTCTGTTTATCTGCTACAATTTTGCGGCTGCTCTGGCTTTGTATTACACTGCACAAAATCTTTTCAGCATCCTGCAATTTTATCAGAATAAACGACAACCCGCGCCGACGCTTGAGAAAGTTGCGCCTGCTGGAAAACGAAAGCGATGATGACGCCGAAAGATCTCCTTGACACCATCCTGGGTTATCTCGGTTTCGTTGTGCAAATCGAGGAAACCACTAATGACGGTGGCAACGCGACGCTGCAGATTTATACCGAAGAAAGCCGGCGCCTCATTGGACGCAACGGCGAAACGCTAGAGGCCATTCAGTTTTTGCTAAACCGGCTGCTGCAAGCGAAGGACAAAGATGCTGAAAAAGTCATCGTCGATTGCGAACACTACCGTTCCATGCGCGAAGATCGGATCGTGCAACGCGTGCGAGAATTGGCCGATCGCGTGCGCATCACGGGCCGTTCGCTTCAGCTCGAGCCGATGAATTCCTATGAGCGGCGCCTTGTCCACAACGCGTTCAAGGACGATCCGGAGGTCGCCACGTGGAGTCCGTCCGATTCCGCGCGCATCAAGCAAATCACGCTGCTAAAACGCCGACCAAAAAAGGAGACGGCGCAAGGAGCGACGGCTTCCTAATCCTCGCCGTTTTC
>Ga0306926_10004468_pt1 | contig 14695 bp, 14 predicted proteins | sample flu12Cox44000178_FD_203759 | JGI IMG/M metagenome (GOLD analysis project Ga0306926, IMG submission 203759) | Lab enrichment of tropical soil microbial communities from Luquillo Experimental Forest, Puerto Rico - flux8day.12C.oxic.44.000.178 (v2)... | ecosystem: Environmental > Terrestrial >...
GCCTGCTCGCGGTGGACATTCAGCGCAAGATGCTCGAGCGCTTACGCCGCCGCGCCGGCAAAGCCGGATTGCTCGAGCGGATTGACGCGCGCCTGGCACCGGCCGAATCCATGGGCATCGGCGAGTTTGCAGGATCGGTCGACTTTACGTTAGCTTTTGCGGTGGTTCATGAGCTACCGGACGCTTTGCGTTTTTTTCGGGAGGCGGCGGCTGCTTCCAAGCGCGGCGCTACTCTTCTTCTCGCGGAACCGAAAGGTCACATCAAGGAATCGGAGTTTGAAAACGAACTGAAGCTTGCGTCGCAGGCGGGCTTCGAACTGATCGGGCATCCAACCATCAAGGGCAGCCGCACCGCGGTGCTCAGGAAAGACTGAGTCCTCACTTAACAGTCGAGAGTCGCAGGTTTCGCGCCGACAAACTCGCTCGGACGGCTTTTAGATCCGAATGAAACCGAAATGAACGAGCGTGAGCGTAGACGCGGCGACAACGATCCACAACGTCAGTCCCTGCAACAGGGGGCGAATACCGACTTTCGAAAGCGTTTGCCTGTTGAGCCCCGTGCCGATCAGGAACAGAGTCACGGCGAGGCCAATTCTGCCAAGATGATTGAGCCCCGCGAACACCGGCTGAAAAGTGGGCAACAGGGTATTCAGGAGCGCTGCGAAGCAGAAGAACAAGATGAACCACGGCCACTGAATGCGGGACTTGCTCTTCAGTACGACCGCCGTTACCACCGAAAGAGGCACAATCCAAAGCGCGCGTGCGAGCTTGACCGTAGTTCCCACCGCAAGAGCCGCCGAGCCGTAGCGCGCCGTCGCGCCAACGACAGAACTGGTGTCGTGGATCGCCAAGGCGGACCACAGCCCAAACTGCGTCTGGCTCATGTGCAGCGCGAATCCAATAACGGGGAACAAAAAGAGCGCGACCGAGTTGAGAATGAACACGGCTCCAAGCGACACGGCCATCTCCTCTTCGCTGGCTCCCGCGATCGGTCCCACCGCGGCGATGGCGCTGCCCCCACAAATTGCGGTGCCGGCGCTAATCAGAAAGGAGGCTTTCTTACTGACGTGAATAAGATAGCCGAGCCCAACTCGCAGCAGCATCGCCGCGGTGATGCTGACCGCTGTGTAAAGGATGCCGGAGCGGCCCGCCTGAATGACCTCGTGCAGGTTCATACCGAACCCTAATCCGATGACGGAAGCCTGAAGGAGAAACTTCGCAAGGCTTTTGCTCTCGACGTGAAACGGATGCGCTAAAGTGAGGCCATAAAGGAGACCGCCCAGAAGTGCGAGCGGCGGCGAGAGGAAACCGCTGGCCGCTAGGATCAGTCCAACGGAAAACAGCTTCTTGTTCATTCCGCCAGTCTGCCGCGGCCTCGGCATCCGCGTCCAAGCAACAATTCTAATTCCCGATTAGCGGAACTTATCGGCTCACGGCACGGGATGAGGCGAGTTTTCTCGGGGCACCCGAAACAAGCCGCGCGCGGGCCAGAGCGAATTCCCGGAAAGCGGCAGTGGGGCCCTGCGGTTCGGGGCTGGTTCGCGAGACCAAAGAGAAATGGCGCGTAATGCGCAGGCCCGCGACTTCGACCGTCTTTACCGTACGCAATTCCAATTCCTTCGCGATGGCCCAATGTGAGACGAACCCTACGCCAAGTCCCGCTTCCACCGCGGATTTGATCGCCTCCGTCGAATCCAGATACATCACGCTGTCGAAAGCCTTGAGCTTGAGTCCTGCCCGTTGAAGAGCCGTTTCGACAACGCGTCGCGAACCGGAACCCTGCTCGCGCATGAGCATCGTCGAAGCTAGCAGTTGCTGACGCGAGACACGGTTTGCCTCGAAATCCACGTGCGCGATCAAAACCATTTCGTCTTCCATGAAAGGTTCTGTGCGTACCTCGCGGTGGCGAGACGGGCCTTCGATGAGCCCGATAGAAACCTGGTCGCGCAGAAGCAGGTCGACGATTTGCTCGGTATTGCCGCTGTGGAGCGAGAACCTGATGCGCGGATGTTCGGCCAGAAACGCGCCAATGAGCCGCGGAAGGACGTACTGCGCGATGGTTGTCGATACGCCGATGGAAAGTTCACCGGACAATTGCCCTTCCCCTTTCGCCAGCTCCTGCTCGGATTCGGCGACAATGGCTAAGATTCGTTGGGCCTGCCGCAGCAGAAGGCGTCCTTGAGGAGTTAGAGACACGCGACCCCCGGTGCGATCGAACACGCGGACCCCAAGATCGTCTTCGAGTGCCTTGATCTGAAGCGTGACGGCGGGTTGCGTCAAAAAGAGTTGTTCCGCTGCTTTTCGAAAGCTGAGGTGCTCGGCAACCGTTCGAAACACCTTTAGCCTGAAGTTCTCGAGTTGTGCCACAAGAGGATTATCCACCGAAACGGTGGAATCCGGCCCACTGGATCCTGGACCTACCAGAGTAGCTTCAAACCAAGTTGCACTTGGCGCGACGTTGTCGCCCTCGACGTAATCACGCCCGCCGTGGGCGACGGCCCTCCTGTTGCCGCTGCGTAGACGACCGGGTTCGGTGTGTTGAGGTTCGTGTGGTTGAATAGATTGAAGAAATCAGAGCGGAATTGCAGGTTCACGCGCTCCGACAAGGACCAGCGCTTCGCCAAGCCCAGGTCAAACTGCTTAAGCGAAGGCCCTTCTAGAATGTTGCGCCCCACGTTCCCATAGCTCCCTGCCATGGGTTGGATAAAGGCCAACGGATTGAAGTATTCGTTCGGACCGCCCAGGATCAGCTTGCCGTTGAAATTCGGATTCCACGATGGACGCACCGGGTTGCGCGTGTCTCCGTCATTCGATGGGTTGTAGGAGAGTTGTGGCGTAAACGGCAGGCCGGATTCCAGCGTAACGATGCCGCTGACCTGCCAGTTTGCGGTCAGCCACCCTTTCCAAGACTCTCCGAGCGACGAGCCGGGCCGTCCAAACGGCAGATCGTACGTCGCCTGGATGACGCCGGAGTGCCGCACATCAAACGACGCGCGGCCGTAATGCGCGTGGGGCCGCAGCGGATCGGAAAGGAACGCCGGAGAATTGGTCGCGACGGTCGTATTCAGGTTGTCGAGGTCATCCAGAGCCTTCGAAAACGTGTAAACGCCTCGAAACTGCAAACCATTCGCCCAATGACGATTCACGTCGACTTCGAGCCCATGATAAGAACCGACACCTTCCGAGAACCAATGCGTCGTGTTCCACACGGCGTTGTTGGCGAGCGCTGCGCCGGGCGGAAAATAGAGTGTTCCGGCGGGATATCCAGCGGGGCACGGCGAGGCTGGGCCGCCGGCGACGGCAGGTTCGCGTCCAGTGAAAGCAACTCGTGATAGCCCTGCGAGCCCACGTAACCGATGCCAAGCGCGGTATCGGAGAAAAGCTGGCGCTCAATTTTCAGGTTCTACGATTCGATGGTGGGAGTTTTCAGGTTTGGCTGGACCCCGCTCGGGATGACTTTAGCGTTCGAATAGCCGGAATCCGGCGAAATACTGGAAAACGGAATGCTTTTCACGGCGTATACGGTGTTGTAGGGTCCGTTCTGATCGAGACGGTAGCTCAAGTTATCGAGCAGGGCGTTATAGGTTCCAAATCCCGCCCGAATCACAGTTCTTGTTGAACCAAACGGCGACCAGGCAACAGCGACGCGCGGGGCAGGGAGGAATTTCGCGTTGTTGACTGCGAGTGCGGAGCCGCTCACGAACGGCTTGGTGAGAATGACGCCGTTCGAATCGAAGAGATAGTTAGAGGCGCGGCCTTGAGCCTCGTTCCAGCCATTGGTAAATTCTGCGCGGAAACCGAGCCGCAATTCCAGGTCGGGCTTGATTTTGATCGCGTCCTCGACGAACGCGGCGCCTTCGATGGAGCGCCATCCTAACGGGGTGTAGCTCGGGGTGTAGGTGTAGGTGCTGACCTGTCCCTCGAGAAAGGTCTGCAGGTTGGTGAAAGAGGCTTGTCCATATTGGTCCTGCACCAGGGAATCGTTGGACTGAATCCGCTGGAGCCACGCGCCGAAGCTGAAGGCGTGCTGTCCGCGGGTATAGGAAAGCTGATCGGAGCCGGTAAACAGATTGCGTACCGCGCGCAGATTGCTGCCGGCGTTTGTTCCGCCGTTGGTGATCTGAGAGGCTCCACTCAGAGTCGTGCCGCCACCGACAACCACGGCGCCGACGGGTTGCCCTGCGTGGATCCAGCCCGGCAGGTCGACTGTTGTGCCGCTATCGAAAACGAACGCTCCGCGCGAAAAGCCAAAGACAGCCTTGTTGACGAGGGTCGAAGAAAACACGTGCGTCTCGCTCAGGCTCGCGACCTGGGAGCGCAAAGAAACATTGTCGAAGCTGTGCGGGTTTGTCGTAGGAGAATGCGCCTGGCTGTCATCCATCGTGTAGATTGCGGCCAACGAGTCGCGCGTAGAAAAAATCTGGTCGAGCCGGGCGGTGCCAAAATCCTCGTGAACATTTTGCACCGGGCTGCTGAACGCCTTGGCGATGCCGCTTTGCGCTCCTGTGGATGTCGGGATTTCCGGCCCGTTTGCGACGGGCCAGAGAGCCAGCAATGGCTGAACGCTCGGAACAGCGGCCGCGCGCGAGGCATTATCGGGTACGAGGGTAACGTCGCTCACACCGAGGTTCTGCCGGTAGCCTTCGTAGTTGCCGAAGAGAAAAGTCCTGTCGGCACGGATTGGTCCGCCGAGCGAGCCGCCGAAGACGTTGCACTGGAACTCGGGGATGTCCGCCTGATCGAAGAAGTTTCGCGCATCAAGCGCGCTGTTGCGAACAAATTCGTAGACGGAGCCGCGAAATTGATTCGTGCCCCCGGCCGTAACGATGCTCACCTGAGCGCCGGGGCGTTTCCCATACTCCGCGCCGTAGGTGTCCTTCACAACGGCAAATTCGCGCACCGCATCGACGCCCAGCAATTGGCCGCTCACTCCGCCCGGAGTATTGCTTATCTCGGACGCGCCGGTGTATTCGACGCCGTTCAGCAAAAAGAGATTCTCCTGAGGACGGTGGCCGGAGACTGAAAACATGTTGCCGAGTTCCGAGTTGGACGTACCGGTGCTGCCGGCGCGCTGGGACGTGTAGTTCACCGTGCCCGGGTTCAAAGTAAGCAACTGATGGTAGCTGCGGCCGTTTAGCGGCAGGTCCTTCACCTGCCGTTCTTCGACAAGCCCCGAGGTGTCTGCCGTAGTTGCCGAGAGCACATCGGGATCGGCGGAGACCTCGACGGTCTGGTGGACGTCGCCGATCTGCAAGGTAAAGTCGAGTTCCTGGTGCTGCCCGACAACCAGTGCGACTTGCGTTCTTCGCTCGGCGCGAAAGCCAGTCTTGTCCATCACGATTTCGTAGCTGCCAACAGCCAAAGAAGGGGCGTGAAATCGACCGTCCTCGCCGGTTTGCACCGCGCGCTCGGTGCCCGTTTCGAGATTCCTGATCCGCACGGTTGCGCCCGCGATGGCGCCGCCTGTAGCGTCCTGCACTACGCCTGCGAGAGAAGCATTGTACTGCGCATAGCTGGCGGCCAAGACTTGGAGCCAAGCCACCAGCAGGACACCGAGGTATGGACCCGCTCTACGGAGTCGCAAGAACCCAACTTTGGCGGCTTTCATTTTATTCCCTTCCACATTCGGTCTCTGGTGCGTCATGGCCCTGTTTCTGACTCGAAATTCAATTGGAACGGGAAGTCAAGAAGGCGAATTTACCGCGAAGACTTGAGACGACAACACCAGCAGAAAGCGAGCGAGGAACTCATAAAGCTGCACCGGGCGGCGATCCGGATTTCAGAAACAATCATGGCCGCACCGTTCCCGCGACTCGCGCGGGGTAATGCGCCGCGTTGGCCGCGTTCTTGAGGCCAAGCGCCCGCGCACCGGACCAGACGAGTTGAAGCCCGGCGCAGATGGCAATCACCGCGACTGCAGCTTTCAGTCTTTGCGCCGGCAATTTGCGCGAGAGCAAGCACCCCAGGATTACACCGGGAATTCCGCCAAGCAGCAGCTGTACCAGCACCACGGTGCTGATTGAGCCGAAGGTCCAGTGAATCGCACTCCCGATCACTGCAAGGACCAGCCCGAATACGAGATCCGTCCCGATCACCTGCGACGGGGCCATTTCCGAATAGTTCAGCAGCAGGACGGTGCCCAACGCGCCTGCCCCCGCCGACGAAAACCCCGATTCAACACCGATGGGAAACGCCAGCCACGGCAACCAGTGCGAATTTTTGCGGGCGAAGCCGGGGACCTGCGCCCGCGGGACAAACGTCACGCTGGAGGAAAGCGTCAAGAGAATGCCGACGAGCAAGACAATGAGCGCGTTGCTGTCCTGTTTCGCCAGGATACGCAGCGCAATCACGCCTAAGAGCATGCCGGGTACCGCCCCGAGGAGCAACAGCCGGAAGTAGCGCGAATGAACCTGGCGCGCGGCCAGATAGAACGGAGCGGCAACCAGGCGCAAGACCCCGGCAAAAACAAAGGTCGTTCCGACTGCCTCTGCCGGCGGAAGGTCCGCGATCAGCAACAGAGCGGGCACGGTGAAACTGCCTCCGCCGATTCCGGTCAGGCCTACAGAGAGAGCGATCGCAAATCCAAGAAGGAGATGGGTCATTGCGATCGCTCCGAAAACGTGTGGATTCCACATTCGAGCTTTCGGCCGCCCCAGCGCCCAGACCTCGGGTTCGCGGGATCGTCCGGCACAGCGGTGCATGGCTGGCAGCCGATACTCAAATAACCTTCGTCGTACTGCGGCAGGTAAGGCAAGTTGTTGCCGCCGGTGTACTCCCAAACTTCTCCCCACGACCAATCCGCCAGCGGACTGACCTTCGTCAGCGTTTTACCCGATGGCAAGCGATGAAGCTCCGCTTTCTTCAGGTTTTTTCGCGTGATGGATTGCTCCCGGCGGAGACCGGTGAACCACGTTTCGAAGGGCTCGAGCGCCCGAAACAACGGCTCGACCTTGCGTAATTGACAACATTGCGTCGGATCCTCGCGGTAGAGCACACCAAACGCCGATTCCTGCTCCGGGACGCTCTGCCGCGGAATCACGTTGATGAGGTTCAATCCCCAATCACGCGTGAGTTGGTCGCGGAATTCGTAGGTCTGCGGGAAATGGTAGCCGGTTTCGAGGAAAAGCACCGGAATGTCGGGCAGGCGCTTTCGCAGCAGTTGAAGAACAATCACATCCTCGGCCTGAAAACTGCACGTGAAGCAGGCGCGCTTCTGCGGCCGCTCGCTGAGAATCAGGTCAACGACTTCCTCGGCGGTTCGCGTCTCCAGGCTGTCCCAATCGTGGGGTGTAGTCACGTCAGTCCTCCCTCAGTTCGTTTGAGCCGCGCTTCACTCGGAGCGTCTCTGCGATGTCGAGCGCGCGATGAAAACTCGAGTCAGCGTCAGCCGCCGCGCGCGAATCGGAAAGATCGAAGTAGGACTCGCGCGCCAGAGCGTCGAACAGACCATGATCCTTGGAGGGAACCTGCCGCTCTGTCCATGACAGAATCACGAGTCCCAGGTTCCAGAGTGTGGAGTAGAACGTACGGCGCGCTTCAGCGGGAACGTTGTGGTGATCGACGAGAAGGACTTCGAATCCACGTTTAAGCAAAGCACGCTCCAGTTCTTCGGCACGCTTGCGGTCGCCGGCCAGCGCGAGGATCGCAGGACGATGTCCTCGGCGGTCAATACGTTCGTCAACTGTGACCCCGCCAGCCTTGGCGCTATGCGGGCGCTCTTCCACCATTCCTTGACGCTTTCGTTCAAACGGAAACGGCTCGCGGATCATTGCCGCGCCCACCGTCGCATTGGTCAGAGGATCGATCAGAATCAAGCTGCCGGTCGTCCGGTTGGACCGGTAGGAATCGAAGAAGAGCGGCTGGCTGGTTTCAAATTCAACCGAGGCGATTTCGTTCATTTCCAAATGATTTGCCGGATGCTCGGAGAGCGTGTTGACGTCAACGCGGAAAGGAAGATGCGTCGCCTTCACTTTCAATTGCCGGCCTGTATGTTTGGCAAGGTACACGCGGTTTAGCTCGAGTGGAGTTGCGTGCAGCCATACAACCATGGCGTTGAACCGGCTCGAAACGTGGGGACGCGCGTCGGGAGACACAAGAAGGTCGCCGCGGCTCAAATCGATTTCATCGGCCAGCTTCAGAGTTACCGATTGGGAGCTTTGTGCGGCCTCGAGTTGTCCATCGAAGCTGACAATCGACTCCACGCGCGTGCGTCGTCCCGATGGCAGAGCGACCACGTCGTCGCCCGGACGCACCGACCCGCTGGCAATCCGCCCGGCAAAACCACGGAAGCCAGCATCGGGACGAATGACCGACTGGACCGGAAACCGCAGTGCCTGCATTTCGCTGGTGCGTCGCACCGGCACCGTTTCTAGGTGCCGCAGCAGTGTCGGGCCGGAATACCAGGGCATCTTCTCGCTGTGTACCACGAGGTTGTCGCCCTCAAGCGCGCTTATCGGAAAGCACTCGACCGAAGAGACACCAAGGTGTGCAGCAAGTGCAAAAAAATCATCGCGAAGCCGCGAAAACACATCTTCCCGGTAGCCGACCAGGTCCATCTTGTTCACGGCGGCGAGCACGTGCGAGATTCCAAGCAGGGAAGCAATGTAGGTGTGTCGGCGCGTTTGCGGGAGCAGGCCCTTTGAAGCGTCGATCAGGATCACCGCCAGGTCAGCGGTCGACGCTCCGGTGGCCATATTGCGCGTGTACTGCTCATGTCCCGGCGTATCGGCGATGATGAATCTTCGCCGCGGCGTGCTGAAGTAGCGATAGGCGACATCGATGGTGATGCCCTGTTCGCGTTCCGCGCGCAGGCCGTCGGTTAGCAACGAGAAATCAATGGCCTTGCCGGAGCGGTTGACGCGGGTTTTCTTGACTGAAGCGAGTTGGTCCTCGTAGACGGCCTTGCAATCGTGGAGCAAACGTCCGATCAATGTGGACTTGCCGTCGTCGACGCTGCCCGCCGTGGTGAAACGCAGCAGTTCCTTATTCAATTCACTCTCGAGGAACCGTTCCAGTTCGTCGCGGACCTCGATATTGCTAGCCGCCGCCATCAGAAATAACCCTCGCGTTTCTTGATCTCCATCGATCCTTCCTCGTCGTGATCGATCGCGCGGTTTTCGCGTTCCGAACGCCGGAAAGAGATCATCTCCTCGATGATCTGCGGGACTGTTTCTGCTTCCGAACGGATGGCTCCTGTACAAGGAACGCAGCCGAGCGAGCGCATGCGGCACTTCACGATTTTTGTCTGTTCGCCCGGCAGCAGTTGATCTTTCGAATAAATCAACACCAGAGAGCCGTTGCGCTCGACCACTTCACGTTCGCGGGCGTAATAAAGAGGTACGATCGGGATTCTTTCGGCGTGGATATACAGCCAGACGTCGAGCTCCGTCCAGTTGGAGAGAGGGAAGACGCGAATGCTCTCCCCCCTGTCGATTCGAGAGTTGAAGATGTTCCAAAGTTCCGGACGCTGGTTCTTTGGATCCCATTGCCCGTGGATGTCGCGGAAGGAATAAACACGTTCTTTTGCGCGCGATTTTTCTTCGTCGCGGCGCGCTCCGCCAAACGCCGCGGTAAACCCCCCGGCGGAGAGCGCGTCGAGCAGTGCCCGGGTTTTCAGAAGACCGCAGCATTTTTGCGTGCCGAGGGCAAACGGGTTAGCCCCGGCATCAAGAGCTTCCCGGTTCTGATGCACGATCAGTTCGGCGCCGAGTTCCCGGGTGTAGCGGTCGCGAAATTCGATCATCTCGGGAAACTTGTAGCTGGTGTCAATGTGTAACAGAGGGAAGGGAATTTTGCCCGGGAAGAAGGCTTTTTGCGCAAGACGGAGCATCACGGAGGAGTCTTTTCCGATGGAATAGAGCATCACCGGATTCGCGAATTCCGCGACGGCCTCGCGGAGAATGAAAACGCTTTCGGCTTCGAGAGCCCGAAGATGATTCAACCGCTTGTCCGGCGCCGAGGTCAACGGTGTTCGCGCCTTTGTGGGAGTGAGTTCAGTAGGTTCGATTTCCGTCTGCGACATTTGCCCTGTTTCCTTTGAAAAGAGTTAGCCAAAAACAAAAAACCCACCTGCCGTTTGATTCCGGCGGTGGGTTCACTTCCTACAGCTCGAGTTTAGGATAATCCTACGTCACGAGCTTCCCCGCGCCAGAACACGCCGGACAACAACAAGCCTGTGGAGCGCAGTTCTGGCTGACGATTCGTGACATGCGCATGACTATACGGCTTAGCCTCCGAGAGTGCAATCAGTCCATTGAATCATTTTTTGGATGCTACCGTTCAGATTTTTGGTACCTAGCTTGAGTCGAGGTAAATGAGGGGAAACCCGGGTTGACGGCCGGTAAGGGCAGGCCGGGTTCCCTCTCATCCGTGGAAAGCAAAAAGCACCTAAACTCCGAACTGCGAGAAAGCTAGCATCACTGAGTTACGGTAAAGGTACAAGTGGCCTTGAGTCCGGACGTTCGGCCGGTTGCCGTGATCGTGATAATCCCTGAGACCGGCCCTGGCCCGAGCAAGGGATGCCTGGCTCCGACAAAACTGCCGGTTGCATCGGTGTTGTAGGCGAAGAACGGGCGCGTCCCTTTGTAGATTGCCACCGGCTCATGAGGGCAAAGCCTTGGCCAGTCACGACGGTTTCCGTGCCGTACGGGCCACTGTTGGGCGTGATCTGAACAGCTGGTGAGCTGGCGGGGCGCGGTGTCGCCGCCGACATGTGGCCAGGCGCACTGAGAACGTCGCAACCAGCAGCAGCGCGCCCAGCAAAACAACAAGGGCGGGGAATGATGAGATACGGGAATTGATTCGCCGCATGAGACGGGCTCCTTTTTAACGCTTTCGCGCTTCGATTTCTGAACTTTATGTACCTGCGAAAAGAGAAGCGGTGTTTCCGGAATCGGCTGGCTGCTGCGCGCCAGGGACAGAACGCGAAACAGCGTTGCTCTTGGAGCACCACTCACGCGGGAGTGGGGGGCTACTATATCGATATTGCTGGGTGCCGGGTCATTGCGGAGGAGCAAATTTCCTGTAAATTGCGTGTTGACCCACCGTGTGATTCGAAAAGAAGGTGTGCAGCTAATTCTGAGCGACCGGTTCGAGTGCACGCGCGGGCGAGGCCTTGCCTAGCGCCTGATCGACCAGCAGCAGCGCCTCCTCAATGATATCGAGGCCGTGGCTCAGCTCCTTTTCACTGATAATCAAGGGGGGACAAACCCAGAGCATATTGAAGCGGCTGAAAGCGTAAAGGTGCTTCGATTTCAGATGCGCAGCGAGCTTCGCCATTTCCGGGCTGCTGCCGTTAAAGGGAGCAAGAGGTTCGCGGTTCGCTTTGTCCTTCACCAGTTCAAGGACGCTGAAAAGTCCTTTGTAGCGGACGTCGCCGACGCACGCGTACTTACGCTTCATGGCCTCGAGACGCGAAGCGAGATAGCGCCCCTGACATTCCACGTTGGCAAAAATATGTTCCTCTTCGTAGACCGACAGATTCGCAACCGCGGCGGCGCAGCATACCGGGTGTCCGCTGTAGGTCAAACCGCCCCACAGCATGTGATCTTCGAAGTAGTTTGCGATAGCATCGGAAACAATGACGGCGCCGAGAGGCAGGTAACCGCTGGTTAACCCCTTCGCGCAGCTTACGATGTCGGGCTTGACGCCGTAATGTTGTGTTGCGAGCCACTTGCCCGTGCGCCCGAATCCGCACATCACCTCGTCATCGATGAGCAGGATGCCGTATTTGTCGCACAACGCGCGAAGTCTGGGATAGTAATCGTCCGGAGGAACCAGCAGACCATTCGAACCTGTGATTCCCTCCACCATAACGGCGGCGATGTTCGGGGGGCCCTCCATCTGAATGATTTCGTCGATGTGCGAAACGCACTCGCGCGCGCAGGTCTCGACCTTCTGGCCGAAGGGGCAGCGGTAACAGTAGGGATCAAACGCGCGGACGATGCCGGGTATACCCGGTTCGACTGGCCAACGCCGCGGATCACCGGAAGCAGTCATCGAGCCCATGGTCGCGCCGTGATAAGAACGATAGCGTGTGATGATCTTGTCGCGTCCGGTGACCAGCCGCGCAATTTTCATGGCGTTTTCGTTCGCTTCGGCGCCGCCGAGAGTGAAGAAGCTCTTCGCGAGCCCGGTGACTTCCGAGAGCTTCTTGCCAAGCGCTCCCCGTGGTTCGGTGGCGAAGCCGGGGCCAGCAAAGCAGAGCTCATCCACCTGTTTCTTGATGGCCTCGAGAACCTTCGGATGCTGGTGGCCGATGTTCAAGTTGATGAGTTGCGAGCTGAAATCAAGCCAGCGGTTGTCGTCGCCGTCCCAGAACCATACACCTTGGCCGCGTTTGATATGGATCGGATTCGACGTGGCCTGAACGGACCACGAAAACATGGTGTAATCGCGATTTTCTTGAACGATTTTCTTCGAATTAGGGTCCATGATTCGTGTTGCCTCTCCGCGGCAAGATGAATAAGAAACATGTTAGAGAGAGTGGCGAACTAAAGCAATATGAATAGCGATCAGGGCTTATCGAGAAGGGAAGCTTCCGTTCCCGGACGGCGCGATCATAGCGCGGCTGGCTTGGGATTACGTCCCATCGGAGGAAAACAACAAGGTCTTTGGCCGCTCTCAATCTTTCGTTGCCGGGTCCCCCACGAATGTTCAGTTCATGGTCAAGGACTCAAAAAAGTACGTCACGACGGGCGGCTGGGGGTTCGCTCAATTCAAAGACGGGAAACCTGCCGACGAGGCGCTGCACAAGACCTGCTTCCCCTGCCACGAACCCGCCAAAGCGAGCGACTTCCTCTTCACGCATTACGCAGCAACACCTTAATAACGACAACCCACCAGGCACGCTAAGGAGGAGACAGCACTGCGCACTGACTCCTAAGGTTTAGAGAGAGAAGAGATCGAGTCGACGATTTCCTTTGCGGTCAGAATGGCAGTGGCATAGTTTGGGATGTTGATGTCAAGAGCGGCGCGCATGTGCTCATCCGAGTAACTCGCGGTCGCGTCTTTTACCACGGTGACCTCGTAACCAAGCTCAGCGGCAAAGCGGACAGTTGCCTCCACGCACGTGTGTGCGATGAGCCCGATGACGATAAGCTTGTGGATGCCTTGCTTTTTGAGCTGCAGATCCAGATCCGTGTTGGCAAAGCCGCTGGAACACCAATGCTCGAGGGCCACGGTCTCGCCCGGTTGCGGTTTGAACTCACCGCGGATCTCGCCACCCCACGTCCCCTCTTGAAAGGTCTTTCGCTCCCAAGTTGCTTTTTGGATGGGCGCAATGTACCTCCAGGTCTCGTAGTCGCCTGGACGGTACCGATGATGCAGCGCATAGAAAATGCGAAACTCCGCCTTACGCGCGGCATTCAGGACTTGCAGCATATGAGGAACACAATCATTCGCTTCCGCGACAGTCTTCAAGCGAGCCCATACTTTGCCTCCCTCGGAAATGAAATCGTTATACGGATCGATCACAAGAAGCGCAGTAATCTCTTTGTCGTATGTAGCGCTTGCCATGCTCCCTCCAACCTATGCGGTCACGTTTGAGGTATTGGAATAACAGCCATTTCTCGACCACTGTTGTGTGCTCCGGTGCGCGCGTTATTTCACGCCCTAATTTGCTTACTTATGGTTGGCCTGTTTCGAGGCAGGAATCGCGACGGTGATCGGCCCTTCTTGGTCGCAGACAAAAAATGCAATCAACTTTGCGGGTTCGGTTTGGCTGGCGTTCGCGGACACTCGATGAGCTCCATTGGGGGCTTCGTAGAAGGTTTCTCCAACCTTGTAGACACGCTCGGGCTCGTCATTGACCTGGCTGCGGATGGTGCCTTCGGCGACGTATCCGAAGACCGCGCAAGGATGGCTATGCGCCGGGCTGGACGCTCCGGGCTGATAGATGACTTCGATTACCTTTCCTTCCAGATGATCGGCGTCCATTCGAGGCAACGCCTGCGAAATGGCAACGCGGGCGTCTTTTCCTTTTTCATGCGCCTGGTTGGCCGTAGCGGACAGTGCCCGGGATCCGAGGGCCGCAAGACCGAGCGTCATCAGCATTATTGCAGGCAGGCTTGGTTGCATTTTCATGGGTTGCTCGCTGGTTGTGGGCGGAGCGAATCGAGGCTCCAGGAATATTTTTCACAAGTGGCCAACAGGAAAGCTGCGGCAGAGGCAGAAAAGACAGAAAAATTCAGCGGCGCTTTCACACCCAGCGCGAAGGTCATCACAAGAGCAAATAAAAGCAGGAGCCAACCGCTCAGGAAGGCGGCGACCCTGGTGAACACGCCGAGAACGAGCGCGACGCCCAGCAGAGTCTCAAGGCAAGTAACCGCCCAAGCCAGAGCCGGAATTGCTGCGGATGGCATGAACCAATTAAGTTTCCCGGTGTACGCAACGAAATGCGAGAAGTCTCCCCAGGAGACGTTGGGCTGTCCGAGGCTTCCCCACAGGCCGAAACGGTCTGCGACCGCAGAAAGAAAAGAGATGCCAAGGGCGACCCGCAAGAATACGGAACTGTAGTCTTTCATTTGCTTACAAGCGATCCCTTTCGTTTCCAACTGGCGGCTTTGAAACCGTTATCGTGGAATGAATATCACAAAATTTGGAGCAGGTCCCATTAGCCGAAGTTCGTCGTGCGCCGTGAAAGATGCTTGGTCCACAGTGGGAGAAAGCCCACCCGGGAACTGGTTCGCTCCACCCG
>Ga0306926_10004471_pt1 | contig 14692 bp, 16 predicted proteins | sample flu12Cox44000178_FD_203759 | JGI IMG/M metagenome (GOLD analysis project Ga0306926, IMG submission 203759) | Lab enrichment of tropical soil microbial communities from Luquillo Experimental Forest, Puerto Rico - flux8day.12C.oxic.44.000.178 (v2)... | ecosystem: Environmental > Terrestrial >...
CCAACAGCTTAGACTTCCTTAGTGGCTCCCAGGCCCGCGGTCTTCATGGATCGTGACGGGACGCTCACCGAGGAAATGGGGTACGTCAACCATCCCAGCCGACTTCGAGTCCTTCCGCGGTCGGCGGAAGGCATCCGTCGTCTCAACGCTGCCGGCATCGCGGCCGTCGTCGTGACCAACCAGGCGGGCATCGCACGCGGCTACTTCTCCGCCGAGGTGCTCGCCGCGGTGAACGCCGCACTGGTCGCCCAGCTCAAGGACGAGGGCGCGCACCTGGACGGCGTCTACGTGTGTCCGCATCATCCGACCGAGGGCGAGCCGCCCTATCGGATGGTATGCGACTGTCGCAAGCCCAAGCCCGGCCTCCTGCTTCGCGCCGCCGCCGATCTCGGGCTCGACCTCGGACGCTCGGCGCTCGTCGGCGACAAGGGCTCGGACCTCGTCGCGGCCCGCGCCGTCGGTGCCCGCGCGATCCTCGTGCTGACGGGCTACGGGCTGGGCGAGTGGGAATATCGGCGTGACACGCTGCCGGTGGCGCCGGACCACGTCGCCGACGATCTGCTCGGCGCGGCCGACTGGGCGATCGAGACGCTGGCGACATGAGTGCCAGCGTGAAGGCCATGCGCGCGGCGATCGACGGCATCCCCGGGCGCCACGTCGTCGTGATCGGCGATCTGATCCTCGACGAGTATCTCTTCGGCAAGCCCGCGCGGATCTCGCGCGAAGCACCGGTGCTGATCCTGCGCTTCGCCGAGCGCCAGGTGTTCCTCGGGGGCGCCGCGAACGCGGCCCACAACGCCCACGCGCTCGGCGCCAGGGTCACGCCGATCGGCGTGCTCGGCGCGGACGGCGCCGGCGAGGAGCTCATGGCGCTCTTCCGCTCGGCCGGCATCGCCACCGACGGGATCGTGACCGAGCGCGGCCGCACCACGCCGGTCAAGACGCGCATCATGGCGGGCGGCTATCAGGCGACGCGCCAGCAGGTCGTGAGGCTCGATCGCGAGCCGGTCGGCGAGCCCCAGCCCACGACCGAGGACGCGCTCCTCGAGCGGCTCACGGCGCTCAGCGCGCGCGTCGACGCGATGGTGATCTCCGACTATGGCTACGGCACCGTCACGCCGCGCGTCTTCGAGCACGTCAAGGCGGTCGCGCGGCGCGCGAACGCGGTCGTCAGCGTGGACAGCCGCTACCAGATGCCACGATTCACCGGTGTCACCGCGGCCACGCCCAACGAGGCCGAGCTCGAGCAGCTCGCCGGCGTGCCCGCCGACGACGAGCGCACGGTCGAGAAGGCCGGACGCCAGGTACTCGAGCGCCTCGACGCGCGGCTGCTCCTGGTCACGCGCGGCAGCCGCGGCATGGCCCTGCTCGAGCGCGACGGGGCGACGACCTTCATTCCGATCCACGGGACCGACGAGATCGCCGACGTCACCGGAGCCGGTGACACGGTGATCAGCACGTTCACCCTGGCCCTGGCGAGCGGCGCCACTCCGCTCCAGGCCGCCACTCTGGCCAACGTCGCGGGCGGCCTCGTCGTCATGAAGCGCGGCACTGCGACCGTCGCGCCGTCGGAGCTCCGGCAGGCGATCTCGCTGCATGACTCTTGACGAGGCTGTCGCGCTGGCCGATCGGCTCCGCGCCGAGCGCAAGCGCATCGTGCTGGCGAACGGCTGCTTCGACCTCCTTCACGTGGGCCACGTCCGCTATCTGCGCGCCGCTCGAGGCCTCGGGGACGTCCTGTTCGTCGGGATCAACTCGGACGCGGCCGTGGCGCGGCTCAAGGGCAAGGGGCGGCCGCTGATGCCGGCGGCCGAGCGCGCCGAGATCTTGATGGCGCTCCGCGAGGTCGACCACGTCGTCGTGTTCGAGGAGGACACCGCCGACCGGCTGATTGCGACGCTCAGGCCTGACGTGCACGCGAAGGGCACGGACTACCGGCCCGGCACGGTGCCCGAGGAGGCGACGGTGCGCGCCATCGGCGGACGCGTGGCGTTCGTCGGCGACCCCAAGGACCACTCGACGCGCGATCTGATCGGCCAGATCGTCGAGCGATTCCGGTGAACGTCGCCCTCGTCAAGCTCTCCTCGATCGGCGACGTCGTGCACGCGTTGCCGGTCGCCGCGGCGCTGCGCGAGGCGCTGCCGCAGGCGCGGCTCACGTGGATCGTCGAGCGCCGCGAGGCGGCGGTGCTCCGCGGCCATCCGGCGCTCAGCGAGATCGTACCGATCGACACCCGTAGCTGGCGGCGTGCCCGCTCGCCGCTGGCCGTCGCCGAGACGACGGGGGCCCTGGTGGCCCTGGGCCGCCATCTACGGGCGGCGCGCTTCGACGTGGCGATCGACCTGCAGGGCCTGGTCAAGAGCGGGGTCATCACGGCCGCGACCGGCGCGCCGCTCCGCATCGGCTTCACGGCCGCGCACTGCCGCGAGGGTTTGAACACGCTGTTCACGAACCAGCGCGTGGCCCCCGCGCCAACGGCCCGCCACATCGTGGACCGCTACCTGGCGCTCGTCGAGCCGCTCGGTGCGCGCGCCCACGCGGTCGAGTTCGCGCTGCCGGCCGACGCGGCGGCCGAGGCGCGCGTCGACGAATTCCTGATGGGGACCGGGCTCAAGCCGCGCGAGCGCCTGGTCGTGCTCAATCCGGGAGCGGGCCGGCCGGACAAGCGGTGGCCGATCGAAAGCTTCCGGGCTCTCGCGCGGCGGCTCAGCGACGAGGCGGGCGCGTCGGTCCTGGTCGTCTGGGGGCCGAACGAGCTCGCGGACGCGCGCGCGATCGTCGGAACCGAGACGCCCGGCCGTGCGATCCTCGTGCCGCCCGGCGCGATCCTTGCGCCGCCCACGAATCTCGACGAGCTCTTGGCCGTGCTCCGGCGCGCGGGCGCGATCGTCGCCGCGGACACCGGGCCGCTGCACCTCGCCGCGGCGCTCGGCGTTCCGTGTGTGGGGCTGTACGGGCCGACGGATGCTGCGCGCAACGGACCGTACGGCCGCGGGCACTGTGCGCTGCAGAGCCCGGACCGCACGATGGCGTCGCTCGGCGTCGAGCGCGTGCTCCGTGCGGTCACCGAGCTGCTCGATCGTCCCGCCGCCCATCCGGCGGGCCCGGGGCACGCGCGGTGACGCCCTGCCGGCTCTCGGTCGTGGTGGTCACCTTGAACGAGGAGGAGCGCCTGCGCGCCTGTCTCGAGAGCGTGGCCTGGGCGGACGAGATCGTCGTGGTCGATGCGCTCTCCCACGACAAGACCGTGCAGATCGCGCGCGAGTTCACCGACCGGGTGATCGCGCGGCCCTGGCCCGGCTTCGCGGCGCAGAAGAACTTCGGCCTCGCCGAGGCGGGCGGCGACTGGATCCTCTCGCTCGACGCCGACGAGCAGGTGTCGCCCGAGCTGCGCGAGGAGATCCTGCGCATCCTCGACGCCGACGGGCCGGACGATGGTTATCGCGTGCCGCGGCGCAATCTCTTCGGCGGGCAGTGGGTCCGGCACGGCGGCCTCTGGCCCGACTGGCAGCTGCGCCTGTTCCGGCGCGGCCGCGGACACTTCGTCGAGCGCGCCGTGCACGAGTCGGTCGAGGTGTCGGGCGCGGTCGGCCGCTGCCGCGGGCCTCTGGTGCACCGCAGCTATCGCGACGTCGCCGACTTCCTCGCGCGCGCCGACCGCTACTCGAGCCTGGCCGCCGAGGAGTGGGTCAGGCGCGGCCGGAAGGTCCACGCGACCGACTTCGTCCTGCGCCCGGCGGGCCGCTTCCTGTCCATGTATATCCTCAAGCTCGGGTGCCTCGACGGCGTGCGGGGCCTTCTGCTGGCGTCCCTGTACGCGTACTATGTGTTCATCCGCTCCGTGAAGGCGTGGGAGCGCGAGGGAGAGTCGAGACGGTGACGTCGAGAGAGCGCGTGCTGTCGGGAATGCGGCCGAGCGGCCGCCTGCACCTGGGCAACTATCTCGGTGCGCTGGCCAACTGGGTCAGACTTCAAGACACGCTGGACTGCTTCTACTTCGTCGCGGACTGGCACGCGCTGACCGACGACCTGGACACGTCCGACGTCGCCGCCAACTCCGTCGACATGCTGGCCGACTGGCTCGGCGCCGGGCTCGATCCCGAGCGCTCGACGCTCTTCATCCAGTCGCTGGTGCCGGAGCACGCGGAGCTGCACCTGCTGTTCTCGATGACCACACCGGTCGCCTGGCTCGAGCGCGTGCCGACCTACCGTGAGCGCATCGAGCAACAACACCTCGAGTCGCCCTCGTACGGGCTGCTCGGCTATCCGCTGCTCCAGTCGGCGGACATTCTCATGTACAAGCCCAAGTGGGTGCCGGTGGGCATCGACCAGGCGCCGCACGTCGAGCTCACGCGCGAGGTCGCGCGGCGGTTCAACAACGCCTACGGCCCGATCTTCCCGGAGCCCGACGTGAAGCTGACCGAGATCCCGAAGGTGCCAGGGACCGACGGGCGCAAGATGTCGAAGTCCTACGGCAACACGATCGAGCTGGCCGACACCCCGGAGGAGATCACCCGGAAGGTCCGCCCGATGGTGACCGATCCGGCGCGCAAGCGGCGCTCGGACCCGGGCAATCCCGACATCTGTCCCGTGTTCGATCTGCACAAGATCTTCACGCCGACGGCGGATCGCGACTTCGTCGCGAACGGCTGCCGCACGGCGGGCATCGGCTGTCTCGACTGCAAGGAGGTGCTGCTCAAGCACATGCTGCCGCCGCTGAGCGCGATCCGCGAGCGGCGCCAGAAGTTTGCCGAGAAGCCGTCGGCGATCGTCGAGATCCTGCACGAGGGCTCGCGCCGCGCGCGCAAGGTCGCGCAGGCGACGATGCAGGAGGTCCGGGCGGCGATTCGCCTGACTCCATGAGCGAAGACGCCAACGTCGCCGCCGCCGGGCGCGACCTCACCCTTCGGGTGGGGAGCTTCGAGGGGCCCTTCGACCTGCTCCTGCATCTCTGCCGCACCAGCGAGATCGATCTCAGCGCGCTGCCGGTGCGCGCGATCACCGATCAGTACCTGGCGCACCTCGAGGCGATGGAGTTCCGCGACCTCGAGGCGGCCGGGGCCTATCTGGTGATGGCCGCCACCCTGATCTACCTGAAGTCGAAGCTCCTGGTCCCGCCGGACGAGACGCAGGAGGAGCAGCTCGACGAGGACGGGCTGGCCCTCCGGCTCGAGCTCGAGGCGCGGCTGCGCGAGTACGCACGCGTGAAGGCGCTCGGCGAGTGGCTGTCGACGCGCGAGGCGGCGCAGGCCTTGATCTGGGGCCGCCCGAGCAGAACCTTGCCGCCGCCCGAGGAGGTGCCGCTCGAGGATCTCAGCGTGCATTTGATCGAGCGCACCCTGCGACGGCTGATCGAGGAGCAGGCGCGTCAGCGCCCGCGGCAGGTCGAGCCGAACCCGCCGTCGGTGGTCGAGCGGATGACGATGATCCTGTCGGTCTTGCGCGACACCTGGTCCTTGCTCTTCTCGTCCCTGACCGCGGGCGATCGCCGGCGCTCCGAGATCGTCGTGTCCTTGCTGGCGGTGCTCGAGCTGGTCCGCCTGGGACGCATCAAGACCCAGCAGACCGAGCTCTTCGGGGAGATCGTGATCGAACGCCAGACCACGGTACCGGACGGAGAGGCCGCGGTACCGAACGGGGAGCCAACTCGTGCCGACTCCAACTGACGTCGTCGAAGCGCTGCTGTTCGCGTCCGATACGCCGCTGGAAGCCGAGCGCATCAGTGAGGTGCTCGATCTGGGTGACGTCCGCGAGGCGCGCCGGCTGATCGACGAGCTCCGCGCGCGCTACGAGGCGTCCAGCCAGGGGCTGCAGATCGTCGAGGTGGGCGGCGGCTATCGTATGGTCACCCGTCCCGAGGTCGCGCCCTGGCTCGTACGGCTCGCGCGCGCCCGCACGCGCACGCGGCTCTCGCGGCCGGCGCTCGAGGCCCTGGCGATCGTCGCCTACAAGCAGCCGGTGTCGCGGCCCGAGATCGACGCCGTGCGCGGCGTGAACTCCGAGGGCGTCCTCGACAACCTGCTCGAGCGGCGGCTCGTGCGCATCGCCGGCCGGAAGGAAGCGCCCGGCCGGCCGTACCTCTTCGAGACGACGCGCGAGTTCCTGGTCGCGTTCGGGCTGCGGGACGTGGGCGACCTGCCGAAGGTCGAGGGCGAGCTGGTCGTCCCGGAGCTGGCGGCCGTCGCCGAGCATGGCGAAGCTGAGACTCAACAAGATCCTGGCGCAGGCGGGCCTGAGCTCTCGACGGGGAGGTGACCGCCTGATCGCTGACGGCCGCGTCGCCGTCAACGGCGTCGTCACCCAGAGTCCCGCCACCCTGGCCGATCCCGCGCTCGACACCATCACGGTCGACGGGCGCGTCCTGCCGCCGGCCGAGGCCAAGCGCTACCTGCTCCTCAACAAGCCTCGTGGCTACGTCACCACGCTCAGCGACCCGCAGGGGCGGCCCGTGGTGGCCGACCTGGTGGAGCGCGACGTGCGTCTGTATCCGGTCGGGCGCCTCGACTGGGACGTCGAAGGGGCCTTGCTTCTCACCAACGACGGCCCGCTCACGCACCGGCTGCTCCATCCCCGCTACGCGCTGCCGCGCGTCTACGAGGTGCTGGTGAAAGGGGAGGTCGCGCGGGGCGATCTCGACCGGTGGCGGCGTGGCGTCACGCTGGACGACGGCCCGGCCCGCCCGCTCGCGGTGGAGCTCGCGCGCGCCGGACCGCGTGAGAGCCGTCTCAGCCTCACGTTCGCCGAGGGACGCAAGCACGAGGTCAAGCGCTTCTGCGAGGCGCTCGGCCACCGGGTGACGTCGCTCCGGCGGATCGCCTTCGGTCCGTTGGCCCTCGGCGCGCTCCGCCCGGGCCAGTCGCGGCCCCTGACGGCGCGCGAGGTGAGCGCGCTGCGCGCCGCCGTCGCGGCGCAGCCGGGTGAGCCCCGAACGTGACTTGCTCTTGCCGGGGGTGCAGCCTATAATCCGCGATATCCCGAGTCAGGCAGCAGTGGGAGTTTCTATGAACCTGGACGATTGGCGTTCCAGGATCAACGACCTCGACAACCGAATCCTCCAACTCCTCAACCAACGCGCCGAGGCCGTCCTCAAGATCGGAGACCTCAAACGAAGGCAGGATGCGCCGGTCTATGCCCCGGACCGTGAGGCCGACATTCTCCGGCGTCTCACCGCGACCAACGACGGGCCGCTGGGGCGCGAGGCCGTCGGCGCCATCTGGCGCGAGATCCTTTCGGCCAGCCGCGCACTCGAATCTGCGCTGACCGTCTCCTACTTCGGGCCGCAGGCCACCTTCACGCACCAGGCCGCCCTCCGGCAATTCGGTTCGTCCGCGAAATATCACCCGGCCAAGACGATCCTGGACGTGTTCGACGATGTCGAGCGTGGACGCGCCCACTACGGTGTGGTGCCCGTGGAGAACAACACAGAGGGCGCGGTCAACGTGACGCTCGACCGGTTGATCGATTCGGACGCGCTGATCTGCGGCGAGATCCGGCTCGAGATCACGCAGAACCTCCTCTCGCGCGCCACGGGGCTCGACGGGATCAAGCGCGTGCTGTCGCACCCGCAGGGGCTCGCGCAGTGCCGCCGCTGGCTGGCCCAGCACCTGCCGGACGTCCCGACCGAGCAGTCGCTCTCCACCGCGGCCGCTGCCGAGACTGCGGCCTCCGACGTGACCGTCGCCGCGATCGCCTCCGATCTGGCGGGCGAGCTCTACGGCGTGCCGGTGCTCCGAGCCGGCATCGAGGACAACCCGCACAACTCCACGCGCTTCCTGGTCGTCGGCCGCAATCCATGCGGCCCGACCGGCCATGACAAGACTTCGATCCTTTTCGCCATGCGTAACGAGCCCGGCACGCTCTACCGGATCCTCGAGCCGCTGGCGCGCCTGGGGATCAACCTCACGAAGATCGAATCGCGGCCGGCCAAGCAGGGGCCCTGGGAGTACGTGATCTTCGTGGACGTCGAGGGCCATCGCGACACACCTCCGGTCTCGTCGGTGCTCGGCGAGATCGGCGAACGAACCTTGTTCCTGAAGGTTCTCGGATCGTACCCGGCCCTCTAAAGGAGAGCGCATGCCAACGCAGTGGGAGTCGCTGGCGAACGAGCACATCCTGGGCATCGCCCCCTACGAGCCCGGCAAGCCGATCGAGGAGCTCGAGCGCGAGCTGAACATCCCGAACGCGATCAAGCTCGCGTCGAACGAGAACCCGCTGCCGCCTTCCGATCGGGTGCAGAAGGCGATCATCGCGGCGCTGGCGTCCCTCGACCGCTATCCGGACGGCAGCGGCTTCTACCTGCGGCAGGCGCTCGCCAAGAAGCACGGCGTCATGCCGGATCAGGTCGTGCTCGGCAACGGCTCGAACGAGCTCATCGAGCTCCTGGTCCGTAGCTTCCTGCGGCCCGGCGACGAGGCGGTGGTGCCGCATCCGTCGTTCGTCGTCTACCCGATGATCGTCCAGGCCGCCGGCGGCGTGCGGGTGATGGTGATGCTGAAGGACTTTCGCCTGGACCTCGAGGCGATGGCGCGGGCGATCACGCCCCTGACCAAGATCGTCTTCGTGGCCAACCCGAACAACCCGACCGCCACCATCGTCACCAAAGACGAGGTCGAGCACTTCATGGTGCGGGTGCCCGAGCGCACGATCGTCGTGTTCGACGAGGCCTACATCGAGTTCGCGATGGGAACGGACTTCCCGGACACGATCGCGGCCGTCAAGCAGGGACGCAAGGTCGTGGTCCTGCGCACGTTTTCGAAGGCCACCAGCCTGGCTGGGCTCCGCGTGGGCTACGGCGTCGCCGACGCCGACGCGATCGCGCTCATGAACCGCATCCGCCAGCCCTTCAACGTGAACTCGCTGGCCCAGGCCGCGGCGCTGGCGGCCCTCGACGACGACGCGCACGTCCTCGAGTGCGTGCGGATGATCGAGGCCGGCCGGCACTTCCTCTACGACGAGTTCAAGAGCATCGGACTCTCGTACGTACCGTCGCGCGCCAACTTCATCCTGGTCGACGTCGGGCGGAGCGCGGCGGACATCTACCAGAAGCTCCTCCACAGGGGGGTCATCGTCCGGCCGATGACGCCCTTCGGGCTCGAGACCGCGCTGCGGATCACTGTGGGAACGCCGGAAGAGAACCGCAAGCTCGTGAAGGCGTTGCGCGCGGTCCTGGGGAAGACACCCGCGTGATCCGGGAGCTCGCGATCGTCGGTGTCGGCCTGCTCGGCGGCTCGGTGGCCAAGGGCGCGCGGCTGGGCGGGCTCGCGCGTCGCATCGTCGGCGTCGGCCGCAATGCCGACCGGCTGCGGCCGGCCGTGGACGACGGCACGCTCGACCTGGCGGTCACGGATCTCGACGCCGGCGTGCGCGAGGCCGAGGTCATCGTGCTGGCGGCGCCGGTCCTGGCGATCGAGGGGCTGCTCGAGCGCGTGTGGCGTGCGGCGCCCGCCGGCGCCCTCGTCACCGACGTCGGCTCGACCAAGCGCCACATCGTCCGGTCCGCCGAGCGCCTGGCGGCGGCGCGGCCGCTCGCCTTCGTCGGCAGCCATCCGATGGCGGGCTCGGAGCAGGCCGGCTATCGCGTCGCCCGCGCGGATCTCTTCCGGGGCGCGACGGTCGTCGTGACGCCGACCGAGGCGACGGAGCTCGCGGCCCTCAAGAAGACGACGGAGTTCTGGGAAGCGCTCGGCGCGCGCGTCACCGCGCTCGATCCGGAGACGCACGACCGGGCGGTCGCCGCGATCAGCCACCTGCCGCACCTGATCGCGTGCGCGCTGGTCGACGGCGCCGGCCGCGTGGAGCCGGCGGCGCTCGAGCTCGCCGCGCGCGGATTTCGCGACACGACGCGCATCGCCGCGGGCGATCCCGACATGTGGACCGAGATCTTCCTGGCCAACCGCGACGCGCTGTCCGCGAGCGTCGCGGCGTTCCGCCTGGCGCTCGCCGACCTGGAGCGGGTCATCACCGCCGGGGGTGCCGACGCTCTCCGAGCGGAGCTGGCCCGGATCAAGGCGGCGCGGGAGCGGCTGCGGTGAGCGTGGCAGTGCGCGCTGCAGGCCGTCGCGGGGCTGGGGCCCCGCCGGCCGAGGCGCGCCGATGAATCCTAAATTTAGAAAGAAGCCGGTGATCACGATCGACGGTCCGGCCGGGGCGGGCAAGAGCACGGCGGCCCGCATGCTGGCCGAGCGCCTGGGCTACGCGCTGATCCCGACCGGCGCGATGTATCGCGCCCTCGCGCTGAGCGTGATGCGGGCCGGCGTGCCGGTACGCGAGAGCGCCGAGCTCCGCGCGCACCTGATGCCGCTCTCGATCGCGGTGGCCGCCGGCCGCGTCTACCTCGACGGCGAGGACGTGAGCGAGGCGGTTCGCACCCGCGAGGTCGCCCAGGTCACGTCCGCGGTGACCACCTTGCCCTCGGTGCGCGCCAAGGTCACGCCGCTGCAGCGCCAGATGGCCGCCGACGGCGGCGTCGTCCTCGAGGGCCGCGACACCGGCACTGTCGTGTGCCCGGACGCCGAGGTGAAGTTCTTCCTCACGGCCTCGCTCGACGCGCGGGCGCGACGCCGTCAGGCCGAGCTCGCCGCGGTCGGGACGCACGCGTCGCTGGCGGCGATCACGAGCGAGCTCGCCGCGCGGGACCGGCAGGACGAGACGCGCGAGCTGGCGCCCCTGCGGCGCCCCGAGGGCGCGATCGAGCTCGACACGTCCGATCTCACCGTGGACCAGGTCGTGGAGCGTCTCCTGGCCGCGATCGAGCATCATAAGGGAGCGCCGGGGCCGGCAGCCCGCTGGAGCTGGTTCTACGCCGCCATGAAGGTCCTGGCGGTGGCGCTGATGCGGCTCATGTTCCGGCTCGAGTCGGTCGGGAGCGAGAACATTCCCGAGCGCGGGCCGGTGCTGGTGGTGGCCAACCACTCGAGTGTGCTCGATCCGCCGCTGGTCGGTGGGGCGTCTGGGCGCCAGCTGACTTATCTGGCCAAGGCGGAGCTCTTCGAGATCCCGCTGTTCAGCGCACTGATCCACGCGCTCAACGCGCGCCCGATCCGGCGTGAAGGGGCCGACCCGAGCGCCTTGCGGACGGCCCGGCGCGCGCTCGACGAGGGCGGCGCGCTCCTCGTGTTTCCCGAGGGCACGCGCGGCGAGGAGGGCGACATCCGGCCGGCCAAGCCCGGTGCCGGCCTGCTGGCCGTGTCCAGCGGAGCCGCGGTCGTGCCGGTATACATCAGTGGCTCCGGCCGGGCGTGGCCCAGAGGGCGTCGTTTGCCGCGCCCTGCGAAAGTGACGGTGACCTTCGGGAAACCGCTGCGATTCGAGGCCGAGCGGGGCGCCGATCGCAAGGCCCAGTACGAGATTGCGAGCCGCGAGATGATGGACGCCATTTCGCGGCTCCGGAACGGTATTATTGCCGGCACCGGTCAGGGCCGGCCGGAGTCGGTTCGGGTCGTTGGTAGCTCGCGCAAATAAAATGACTGGAGGAACGGGCGGTATGAAGAAGGACGAACCACGGCAGAACCTCGGCGGACCGCGTTGGGAGGGCGGTGACTCGGCCGAGGAACGGATGGAGGACTGGTATCAGACCGGGGTGACCGAGTTCGAGGAAGGCGAGGTGGTCCGCGGGCGCGTGGTCCACATCGGCTCGAGCGAGGTCCTGGTCGACGTCGGCTACAAGAGCGAGGGCGCGATCCCGATCGAGGAGTTCCACCGCCACGGCAGCCTGCCGAAGGTGGGTGAGGAGATCGAGGTCTACCTCGAGGCCAAGGAAGACTCCGAAGGGCTCATCGTCCTCTCGAAGGACAAGGCCGACAAGATCAAGGTCTGGGACGCGATCACGCAGGCCTACGAGAAGGGTGCGCCGGTCGAGGGACGCGTGGTCGAGGTCGTCAAGGGCGGCCTGGCCGTCGACGTCGGCGTGAAGGCCTTCCTGCCGGGCTCCCAGGTGGACCTCCGGCCCGTGAAGAACCTGGCCTCGATGGTCGGCCAGACGATTCGCTCCAAGGTGATCAAGCTCAACCGACGCCGCGGTAACGTCGTGCTCTCGCGACGGTCGGTCCTCGAGGAGGAGCGCGAGGAGAAGAAGAAGCACACACTGCAGGTTCTTTCAGAAGGTATGGTGCTCACGGGCACCGTCAAGAACATCACCGACTACGGCGCCTTTATCGACCTGGGCGGTATTGATGGTCTTCTTCACGTGACCGACATGAGCTGGGGCCGCGTGGGCCACCCCTCCGAGATCTTCCAGGTGGGCGACCAGGTCGAGGTCGTGGTGCTGCACTTCGACCGCGAGACCGGGCGGGTGTCGCTCGGCTACAAGCAGAAGTCGTCCGATCCCTGGGAGCGCGTCGAAAAGACGTACGCCGCCGGCACGAAGACCAAGGGCAAGGTGGTGAGCCTGACCAATTACGGTGCCTTCATCGAACTCGAGCCCGGGGTCGAAGGGCTCGTGCACGTCTCGGAGATGTCGTGGACTCGCCGCGTGCGCCATCCCTCGAAGCTCGTCAACGTGGGCGACGAGGTCGACGTGATCGTGCTCGACGTCAACCGCGCGGCCAAGCGCATCTCGCTCGGCATGAAGCAGGTCGAGCCCGATCCGTGGGCGACGATCGAGCAGCGCTACAAGCCGGGCTCCCGGATGATGGGGCGCGTGCGGAATCTGACCGACTTCGGCGCGTTCATCGAGCTCGAGCCCGGAGTGGACGGGCTCCTGCACATCTCGGACATGTCCTGGACCCGCAACGTGGGTCACCCCTCGGAGATCCTCAAGAAGGGCCAGGAGATCGAGACGCAGATCCTGAACATCGACCGGGACAACAAGCGGATCTCGCTCGGGCTCAAGCAGATCCAGCCCGATCCGTGGACCACGGTCCAGCAGCGCTACCCGATGGGCTCGCGGGTGACGGGCAAGATCGTCCGCCTCACCGACTTCGGCGCGTTCGTCGAGCTGGAGCCCGGAGTGGACGGGCTGCTCCACATCTCTCAGATGTCGAATCGTCCGATCGGGCGTCCCGACGAGCTCGTCAGCGTCGGCGACGAGCTCACCCTGCTGGTCATCCGCGTGGACGCCAACGAGCGGCGCATCGGCCTCTCCCTGAAGGAGCTGGCCCACGCCATCGAGCCGGCGCGCGAGACGGAAGGGGAGCGTGGCGGCGGGCGTCGCGGCCAGGGGCGGCGCGGCAAGCACCGTGACGACTACGACGACGACGACGAGGAGTAGACTGCCCCGGCGTCGTCGTGCTCTTCGTCGCCGCCCTGTCGACGGCCATGGCCCCGACGGGCGGCGGCGCCGTGTTCGGCGCGCGGGTCGCCATCGTCGAGCTCGAGGGCACCATCGTCGACGTCGACGACCTGCTTCGCGAGTTGAAGGCGCACCGCGACAATCCTCTGGTCAAGGCCGTTGTGCTCCGGATCAACAGCCCGGGCGGGGTCGTCGGCCCCACCCAGGAGCTGCACGCCGCCGTGATGCGGCTGCGCGAGGCCGGCAAGCCCGTGGTCGCCTCCCTCGGGGCCGTCGCGGCTTCCGGCGGCTACTACGTCGCCGTCGCCGCCGACAGGATCTACGCCAATCCGGGCACCTTGACCGGCTCGATCGGCGTCATCTTCCAGCTTCCCAACGTGGACGGCCTCATGAAGAAGGTCGGAGTCGACTACGTGGTCGTGAAGGCCGGCCGATACAAGGACATCGGCAACATCGCGCGCCCGATGGCGCCCGAGGAGCGCCGGATCCTCCAGACCCTGCTCGACGACGTCCACGCGCAGTTCATCGCGGCGGTCGCGACAGGGCGAAAGCTCGATCCCACCGAGGTCGTGGGCTTCGCCGACGGGCGCATCGTATCGGGCGCCCAGGCGAAGGATCTGCACATGGTCGACGCGCTCGGCGGCCTCGAGGAAGCGGTCGACGGCGCGGCGACGCTCGCGGGCCTCTCGCGGCCTCCGAGGGTGATCGGCCCGCGCCGCAAGCTCTCGATCATGGAGCTCCTGCGTAACCAGCTCGACCTGCGCGGGTGGACGGGCGCCTCGCCGCTGTCGCTCATGAAGACCCCGCTCTACCTCATGGATTGAGAGTCACGATTCGCCGCGAACGTTCAAGCGGCGTGCGAGACATCTGTACGCAACACGCTGTCGAATCTAGCCAAATCTGATCGTATGGGTACCCGGGCTCGATACCCCGAAGCTGCCAACACAGCGTAGCGATGAACTTTCTCGTTCCGGCAGGGAGCACGCCTGGGTTAACCTGGCAGTGGCCCCTAAATACTTACGATGGTGGACATTATTGTGTTCGGCGTGCTAACTTGCTACGGAGATCGAGCCCGGGTCACCCCCGAATTGCGACGGGAGTAGACGATGACGAAAGCCGACCTGATCGACGAGGTTTCGAAGATCTCGAGCCTGACCAAGAAGGAGACGGAAACGATCGTCAACACGATCTTCGACAACATCACCGACGCGTTGTCGAAGGGCGACAAGGTCGAGCTTCGAGGCTTCGGCAGCTTCCGGATCCGCCACCGCAACTCTCGAAAGGGCCGCAATCCCAAGACCGGGTCCAGTGTCGACGTCCCCCAGAAGCGGGTGCCGTTCTTCAAGGTAGGAAAGCGACTGCGCGAGCTCGTCAACGGCTGAGGCGACTCCAGGCGGTGTGAATCGCCTCTGGGCGCCTTGGCGCATGACCTACATCGCTGCCGCCAAGACCTCCGGCGGATGC
>Ga0306926_10004473_pt1 | contig 14690 bp, 5 predicted proteins | sample flu12Cox44000178_FD_203759 | JGI IMG/M metagenome (GOLD analysis project Ga0306926, IMG submission 203759) | Lab enrichment of tropical soil microbial communities from Luquillo Experimental Forest, Puerto Rico - flux8day.12C.oxic.44.000.178 (v2)... | ecosystem: Environmental > Terrestrial > Soil...
CGGGCAGGCGTCACACCCTATACGTCCACTTTCGTGTTAGCAGAGTGCTGTGTTTTTGTTAAACAGTCGCAGCCACCGATTCTCTGCGGCCCTCCTCGGCTCCCGCTGTACGCGTTCACCTACCGAGGGCACACCTTATCCCGAAGTTACGGTGTCAATTTGCCGAGTTCCTTCACCCGAGTTCTCTCAAGCGCCTGAGCATATTCAGCTCGCCCACCTGTGTCGGTTTGCGGTACGGTCGTTCGAGACTGGAGCTTAGAGGCTTTTCCTGGGAGCTTGGTATCAGCCACTTCGGACCAGCAAGCTGGTCCTCGTTAACACGCCTCGACTAAGCCCGGCGGATTTGCCTACCAGGCACGTCTACACGCTTGAACCGGGACGTCCAACACCCGGCCGGCTTAACCTTCTCCGTCCCCCCATCGCATCTCGAATCGGTGCGGGAATATTGACCCGCTTCCCATCGACTACGCGTCTCCGCCTCGTCTTAGGGGCCGACTCACCCTGCGCCGATGCACGTGGCGCAGGAAACCTTGGGCTTACGGCGAGCAGGCCTTTCACCTGCTTTATCGCTACTCATGTCAGCATTCGCACTTCCGATACCTCCAGCAGCCCTCACGAGCTGCCTTCGCAGGCCTACGGAACGCTCTCCTACCATCCACGCGCTCCATTAAGCACGCTCAAGCCGCCGGACCACATCGTTCGATGGTCAGCGCGCTTAATGGAACGCGTGAATCCCTAGCTTCGGTGCCTGGTTTGAGCCCCGTTACATCTTCCGCGCAGGACGACTCGACCAGTGAGCTATTACGCTTTCTTTAAATGATGGCTGCTTCTAAGCCAACATCCTGGCTGTCTATGCCTTCCCACCTCGTTTCCCACTTAACCAGACTTGGGGACCTTAGCTGAGGGTCTGGGTTGTTTCCCTCTTGACGACGGACGTTAGCACCCGCCGTCTGTCTCCCGTGCTTGCACTTCCCGGTATTCGGAGTTTGCTATGGCGCGATAAGTCATCGTGACCCTCGCAACCATGACAGTGCTCTACCCCCGGGAGTGATACACGAGGCACTACCTCAATAGTTTTCGGAGAGAACCAGCTATTTCCGGATTTGTTTAGCCTTTCACCCCTAGCCACAGCTCATCCCCTACCTTTTCAACGGTAGTGGGTTCGGCCCTCCACGAGGTGTTACCCCCGCTTCAGCCTGGCCATGGCTAGATCATCCGGTTTCGGGTCTACGCCCTGCTACTAAAGCGCCCTATTCGGACTCGCTTTCGCTGCGCCTTCCCTATTCGGTTAAGCTCGCAACAGAACGTAAGTCGCTGACCCATTATACAAAAGGTACGCAGTCACCCCAGCTCGATGAACCCTCGACCGCGCGTTCCGCACGGTCTATTTCTCGTTGGGTTCTTTGAGGCGCCTCGCCCAAGCTTCGCTTGGGCTTTGCGCCAGTCGAACCCCTCGAAGGTTCATCGAGCTGGGGCTCCCACTTTTTGTATGCATGCGGTTTCAGGTCTATTTCACTCCCCTTCCGGGGTTCTTTTCGCCTTTCCCTCACGGTACTGGTTCACTATCGGTCGATTACGAGTATTTAGCCTTGGAGGATGGTCCCCCCATCTTCAGACAGGATTTCACGTGTCCCGCCCTACTTGTCGCAAGCTCAGTTCCACCGGCGTCTTTTCGCGTACGGGGCTGTCACCCACTGCGGCCGCACTTTCCAGAACGTTCCGCTAAGACATCGGCTAAAACTTGCAGGCTGATCCGATTTCGCTCGCCACTACTTTCGGAATCTCGGTTGATTTCTGTTCCTCCGGCTACTGAGATGTTTCAGTTCACCGGGTTTGCTCTCGCTGACCTATGGATTCAGTCAGCAGTGACCCTTGCGGGCCGGGTTTCCCCATTCGGACATCTCCGGATCAAAGCTCGTTTGCCAGCTCCCCGGAGCTTTTCGCAGGCTGCCACGTCCTTCATCGCCTGTAATCGCCAAGGCATCCACCACATGCACTTAGTCGCTTGACCCCATAACCGTAGGCCCTGTTCAGGTGACAGAACTGCGAGCAACGGGAAATCGAATTCCATTGCCATCGTGCTATCACATGAAGGGCGTACCGTTACGAGCGTGTTTGCGCCACCCACCGTCCCCTTTTAAAGACGATGGGCAAGATACAACTCAACCCTTTTGTCCATCCGGCTCTCATCAAGCCCGATGGACACTTGCCTTCCGAATTGTTAAAGAACGCTGCAGCTCTCAACGCTCGACACTCTGCGAATGAACGAGAGTTGAACGCTGCATGCATTGCAACCGATAGTCTGGCGCGAACGGCGCTAAAGAAAACACGCAACCGCGAAAATCGCGGGCGCAAAAAATAATCAGCGTAACTCGTTGGTGGAGCCGGACGGGATCGAACCGACGGCCTCCTGCTTGCAAAGCAGGCGCTCTCCCAACTGAGCTACGGCCCCGTACTTAAAGCGTCGCTACTGCCTGTCCCCCATCGCCTGATCTGGTGGGTCTGGATGGATTCGAACCATCGACCCCCGCCTTATCAAGACGGTGCTCTAACCAACTGAGCTACAGGCCCGGGTCATTTGCCGTTTGCGTTGGACACGCAACCGATAGGCTGTGGGTACTGAAGCGGAAGTGAGGGAGGTCGAAGCGGGCTCGGGTTTCATTGACTGATTCCCGATCCACTCGTAATCCCTGATTCCGAGAAAGGAGGTGATCCAGCCGCACCTTCCGATACGGCTACCTTGTTACGACTTCACCCCAGTCATGAAGCGTACCGTGGTAGGCGGCCTCCTTGCGGTTAGCCTACCTACTTCTGGTGCACCCCACTCCCATGGTGTGACGGGCGGTGTGTACAAGACCCGGGAACGTATTCACCGCGACATGCTGATCCGCGATTACTAGCGATTCCGACTTCATGCAGTCGAGTTGCAGACTGCAATCCGGACTACGACCGGCTTTCTGGGATTGGCTCCGCCTCGCGGCTTGGCAACCCTCTGTACCGGCCATTGTATGACGTGTGAAGCCCTACCCATAAGGGCCATGAGGACTTGACGTCATCCCCACCTTCCTCCGGTTTGTCACCGGCAGTCTCCCTAGAGTGCCCTTGCGTAGCAACTAGGGACAAGGGTTGCGCTCGTTGCGGGACTTAACCCAACATCTCACGACACGAGCTGACGACAGCCATGCAGCACCTGTGTTCCGATTCCCTTTCGGGCACCCCCACCTCTCGATGGGGTTCCGGACATGTCAAGGGTAGGTAAGGTTGTTCGCGTTGCATCGAATTAATCCACATCATCCACCGCTTGTGCGGGTCCCCGTCAATTCCTTTGAGTTTTAACCTTGCGGCCGTACTCCCCAGGCGGGCAACTTCACGCGTTAGCTACGGTACTGAGAAATCGCTTCCCCAACACCCAGTTGCCATCGTTTAGGGCGTGGACTACCAGGGTATCTAATCCTGTTTGCTCCCCACGCTTTCGTGCATGAGCGTCAGTGTTAGCCCAGGGGGCTGCCTTCGCCATCGGTGTTCCTCCACATCTCTACGCATTTCACTGCTACACGTGGAATTCCACCCCCCTCTGCCACACTCCAGCCCGCTAGTTTCCAATGCAATTCCCAGGTTAAGCCCGGGGCTTTCACATCAGACATCACGAACCGCCTGCGCACGCTTTACGCCCAGTAATTCCGAGTAACGCTCGCACCCTACGTATTACCGCGGCTGCTGGCACGTAGTTAGCCGGTGCTTATTCTTCCGGTACCGTCAAGAGCACTCCGTATTAGGGAATGCCTTTTCTTTCCGGACAAAAGCGGTTTACAACCCGAAGGCCTTCTTCCCGCACGCGGCATGGCTGGATCAGGGTTGCCCCCATTGTCCAAAATTCCCCACTGCTGCCTCCCGTAGGAGTCTGGGCCGTGTCTCAGTCCCAGTGTGGCTGATCATCCTCTCAGACCAGCTACCGATCGTCGCCTTGGTGGGCCTTTACCCCGCCAACAAGCTAATCGGACATCGGCCGCTCTCATAGCGCGAGGCCTTGCGGTCCCCCGCTTTCATCCGTGGATCGTATGCGGTATTAATCCGGCTTTCGCCGAGCTATCCCCCACTACGAGGCACGTTCCGATGTATTACTCACCCGTTCGCCACTCAGGTGAGAGTTGCCCCTCACCCGCGTTCGACTTGCATGTGTAAAGCATGCCGCCAGCGTTCAATCTGAGCCAGGATCAAACTCTTCAGTTCAATCTCTGTGCAAGACTCATACTGACGTGGATCCAACGACCGCTCGGCTTTCACCGATGGTCATCGGACCCGCTTGAATCAGTGTGAGCACTACGAAGTTTCGAGCACCCGAGTTGTCGAAAACACCCCGGGCGACCACTCCAAGCGCCCACACCTATCGGTTGTTCAGATTGTTAAAGAGCGGCGCCGCGAAAACAGGGCGCGAAGAAGCGGAATTATACCGTGGAAACGGGTCGGGTCAACAGTGTCTTGTCGGACCAAGCCCATCCGTTGCTCGCCTCTGGAGCTAAGGAAACACGCTGCACCAGCCTGTTAGAATCGCTTCCCCAAGTGATGCCCTCCGAATCGCTCGCGCCGGCCGTTTCTCCGTCGCAGCTTGCGCCGAGTGCGCTGCTCATCGCCGTAGCCGTCTTTGCTACGAGCGCGGTCCTGTGCGTTATCGGTTATCTCGCGCTAACCGTATCCGGCCCGTGGGTCGGCGGGCCATCGGAGCGGCATTGGACTGCGCAGGAGCTGACCGTTCGCCGCGGCGACGCGCGCCCCGGCAAGGACGGCATTTCGGTGCTGGGGCCGGACGAGACAGGAATCGTCGTTATCGCGCTCAACGCATCGTTGCGATCCAGAGACTACCCTGTGATCGCGTGGGACGCCCTGAATGTGCCCGATGGTGTGGAAGCCACGCTTCTCTGGTACAGCGATTTCCGCGCCTCGCGCACCTTGACGCGGGCCCTTGCAATCGAAGGGCACCGGATCGCTCCCACGGATCTAGCGCAGGACCGCAACTGGATCGGCACGATCGGGGGGCTTGCTCTCGCACTGAGGGGTTCGTTCGGCGAACCGATATTCGTGCGCGGCGTCTCCGCGAAGCCGATGACGCCGACTCAGATCCTCTCCGACCGTGCCCGCGAGTGGGTCGCCTTCGAGCCATGGAACGGGGCATCGATCAACGCTGTCACCGGCGGCGCCGATGTACAGGATTTGCCGCTGCCGACTCTGCTCGCGGCGATCGTGCTGGTCGGTGGGCTCGTATATGTTGCGCTGGCGCGGTGGACTCCAAATCTCGTTGGAAGCTTCCGCCCGGCGATCGTCGCAGTCGGCTTTCTCGCCGCCTGGCTGGCGCTCGACGCGCGTTGGCAGTGGAATCTGCTGCGCCAGGCGGACGCGACTATCGAGCAATATGCCGGCAAGTCCTGGCGCGAGCGCCACCTTGTCGCAGAGGATGGCGCGCTCTTCGCGTTCATCGAACAGGCTCGCGGCAAGCTCCCTCCTGCGGTTGAGGCTGCGCCGCGAGTGTTCATGGTTGCCGATTCGGACTATCTCCGCGGCCGTGGCGCCTACTACCTCTATCCCTACAATGTGTACTTCGACCCGGCGCACGACAGCATTCCTTCCGCATCGACGATGCGCGCGGGCGATTACCTCCTTGCTTATTCGCGCGGACGCTTGCTCTATAAGCCGGCATCGGGGCGCCTAAGCTGGGGTGCGGGCGAATCCGTCGCAGCTGAACTGCTGCTTGGCGAACCAGGCGCAGCGCTGTTCCGGGTACGCTGAACAAGCGCGTCATGGACTACGCTGGACTCGCCATCGGACTCGCGCTGCCGTGGATTGTCGGGTGGTCCGTGCTGCTCGCGCTCGATTGGCCGGGCACGCAGTCAAGCAACGGCGGAGTAGCTACGCTTCAGCTCGGTTATGGCTATTTCATCGGAACATTGTTGCTGACGCTGTGGATGCGCATCGTGAGCGCGGTGGGAATGCACTTTGGCTGGACTACGATCGGAGTGCCGCTCCTGGCAGTCGCTGCGCTGCTCTTTGCCTTTGCCTGGCGGCGCGGCCGGTTGCCCCGTTTCGCTATCGCGACGTGGCTTTCGTCGCCGGATCGCTTTGGGCGCTTGTTGTGGATCGCACTCGCCGCCTGGATCGCTCTACGCTTCGCTTCCGTCGCAATCGACATCGCGTGGCGACCGCTCTATCCGTGGAAAGCCTGGAGCCAGTGGGCGCCCATGGCACGGGTCTGGTACGAGTTCGGTCACATCGTTCCGTTCGTAAACGCCAATACCTGGCTTGCCGGCCCTGCGGGCGCGTACTTCGACGCCGCGCCGCGCGATCCCGCCACCGTGCCGTTGCTGCAGGCGTGGAGCTGCATCGCGCTCGGCCGCTGGGACGATTCGGCCATGAACTGGCCGTGGCTCCTGATGCTGATCGCGCTGGCGCTCGCGATTTATGGATCACTGCGCGAGGACGGGTCAGGAACGTTTGCTGCGCTCGTCGGCGTCTGGCTCACCGTCTCGCTGCCGCTGCTCGACGTGCAGGTGGCGCTCGCCGGTTATCCCGATTTGCTGCTGGCGAGCCTATATGCGCTCGCCGCGCTTGCGCTCTATCGGTGGAGCCTGCATCGAAAAACGGGTGATGCTTGCGTCGCGGTCATCCTCGCTCTCTGCTGCCCGCTCATTAAGAGTTCCGGCGCGTTCTGGGCCGTCACCCTTTTACCCGGGATTGTCGTGGCGCTGTTGCCGGAGCGCGGTATGAAAATTCTCGGCGCTGCTCTTGGCGCCGGGACCGTGATCCTGCTCGCGCTCGGGCGATGGGACGCGGCGATCCTGGGCCGCCATCTTGGTCTCGACGTCGCACCATCGTGGCGATCGCTGGTCGATGGTCTGTTCTTCTTCGACAACTGGCATCTGCTCTGGTACGGAACGATCGCGCTCGCGATCCTAGGTGCGCGGTACCTGATTCGGCGGCCGCTCGCGCCGCTGGCGATGATTGCTGCGGCGGGCGTCGTGTTCCTTTTCGTCGTATTTTCGTATCCCGTGGTCGCCGCATGGATCGGCGACTCAGCCGAGATAAGCCGCGCCTCGTTGCCTCTCGGGCCGCTTCTTATCTGCCTCGGCCTCCTGCTCTGGAACGAGCTCACCCGGCCTGCGCCGGCGACCGCAGCAGCTACCGCTTCGGGCGACGCGATCCCCAAGACCGCCGATGCTTGAGCTTCCGTCGGTCACGTTGTGCTGCATCGACACCGCGAATCCACTGCTCGCCTTGCGCGCACTGCGGCTGTCCGCCGCGGGCATCCGCTTTGCGCGCGTGCTCATGCTGAGCGATCGCCCGCTCGTAGCGCCGGAGGTGGAAGTACGCACCATCGCGCCTCTCACATCCCGTGCCGAATATTCCGAATTCGTATTGAAGTCGCTGCTCGCTCACGTCGAGACGGCGCACGTGCTGCTGATCCAATGGGACGGCTACGTGATCAACCCTGAGGCATGGAAAGACGAGTTTCTCGCTTGTGATTACATCGGTGCCAAGTGGTTCTGGCATGACGATGCCTACCGTGTGGGCAATGGAGGCTTCTCGCTGCGTTCGCGCAAGTTGCTCAACGCGCTGCAGGATCCTCGCGTAGAGATCGACGGAGCAGAGGACGAGACGATCTGCCGAAAGTTCCGGACGCTGCTCGAGCGGGAGCACGGCATCGTCTTCGCCACGGAACAACTCGCCGACGACTTTGCCTTCGAGGTCGCGTACCCGATCGGCAAGCCGTTTGGCTTTCATGGGCTATTCAACTTCTGCCGGGTCGTGTCTCAGAAGGAACTGACTGATCTCGTGACCGGCTTCGCGCCTGCGATCGCCCGCTCGCCGCAGCTGATGAGCCTCGGTCGCAATTGCCTCGCACTCGGTCAGTGGCAGCCCGCGGGTGCGATCTTTCGTCGCATCCTCGAGGAAATGCCGGACAATCGCGAAGCGAAAGCCGGGCTCGCGCTTGCCGCGAGCAACGAAGCGCTCGCGCCTCCCGCCGGGCGCAACGATCCCTGCCCCTGCGGCAGCGGCAAGCGCTACAAGCACTGTCACGGGTCGGCCGCGGGCACCAGCGCGGGTCTTGCGCAGCGCCTCGAAGCGGCAGTCGCGTTGCATCAGCAGGGGTACGCGGACGCCGCTGCACCGATCTATTGCGAGGTACTTCTTGCGGAGCCCGACAATCCGGTGGCGCTGCATTTCCTCGGCGTGAACTACTACCAGCGCGGCAGCCTCGGCGAAGCGCTTCCGCTGCTCGAGCGCGCGTCAGCGCTTCGTCCGGACGAACCTGAATTCCACAACAACTTCGGGCTCGCTCTCCTCGCCGCGGATCGCGAGGGCGACGCGGTCGCGGAATATCGCGTAGCGCTCGGGCTCAAGCCCGATCACGCCGTGGCCTGGAACAATCTCGGCCTTGCCCTACAGGCAAGTAACGAAATCGGCGCTGCGATCGACGCCTTCCGGCGCGCGCTCGCTCTGAAGCCGGACTTCGCGCACGCTCGCTGGAACCTTGCGCTCGCTCTCCTGCTCGATCGTCAATTCGATGAAGGTTGGCGCGAGTACGACGCGAGACTCGATCTACCCGAGCTGGGAAAGTACCGCCATCCTTGTCCGGGAGCGCGGTGGGAGGGCGAAGCGCTCGCCGGCAAGACGCTTCTGCTTTATCCCGAGCAGGGGCTGGGCGACGCGCTGCAGTTTGCGCGTTACGCGTCGACACTGGCGGCGCAGGGCGCGCGCTGCGTCATCCGATGCTCGGAGTCTCTCGCGCCATTGCTGGAGGCGGTGCCCGGAGTGTCGCAGGTGGTGCGCGAAGCAGAGCAGCTGCCGCATTACGACTGGCACGCACCGCTGCTTTCGCTGCCGCGGCTGGTTGGGACGCGCGCGGAATCGATTCCGGCGTGCGTGCCTTACATCACGATTCCGGAAGGCAGGCGCGAGGCCGCACGTGAAAAGCTCGCGCGATCGCGCGCGCCGCTGCGCGCTGGCCTCGTCTGGTCCGGCAACCCTGGCCACGGCAACGATCGGAACCGTTCGATCGCGCTCGGCGAGCTGCGGCCACTACTCGACGTGAACAACATCGCCTGGTTCTCGCTGCAGCAGGGAGAACGCGCCGACCAGCTCGCGCTCACGCTCGGCGCGGAAGCTGTCGCACCGCTCGCGTCCGGGTCGACGCTCTCCGACACGGCCGCGTTCGTCGCCGAGCTGGACCTCGTCATCAGCGTCGACACGGCGATCGCGCATCTAGCCGGGGCTCTGGCGAAGCCGGTCTGGATTCTGCTGCCGTTCGCGCCAGATTGGCGCTGGCAGCTCGGACGCGACGAGAGCCCCTGGTATCCAACCGCTCGACTGTTCCGCCAGCCACGCCACCGCGACTGGGCATCGGTTGTGACGCGCATCGCTGGCGAGCTGCACACCTGGGCCTCGCGGACATCGTGAGCGTGGCAGCGGCGGAACAGGCTTCCGCGCACTTCCGTGTCGGCAATCTGCACCGCCGAGAGGGACGCTACGCCGAGGCGATCGCCGCCTACGAGCACGCCCTCGCGATTGCACCGGGAGATCCGAACATTCTCAACAATCTTGGGCTCGCCCTGAGTGGCGACGGGCAAAACGAGCGGGCAGTGGCGAGCTACCGCGCCGCGCTCGCGGCAGAGCCGGCGCACCGTCAGGCGTTGGCGAATGTCGGGCATCTGCTCTGCGCTCTGCGGCGATACGTCGAAGCCTTGCCGTTCTGCGCCGAGTTCGTACGGCGATATCCAGATCGCGAAGCAATGCTCTGGGTCGATCTCGGAATCTGCCAGCACGCAACGCTGAGTCTCGACGCAGCTGAAGCAAGCTTCCGGCGCGCGCTCGCGCTCGACTCTCGCAATGCGCCGACGCTTTGCAATCTCGCTACCGTGCTGATCGATCGCGACGAGTTCGAGCGCGCCGACGAGACGCTTGGAGAGATCGCGCCGAGCGATCGCTCGCTGTACGTGTTGTCCCTGCTCGGCTATTGCCGCGCGCATCTCGCCCGCTGGGATGGCCTGCCCGAGCTGCACGCCTCGATTGCAGCGCGCCTCGACGAGCGCAGCGACGACCCAGTCAACGCTTTTGCCGCGCTATCGGTCCCGCTCTCACCCGCCGCGCAGCTGGACGTTGCGCAGCGGTGGGCCCGCGACCTCGCGCCAGCGTTGCCCCTTGCCGCGCCGACGGCGTTGCGCAGCTCTCGCTTGCGCCTCGGCTACCTATCGTCAGATTTCCGAACGCACGCGATCTCCTCGCTGCTCGCGGAAGTCTGGGAGCGTCACGACCGGGCACGCATCGAGACTCACGCCTATTCGATCGGACCGCGCGAGTCCTCGCCCTTGCGCACGCGCATCGAAGCCGCCTTCGAGCACTACGTGGATTGTTATGAGGAGACGGGTGAGAGGATCGCGCGGCGCATTCGTGGCGATGGCATTGACGTGTTGATCGATCTGAACGGTTACACCACGCACGCGCGCAGCGAGATCTTCGCCTTCAGGCCTGCGCCGGTGCAGGCGAGCTGGCTCGGCTATCTGGGTACGCTGGGCGCGCCCTGGTACGACTACATCATCACCGACCGCTTCGTCTGCCCGCCCGAGATGCAGGCCTTCTTCAGCGAACGCTTCCTGTATCTGCCGGAGTGCTATTGCCCCAGCGACACCGAGCGCGCGGTGGCCGGCGTGGTTCCGAGCCGCGCTGAGTGCGGACTGCCCGAGGCGGGGCTGGTACTCGCCTGCTTCAACAACAGCTACAAGATTCTGCCGGAGCTCTTTGGGGTGTGGATGCGCCTGCTTGCGGGGTTGCCGGGCAGCGTGTTGTGGCTCGCGCCGGGCAACGCCACGGCGAAGCTCAATCTGGCGCGTGAGGCGAGCGCGCGCGGGGTGGACCCGGCGCGGCTGGTCTTTGCGCCGCGGGTGGATCTGCCGGAGCACTTGGCGCGGCATGCGCATGTGGACCTGTTCCTGGACACCACGCCCTACAATGCCGGCACCACGGCCAACGATGCCTTGTTCATGGGGGTGCCGGTGGTCACTTGTGCGGGAGCAAGCATGGCGAGCCGGGTGGCCGGCAGTCAGTTGCGCGCGCTCGGCTTGCCGGAGCTCGTCACCACCTCGCTCGCCGAGTACGAGGCGCTGGTGCTCGCTCTGGGGCGCGATGCGCAGCGGCTCGCCGCGCTCAAAGCTCGGCTGGCCGCCCAGCGCAGCAGCGCTCCACTCTTCGATATGACCCGCTTCACCCGCGCCTTCGAGAACATGCTCCTCAACGCATGGGAAAATCGCAGCTAGATCGATCATGCCGAAGATCGAAGTGAACCGCGACGCCCGGTCGCTCGAGCTGTTGCAGCGCGCGGCGCAGCAGAATCCACGCAATCCCGAGACGTGGTTCCATCTCGCCAACGCGCTCGCCGTCGGCGGCCAGCATGCGAAGGCCATCGCTGCGTACGAGCGCGCTCTCGAACTCGCGCCATCGCACCCCGACCTCCTGGTCAACCTCGCGATTACATTTGGACAGGCGGGCGAACCGGGCAAGGCCGAGGCATGCTATCGCAAAATCTTGCAACGCCAGCCTGGACACATCGGCGCGCTCGGCAATCTCGCGCACTTCTTTTTCATGCGCGAGGAGTTCGCGGCTGCGCTGGAAAGCTACGACCGCCTGCTTGCGGCGATGCCGCACGCCGGCGCGGAAGTCTGGAACAACCGCGGCAACTGCCAGCAACGGCTGGGCGATCGCACGGGCGCCGAGGACAGCTTTCGCCACGCGCTCGCTCTCCAACCCGAATCCGCCGAGATCAATGCGAACCTCGGCTTTCTGCTGTACGACTCGCGCCGCTATGAGCCGGCGGGAGTCTTCTTCCGGAAGGCGCATGCGCTCGATCCGAAGCGCGCGCTGGTCGCCGCGCAATCGCTCGACGTCGATCTCCAGTTTGCAGACTGGCAGGACTTCGAGCGCAAGCGCGACGAGATTCTCGGCGTCGTGGACCGCTTGGAAGACGAGCCGAGACAGTCGGTGCCGCCGTATCTGCTGCTCGCCATTTGCGACGACCCGGCGCTGCAACTTGCTGCGGCGAAGCGCTGGGCCTGGCCGCAGCGCAAATCCGGCTCCGCTCTCGAAGGTCTGCGCGAGCGCGCCCGCAATGGGCGATTGCGCCTCGGCTTCGTGTCATCCGCGTTTCACGAGCATCCGGTGCCGAGGCTGCTCGTCGAGTTGCTGGAGCGACTCGATCGCGACCTCTTCGAAGTCCGGGCCTACGCTCTCGGCAGGAACGAGTCCGACGCGCTTCGCGCGCGTGTCGAACGCGCGGCCTCGCTCACGGAGTTTGGCCATCTCCAGACTTCCGCGATGGCAGAGCGCATTCGTACTGATCGCGTCGACGTGCTCTTCGACCTCACCGGGCATACCGGGCAGGCGCGGCCCGATCTGTTCGCGTGGCGCGCGGCCCCGGTGCAGGTGAACTATCTCGGCTATGCGGGAACGCTCGGCGCAGGCTATTACGACTTCGTGATCACCGATCCGTTCACGACACCACCGGACGCGCGGGGCGACTTCGCCGAGCGCGTATGTCATGTCGGCGAGTGTTATTTGCCGAGCGATACTCGGCGCAGCGCCGGAGAGCGGCGCGCCCGCGCCGACTACGGTCTGCCCGACGCCGCGTTCGTATTCATGAGCCAGGCGGCAGCATACAAGCTGCAGCCCGCGCTGTTCGACGTCTGGATGCGCCTGCTGCGAAGCCTGCCTGACGCAGTGCTGTGGCTCCGCCCGCTTGATGCGATCGCCGAGCGCAATCTTCGGGCAGAGGCGGACCGGCGCGGCGTCGACCCGGGGCGGCTCGCGTTTGCGCCGAGCGAGCCCGTCGAGCGCTACCTCGCACGCTACCCGCTTGCCGATCTCTACCTCGACACCCACCCGTTCGGCTCGCACACGACCGTGAATGATGCGCTCTGGATGGGCCTACCGGTCGTCACGATCGCCGGACGCAGCATGGCTTCGCGCACGTCGGCGAGTCAGATCAGTGCTGTACCGCTTCCCGAGCTGCTGGCCGCATCGGCCGACGAATACGAGGCGATCGCGCTCACGCTCGCGCGCGAACGCGAGAAGCTGCGCGCATTGTCAGCGCGCCTGCGCGGCGGGGTTCGTGCCTCGGCGCTCTTCGACATGGAGCGTTACACGCGAGCCTTCGAAGCCGCTGTCGAGCGCATGTGGAACGAGGCATGAGCGCCGCGATCGCGCGCAACGCACCCTGTCCATGCGGAAGCGGCAAGCGCTTCAAGGACTGCCACGGTGCGGTCGATCTGCCGCCGGAGCAGCCGGTCGACCTGGAAGAGATCGTGCGTCAGGCGCAGGTGGCATTCGTTAGCGGTCAACTTGCAGCGGCGAAGGCACTGATCGGTCACGCGCTCGAGCTTGCGCCCGAGCACTCCGATCTCATCCGCGAGCGGGCACGCATCGAGCGCGTCCTGGGAGACACTAGCGCAGAATCGACTTGTCGCGCCGCGCTGAAGAAGTCTCCGCGCGACGTCGCGGCGTGGAATCTTCTCGGCGAAATCCTCAACGCGAGCGATCCGTCCGCCGCGGAAGCGGCCTGGCGCGAGGCATTCCGAATCGACGCCCGCGATCCCGAAGCACTCTTTCATCTCGGCAATCTGCACCGCGAGCGAGGCGAGTTCGCAGCCGCGATCAGTCTCTACGAGCGCGCGCTGGAGCGCGCGCCCGGAAACGCGGGGGTACTCAACAACCTCGGCCTGGCTCTGGAAGCGAGCGGGCAGACGGAGCGCGCGGAAAGCTGCTACCAGCAGGTGCTCACTGCGCAACCACAGCACGCCGACGTGCTGGCCAATCTCGGCGATCACATGAAGGCGCAACAACGCTACCGCGAGGCCGTGCTTGCCTACGAAAAAGCGCTCACGCTGCGGCGCGATTTTCCGGCGCGATTCTGGAGCGCCCGCGGCGTCGCCCTGGGCGAGCTCACCGCATTTGGCGACGCAGAGGCGAGCTTTCGCGAGGCTGTGAGACTCGAACCCGATCGTCTGGGCACGCATGTCGACCTCGCCTCGATGTGCATCGCGCAATCGAAATTCGACGAAGCCGAGGCTCCGCTCGCTCGCGTGCTGGAGCTCGACCCGGGCAATCCCTATGCCGCAACGATGCTCGCCTACAGCCGCATGCAGCGCTGCATCTGGGACGACCTTGCGTCGAGTTTTGCGCACATCTCCGCCATCCTGAAGGACCCTGCAGCGCGCGAGCGCTTCAATGTCGTTCCGATGCCCCTGCTGGCGATGCCGCTCGGCCCGGAAATCGAGCTTTTCGCGGCGCAACGGTGGGCGCAGCAAGTCAAGTTAACGTTCGGTGCCGAGGCGCTGCCTCCGGTCACCAACCAGCGGGCACCTGGAGCACGGTTGCGGGTTGGCTTCGTTTCTTCCGACTTTCGCGATCATCCAGTGGCGCGGCTCGCCATCCAATGCTGGGAACGCATCGATCGCTCCTGCATTGAGGCATTCGCCTACAGTCTGACGCCCACGGAGGAGACCGCGCTTGGACGGCGAGCGCCGCGCGCCTTCGAGCACTACGTGGATTGTTATGAGGAGACGGGTGAGAGGATCGCGCGGCGCATTCGTGGCGATGGCATTGACGTGTTGATCGATCTGAACGGTTACACCACGCACGCGCGCAGCGAGATC
>Ga0306926_10004477_pt1 | contig 14682 bp, 11 predicted proteins | sample flu12Cox44000178_FD_203759 | JGI IMG/M metagenome (GOLD analysis project Ga0306926, IMG submission 203759) | Lab enrichment of tropical soil microbial communities from Luquillo Experimental Forest, Puerto Rico - flux8day.12C.oxic.44.000.178 (v2)... | ecosystem: Environmental > Terrestrial >...
ATCCAGGACAAGGCTCCCGCGACGGAGTCGCGGGGGCCGCAGGCCAGCGGGGGTTCCGGGGGTCGTCCCCCGGGCTAGCAGGGACAAGGCCCCCGCGACGTAGCCGCAGGGGCAGCAGGCCACCGGGGGTTCCGGGGGCAGGACCATAGGGAGGACTGAGGGACATGGCCTTCAGCGGGTGGGGCGAAGAAGCGCTTGAGTTCTATGAAGGCCTGGAGGCCGACAACACCAAGACGTACTGGACCAGGCAGAAAGCGGTCTACGACGAGAAGGTTCTTGGCCCGATGACGGCGTTGCTCGACGAGCTCGGGCCGGAGTTCGGCGAGCCGAAGGTCTTCCGCCCCTACCGTGACATCAGGTTCAGCAAGGACAAGACCCCCTACAAGACGCACCTGGGCGCCATGCTCGGCGGTAGCTACATCCAGCTCTCGGCCCAGGGCCTCGCGGCCGGCGACGGCATGTACGGCATGGCCTCCGACCAGGTCGGCAGGTACCGCGAGGCGGTGGCGGCCGATCGGACCGGCGGCGAGCTTGAGCAGATCATCGCCACGATCGAGAAGCAGGACATCGGGGTACACGGCCGCGATGCGCTGAAGACCGTGCCCCGCGGCTACCCGGCCGATCACCCACGAGGCGAGTTGCTGCGGTACAAGGGCATCGTCGCCTGGAAAGAATGGCCGCCCGAGCCCTGGCTGGAGACCGCGGAGGCCAAGGACCGCATCGCCGGTTTCCTGCGGGCGGCCCGGCCGCTGGCCGACTGGCTGGACGCCCATGTAGGCCCGTCCACGATGGAACGCCAGGGCAGGTAGGCGCCGCACCCGGGCCCGGGCCAGTGGGCGCCCGCCCCAGAAGCAGGCGATGAGGTCAGATCATGCCGGTCTCCACTGCCCGGGCGATCCACGGGATCACCTCGTCGAGCATCTGGTCAAGCGAGGTCGTTGCCTCGAAGCCGAGTAGCCGCTTGGCCTTGTCCGTGCACGGCACGCGGCGCTGCACGTCGTGAGCGAACGGCTCGTCGTGGACGATGCGCAACGGGACACCGGGTCCCTTGACCTTCTGCCAGATCAGCTCGGCGAGTCGGAGCACCGTGGTGCTCTCATTGGTGGAGAGGTTGAAGTCCTCGCCCAGCGCGTCCGGGTGCTCCATCGCGGTCACGATGCCGGCCGCCAGGTCGCCGCCGTAGGTGTAGTGCCGTACTTGTTCGCCGGATCCAAGAATGTGCAGCGGATCCTGGCCCTTGAGTACCTTCTGCACCAGGTCAGGTACCACGTGGCTCATTGCCAGCTGGATGTTCCCCGACATGATCTGCTCATCGGCCAGCGCCCTGCTTTCGCCGATCCCCACGCAGTTGAACGGCCGGATGATGGTGAAAGGCAGCCGGTACTGATCCCACGCGGCCTGGGCGAAGTACTCGACGGCGAGCTTCTGAAAGCCGTAGGAGGACAACGGCGGCGGGATCTCCCGCTGCTGGCCCTCATAGGACGGCCACTGGTCGGCGCTCTCGAACACCATGGATGAGGACAGGTAGGTGACCTTGCGCAGGTGGCCCGTGGCGTGAGCCTTGATGGCCGCGTCGCAAGAGGCCGCGATGATCCGTTCGTTGGTGGCCAGCAGGTCGTAGGGGTAGGCATGGAAGTAGGAGATGCCGCCGATCATCGCTCCGCCCGCGATGAAATGGTCACAGCCGGCCAGCAGCCCGGTCAGCAGCGCGACGTCCCTGGCGTCGCCCTCCACCAGCCGGTAGCGGGGATGGCTGTCGTATGACTTGGCCACCTTGCCGTACTTGGACAGGTTGTCCAGGCCCACGACCTCGTAGCCGCGGTCGAGCAGTTCGCCGACGACATACCCGCCGATGAACCCGGCCGAGCCGCTGACCAGAACCTTCTCCATCATCTCCCTTTCTTCGCTGCTTGGGCCCTGATCTGTTCGGGGGTCAGGCGGCCGCCGAAGGCGAATCGGTACCACCGCATGTACTTGGGAATGCACTCGGCGACCTTGAAGTTGGACACGCCGGTCGGCCGGTCCAGCCAGATCGTCGGGATCTCGGCGACCGGCAGGCGCAGGCGCTTTGCCTTGGCGGTCAGTTCGATGCCGATCTCGAAGCCGTCGCGCGAGTCGATGCCGACCTCGCGGACGAAGCTCGTCGAGTATGCCTTGAACGAGTTGGTCGCATCCCGCGTGCCCAGCCGGGCGAACAGCCGCAGCGAGCGGCCGGCGGTTCGCGACATCATGCCCTTGACCAGCGGGCCGCCGACCTGCTGGCCGCCGGCCATGTACCGGGACGCCGCGGCCACCGCCACGCCGCGCTCGACCAGCCTGGCCAGGTCATCGATCTGCCGGGGGTCGTCGCAGCCGTCGGCCATCGTGACCACCGCGACCTTCGCCACGGCGGCCGCCATGCCGAAGCGGATGGCGTTCGCGGGGCCTTGCCCGTAGGTGTTGACCAGGCACCGCAGCCTCGGCTCGGCCTGGCCGTAGTCGCGGACCACGGGGACGGTGGGGTCGTTCTCGTCGTCGACGACGACCAGTACCTCGCAGGACAGCCGTACCGACTCGAACAGCCGGTCCAGGACGGGGACGATGTGCTTGCCCTCGTTGTATGCCGGGATGATGATCGAAACGCGTGGCTCATCCATGGTCACACAACGACCCCCTGCCCGAGCACGTTCCAGACGTCGGCGACCGGCTTGCCGGTCTCCAGGCCCGCATACTCGGGGTGCGGGGCCGCGATGATGAGCAGGTCCGCCTGGGCCAGCACCTCGTCCATCGGCGTCAGGTCCGGGTCGGTGGTGACGTAGGGGTCGGTGCAGAGCACCCGGTCCGCCTTGAACGCCAGCAGGCGCTTGAGCTTGTAGGACAGGCTGGACCGGACGTCGTCGGACCCGCCCTTGAACGCCATCCCGAGGATGCCGATGGTCATCGGGCCCAGATCGAAACGCTGCTCGAGGCGGGCCACCAGGTAAAGCGGCAGCCCTTCATTAATGGCCATCGCGGTGTGGCCGAGCGCGAAATTGTTGTTATTGAACGCGGCGAGCTGCATTGTGTCCTTGAATAGGCACGGCCCGGCCGCGAATCCGGCGCCGGGCATGTCCGCGGCCCGTGGGTAATCCAGGACCAGCCCCTGGCGAATGCGCTCGAAATCCAGGCCGCGATCGTTGGCCATCATGTAGAGCTGGTTCGCGGTGGCGAATTTGATGTACCGCCAGACGTTGGTGAACAGCTTCGCCAGCTCGGCTTCTTCCGGCGTCATCGGCACCAGCGTCGGGGTCAGCTTGCGGAACAGGTCGCTGGCCCGCTCCAGGCCCCGCACGGTGCGGCTGGACACGATCTGCGGCAGCTCGAACAGTTCGGTCATGGCCTTGCCCTCGGCGATGCGCTCCGGGCAGAACGCCACGTCGATGTCCATGCCCAGGCCCGCGACCATCTTCTCGACCCTGGCCGTCACGCCCGGGTACACGGTGCTGCGCAGGATGAGGATCTGCCCAGGACCGAGGTGGGCCGCGCAGCTTTGCAGGGCGTTCGGGATGGCCGACTGGTCCGGCTCGAGGTTCTCGCCCACCGGGGTGCCGATCACCACGACCACGTGCTCGCCGGTGCTGACGATCGCGGGGTCGGTCGAGGCCTCGAGCGTGCCCGCCGCGATCGCATCCTCCAGCAGGGCCTCCGCCCCGGGCTCGGCGAACGGCATCCTGGCGGAGTTCACGCGCGTCACCGCGGGCTCGCTGATGTCGAAGATGCCCACGCGCAGGCCACGGGAGGCGAAGGCGACGGCCAGCGGCAGGCCCACGTGACCGCAGCCGCCGATGACGACGACATCACGGGCGAAGGGAGCGGGGCTGGATGTTTCGGCCACCGGGCCTCCTGAAGGGTTGATAGCGAATTTGGTGGATATTTCCCCTGGCCGCCCAATGGAGCAGCCGCCAGCAAGCCCGAATGCATCCTAGCAACTATGGCTGCTAGGTATGACCGCCGATCACTGTGGCGAGCGAGGTCGATACCGGTGCTCTATTAATTTGCGGTAGCCATATTAACAATTCTTTGGCTAAGGATGACTAATCGTACCGGATACGGGCACACGGCGCCGGATGGTTTGCCAGTCCTGGCGGAGCGGCCGGCCGTTTTCGGGGGCTGGGTCAGCCGACCTGGCGGTCGCGGCGGCCCGGAAGGGCTCCCGGAGCTTGAACTTCTGCAGCTTACCGGTGGCGGTGGCGGGTCAGTCCCCGAGAACGTCCAGGACCTGCTGGCCATACCTGGCCAGCTTGGTCTCCCCGATGCCGCTCACCTTGCTCAACTCGGCCAGTGACGACGGCAGCGTCGTCGCGATCTCCCGCAGCGTGGCGTCGCTGAACACCACGTACGCGGGGACACCCTGGTCCTTCGCCCGTTCCGAGCGCCAGGCCCGCAGCCGCTCGAAGACCGGCAGGGCCTGCGCGGGCAGGTCGGCGACGGTCGCGGCCTTGCGGGCCCGGGGCGCCTTTGGCGGCCGTTCCGGCTCGCGGCGCAGCATGACCGGCCGCTGCTTGCGGAGCACCTGCGCGCTGGCGTCGGTGAGGACCAGGGTGCCGTAGTCGCCCTCCACCGCGAGCAGGCGCTGGGCGAGCAGTTGCCTGACGATGCCGCGCCACTCGGTGTCGCGCAGGTCGGTGCCGATGCCGAACACGGTCAGCGTGTCGTGGCCGTGCTGCATCACCTTGGGTGTCTGCTTGCCGAGCAGGATGTCGATGACATGACCCGCGCCGAACCGCTGGCGCCGCTCGTTGCGCAGCCGGTACACCGCGGACAGCAGTTTCTGTGCGGCGATCGTGCCGTCCCACGCCTCCGGTGGCGTCAGGCACGTGTCGCAGTTGCCGCACGGCTCGCTCTGCTCGCCGAAGTACCCGAGCATCTGCACACGCCGGCAGCCGACCGTCTCGCACAGCGCCAGCATCGCGTCCAGGTGCTGGCTCTGGCGGCGGCGGTGCGCCTCGTCACCGGCCGAGGAGTCGATGAGTTTTCGCTGCTGTACGACGTCCTGCAACCCGTAGCTCAGCCAGGCCGTGGATGCCAGGCCATCGCGGCCCGCCCGGCCGGTTTCCTGGTAGTAGCCCTCCACCGACTTGGGCAGGTCGAGGTGCGCGACGAAGCGCACGTCCGGCTTGTCGATGCCCATGCCGAAGGCGATCGTGGCGACCATGACGACGCCGTCCTCGCGCAGGAAGCGTGCCTGGTTCTCGCCGCGCGTGCGGGAGTCGAGCCCGGCATGGTAGGGGAGGGCCGCGTGCCCGTTGTCAGCGAGGAACTCGGCGGTCTGCTCCACCGACGCGCGGGCCAGGCAGTAGACGATGCCCGAGTCCCCGGCGTGCTCGCTGCGCAGCAGTTCGAGCAACTGCCGCTTCGGGTCGTTCTTCGGCGCGATCCGGTACTGGATGTTGGGCCGGTCGAAGCTTGCCACGAACTGGCGGGCCTGGGTCAGATGCAGCCGGGACACGATCTCGGCGCGCGTGGCCTGGGTCGCGGTGGCGGTCAGCGCGACGAGCGGGACCCCGGCGAAGCGCTCGCGCAGCACGGCCAGGCCCAGGTAGTCGGGACGGAAGTCGTGCCCCCACTGCGACACGCAGTGTGCCTCGTCGATGGCGAACAGCGAGATGCGGCCACGCTCGAGCAGCCGCAGCGCGGGCTCGGTGCACAGCCGTTCCGGTGCCACATACAGCAGGTCAAGCTCACCGGCGAGGAAGGCGTCCTCGACCAGGCGGCGGGCGCCGATGTCCTGGGTGGAGTTGAGGAAGCCGGCCCGCACCCCGAGCCCGCGCAGCGCGTCCACCTGATCCTGCATCAGCGCGATCAGGGGGGAGACCACCACCCCGGTGCCGTCCCTGACCAGGGCCGGGATCTGGTAGCACAGCGACTTGCCGGCGCCGGTGGGCATCAGCACGACGGCGTCCTGGCCGGCGATCAGATGGTCGATGATCTCCTGCTGGCTGCCACGGAACGTGTCGTAGCCGAAGACCCGGCGCAGCACCTCCGCGGGGTCACTCAGGCGGGAACCGGCGACGGGGGAGGCCACCTGAGTCACTTTACGAGGATCCCCCGACGACATGCGGGCCACCGCGTGCGCCGGGAAGGGTCACCACAGGTCGCCGCCGGTGAGCACGTAGATGAACGGCACGAGCGGGATCAGCACGAACACGGCCCAGGCCAGCTTCGCGCCCTGGGATATGTCGGTGCGGGACAGCAGGTCGATCCAGATGAGGACGACCGCGAGGGGATGGATGAAGCAGAGGAGAAGCTCGATGACCTTCTTCATGTGCCGAATCTATTGGACCGCGGGCTAGCCTGGTCCCTCCGACGCACTGGAAGCGCTGATGCCCACCGACGTACTGAACCTGCGGGCCCTGAACCGGGCCCTGCTCGCCAGGCAGATGCTGCTCGAGCCTTCGCCGCTGCCCGAGGGCCCCGGCCGGGCCGGTGCCGTGATCGCGGTGGTCGAGCACCTGGCCGGGCTGCAGGCCCAGGCGCCGTTCCCGCCGTACTACGGGCTGTGGTCCCGGCTGGCCGGGTTCCAGCCCGGTGACCTGGCCGAACTTCTTGTGAACCGGCAAGTGGTCCGGATCGCCCTGATGCGCTCCACGATCCACCTCGTCTCCGCCCGTGACTGCCTGACGTTCCGCCCGCTGATCCAGCCGGTGCTTGACCGTTCCCTGCCCGCCATCTTCGGCAAGCAGTTCGCGGGCCTGGACGCCGGTGCCCTGGCCGAGGCGGGCCGGGCCCTTGTGGACGCCGAGCCGAGGACGTTCGGCGAACTCGGCGGGCTGCTCTCCCCGGACTGGCCGGGCCATCCCCCGAACGCGCTCGCCCAGGGTGTCCGGGTGCTCGTGCCGCTGATCCAGGTGCCGCCGCGCGCCGTCTGGGGCGCCTCGGGGCTGTCCAGGCACACCTCGGCCGAGACATGGCTGGGCGCCCCGCTGGATCCCAGCCCGTCGGTTGACGCTCTCGTCACGCGCTACCTCGCGGCGTTCGGCCCGGCCACCGTCGCCGACGTGCAGGCCTGGTCGGGGCTGACCCGGCTGGGGGAGGTGGTGGAGCGGCTGCGGCCCGGCCTGCACACGTTCCGCGACGAGCGGGGGAAGGAGTTGTTCGACCTGCCGGACGCGCCGCGGCCCGCCCCCGGTACCCCGGCACCCGTGCGCCTGGTCGCCGAGTTCGACAACCTCATCCTGTCCCACGCCGACCGCGCCCGGGTCATCAGCCCCGATCTCCGGCAGCGCCTGAACACCAGGAACGGCATCTTCCCCGGCACGGTGCTCGTGGATGGGTTCGTCGCCGGGATGTGGCGGATCACCCGGGCCCGTGGCGCGGCGGCGCTGACGGTCGAACTGTTCGCCGAGGTGCCCGCCGCGGACCGGGACGCGGTCATCGCCGAGGGGGAGCGACTGCTGCACTTCGCTGCCCCCGGCGACGACCATGAGATCAGGTTCGCACCGGTCGCCTGATGGCCCGCAGGCCGCGCGCAATCGGATCCCGCCGCCGCTGCATGCCGTTTCCGTTCCGTGCGCCAGGTGTTAATAACAACGGAACATTCGTGTCCGGAACCATTCGTGCTGTCATGGTTTGCAGAGGGCCGCCAGGCGCACGGCCGGTGAGCCCCTGCGGGACGGCGAGGGGAGCTGGATGCCAGGTCAGGACCGGGAGGTCGTGGTGGGCCTCGACAACGGCGGCACGACCATCAACGCGACCGTGCTCGACCGCAGCGGGCGGTTCCTGGTGGACCGGCTGGTGGAGACGCCCAGCCGGGTCGGGGAAGGCCCGGCGGTGGCCATCGAGGCGCTCAGCAACGCGCTGACCGGCGTGCTCAAGCTGACCGGCGTCCCGCGAGAGGCGGTCAAGGCGGTAGGCCTGGACACCCCGGGCCCGGCCAGCGCCGACGGTGTGATCTCGACCAAGGGCGCGGTGAACTTCGCCGATCCCGGCTGGCGCGGCTTCGACGTCCGCGGCGCACTGGAAGAGCGGCTCGGCCTGCCGGTGATCTACAACAACGACGCGAACTCCGCGTCCCTGTACGCCCACGACGTGCACTTCGGGCCGGAAGCCACCCGGCGCTCCTCTGTCGCACTGATCGTGGGGACCGGGCTCGGCGGCGGCGTGGTCGAGAGCGGGCGGGTGGTGCGCGGCGCGGCCGGGATGGCCGGCGAGTTCGGGCACATACAGATCCCGATGGACGGGCTGCTGGCACCGGGCCAGCCGACGCCGGTGTGCAATTGCGGCCTGGCCGCGGACGGGGAGAGCGTCGCGTCGCTGACCGGCATCGAGAAGAACCTGCTGCCCTACTGGCTGAGCCGCTTCCCGGATCATCAATTGCACGCGGTGGGTTCGGCCCATCAGGCAGCGATCCAGGTGCGCGGCCACGCCGCCGCGGGGGACCCGATGGCACTGGAGATCTTCCGGCAGCAGGCGATTGCCCTCGCCCGGCTGTTCACGATCGCGGCGAACGTCACCGACCCGGACGCCTATTTCGTCGGCGGCGGCGTGGTCGAGACCACGCCGGACTTCTGCGACTGGTTCCTGACGACCGTCAGCGAGAACACCGACCTGCGCGCCGAGCAGCGCCCCCTGGTGACCTTCGCGCTGGTGCCGGACCTGGACATGGCGGGCGCCCGTGGTGCTGCCCTGGGCAGCGCCGACGCGCTCGGCTGGCCGCCCCCCGAGCTGCGCAAATCGTAGCGCCGGGCCTGCCGGCCGGACAGGCGGGACACGGGGCCCCGGCCGTGACCCGCCCCGCTCTCCAGGCCACGGCCGGGTGTCCCCAAGGGGGCTAGCGCCCCGTTCTGTTACACGGTCGCCGGGACGATACCGTTACGGCTGGATGGTGACGATCACCAAAACGTGGCCCAACTCAGGTATCACCGGCACCCCCTTCAGGCTCTGCACTACGAGGCAGAAGATCTGCACTGCAAGGCAGGAGGACGGGGGGACCATCATGGCTGTGCTAACTGCCGACCCGATCGGCACGCCGGCGGTTGAGGCGCCCGCCGGGGACCGTGGCGGCACGGAGCCGAGGGAACATCACCCGTGGGAGCCGGGGAAATATCACACGTTGGCGTACACCGCCCTCGGGCTCGGCATCGCGGCCGCGGCCTTCCTCTTGGCCTGGGGACTGCATGGAAACACCTCAAGCACCTACCGCATCGACAACCAGTGGGGTGCCTTTACCGGCCTGTTCATCCTGGCGCTGGCCATAGAGCGCGCTGTTGAGCCATTCAGCCGCAAGCTCGGGCCAGACACGACCAAGGCCAAGAAGGAAAGGGATAGGGCCCTTGCCAGCGCGCCGGCGCATCACAGGCAAGCAGTTGCCGTGAAGCACCAGCACAAGGTTGACACGAGCCGGCGGCTAACGGCCGTCGTCATCTGGGGTGTAGCGACGGGTTTTTCCTTCATCTTGTGCGCCCAGCTGAATATCACTCTCCTGCAAGCCGTCCGCACCAGCAGCGCCGGGGCACCGCCATTCTGGGCCGACCTGCTGGTCACCGGCCTCGTCGTCGGCGCAGGCACCAAACCGCTGCACGACCTCGTCTCCAACATTGATCGTGGAAACCACGGCCCCTCGCCTGGCTGATCGAACCCGGGCGGCACCCCGCCGGGCCGGCCTTACCTGTCAATCAGTCCTAGTTCGCGGGCTCGGGTCACGGCCTGGTGGCGGTTGTTGGCGTCCAGCTTGCGGTAGATCGACTTCATCTGTGACTTGATGGTGTGCGGCGACAGGAACAAGTCAGCCGCGATCTCGGCGACCGTCATGTAAGTGCACAGCAACGGCAGCAGGTGGAGCTCGGCCGTGGTTAGTGCCGAGGCCCCTGGGACCTTCTCGTCGTGTTCTTTGCCGAGCCGGGCCTGCAGCTGCTTGACGTGGCCGGCCAGGGTGCCCAGATCAGGCCGGTGGCGGAATATCTCCTCGATTTCTTGCATGAGCGTCCTGGCGCCGGTGATGTCCGCCTGTGCGAGGTGCACGCGGATCAGCTCGATCCGGGCCTGAACGGCCAGGTGAGGTTGACCGTAGGTTGATGCGGGCCGCAGTCGCTGAGCCCTGACCAGTTGCTGCCGCACCGCCGCGAGGTCGCCCTTGTGCATGGCAACACGGGCCTGCACCGCGCAGGGGAGGAGTCTTTCGATCCCGGCCTGCCGCAACACGGCGCTGGCCCGGTCGGCCAGGGCCCCGGCCTGGCGCCAGTCACCCCGCGCCATCACCAGCAGCGACTGCTCGGCCAGCGCCTCAGCCTGCTGCTGATGTCCACCGGTTTCCTGTGCGACCCTGACTGTCTCCTGCAGGCATCTGTCACCGTCGTCAAGGTCACCGCTAAGGACGCGAGCGATCCCCTGGGCCAGCGCGGCGCCTGATGTCGCGATGCCCGCCGCCGCGAGCTTCTGGGCCGCGTCATCAGCGTCGGTGCGCATCTGCGTGATCCCACGGCGGCACAGGGTGGCCCGGAGCACGGCGGCCCACGCCTCGGCGGCTAGATTCTCGGTCCGCGGCCCGTCCGCGTGCTGCCAGCGATCCAGCCCGGCGGCCCACCGCTCGGCCTCGCCCGGTCGCCCTACGTTCGCCGCGACGATCGCGGCCTGCGCTGCGATCGCCGGATGCCGCTCGATCCCGCCGCGATCAAGCAGCCACTGGAACCACCGCTGAAGCGTGGCGTACCGGCCCTGCCGGAAGACCGTCAGCCACCGTCTCTCCACCAGGCGCGCGGCCATGTCGACATCTTCAGCGGCGAGGGAGTATTCCAGCGCTTCCTCCGGCCGGTCGTTGGCCTGGCACCAGGCGGCGGCGCGGCGCCGCAGCACCGGCAGCATCTCCGGCTCGCGGCATTCCAGCTCGGCCAGCAGCATGTCTTGGAACAGATGGTGGTAGCGGTACCACCTTCCCCGCCGGTCCAGCGGCACGAGCAGCAGGTTGGACCGGGCCAGATCGGCGAGGGTGGCGGCGGCGCCGGGCAGCTCCAGCACCGCCTCACACAGCGCCCCGGACAAGCGCGTCAGCACCGCGGTCCGGGTCAGGAACGCCCGGTGCGCCCCGGAAACCCGGGCCAGGAACTCCGACTCCAGGTACTCGCTCACCAGCCGGTCATCGCCGCCGAACGAGACCCCCGCCGACCCGACCGGACCGCCCTCCCGCAGATACAGCGCCGCCAGATACAGCCCGGCCGGCCAGCCCTCGGTCCGTTCATGCAGCACCGCCACGTCATCGTCGCCGACCGCCACGCCGGCCGCACGCAGCAACGCTGCCGCTTCCCCACGGGTCAGCGCCAGCTCAGCCGCGCCGACCTCAGCGATCCGGCCCTCCGCCCGGAACCTGGCGATCCGCAGCGGTGGCGCGTCCCGGCCCGCCAGCGCCAGCCGGGATCCCGGCGGGACGTGTTCGGCCAGCACCGAGAGCGCCGCCCGGCATTCGGGGTCGTGCAGCAGATGCACATCATCAACGACCAGCACCACCGGCGCGGTCATCGCCGTGAACGCTGCCGCAAGCCGCGGCACCACCGATCCAGGTACCGAGCTGGTCGGCGAGGCCAGCGCCTCAAACACCCGGCCGCCTACCGGCTCCACCTGGTCCAGCGCCCGCGCGACATAGGTGAGCAAGACCTTCGGATCATTGTCCCGGTCATCCACCGAGACCCACGCGAACGCCCGGCTGTCGCGCTCGGCCCACTGCGACAACAGGGTTGTTTTCCCATAACCCGCCGGGGCGGCCACCGACACAACCAAGCGAAGATCATCCCGGGCCAGTCGCGTCACCAACGACGACCGGCAGACCGTCCCAGGCCGGGGCCGGGGACGGCGCAATTTCGACACAACAAGATCAAAAGCTGGCCCGCCCGCGCGGTACGCCTGACCGGGCCGCTCGCGAACGTCGCTGGCGCTCATCGCCCCGGGCCCCACATGCCCTGACCGCCCTTGTGAATCTGTCCCCCCGCCCATGCTCATCCAATCCGGGACCACGGTCAACCAACAATTGCCCAAGTCAACCGACACAGGCATGTCGGTCACCACGCAACGGGTGCGCCGCCAGGGACTCGAACCCGGACCCCGCGGATTCAGAGCTTGATCATGGCAAGTTCGCCAGGGTTCATGGGCGTTCGTCCCGCAGGTCGGAGGGCACGCGCTTACCCCAGCGAACTAGCACAGACGGCGATGAACTGCAACCCAAACTGCAGCCCCTCAGCGGTATTCCGGTACCGGCTCAGGCTGGGTCATCTGCCCCCGCTGCGCAAAGTAGACGGGGATGCCGAGCAGGAGCGCGACTCCGGCCAGCACGAACGGGGCCCAGTACTGGAAGCCGCTGGCGTCGGTGTTGCGCGAGTACCAGATGAAAAGAACCGAGAATACCAGCGCCACTACGGCAACGAGCATATCCCGCGCGAACCGCTGGGCATGCATGGTCCGGCGGTCGACAATACGCCATTTGATCTGTGCCAGTGCAGAGAATGCGTACGGAATGGCGGACGTGATGCCGGTCATTAGCACCAGGGTAGTGAAAACCTCGGCGCCGCCGGAGCCGATGTAGTTGATTGCCATTGCAATCGATGCCAGTACGGTGGAGGCGATGATGCCGAAGGCGGGCACTCCACTTTTGGATATTTGGTTGAAGCGCTTGGGGAAAAGCCCGTCCTTGGCCGCCGCGAGGGGCATCTCGGCGCAGATCATGGTCCAGCCGTTCAGCGCCCCGAAACCGGAGATGATGACGACAACGGCCATGATATAGCCGACCCAGGTGCCGCCGAACATGGTGTTGACCGCGGTCGAGAACGGCGCGGTGGATTTCTGAAGGGTGGCAGACGGCACGATGCCGAACACGGCTATTAGGGACAGCAAGTAAACGACGGCGCAGGCGAGCGTACCGAGCACGGTGGATTTAGGCACGTTCTTGTCGGGATCGCGTACCTTGCCGGCGGCGACCGAGGCGACCTCGACGCCGAGATAGCTGAACAGCGCGATCGCCATGCCGGCGCCGATCGCCGAGACGGCGCTTTGGCCGCTGATGTTCCATGGCGTGAAGTTGGCGCGCTTGATGAAGAACAGGCCCACGATCGACACGAAGAGGAGCGCGGCGAACTTGAGAATCGTGGTGATCATCTGGACCGAGCCCATGTTCTTCACGCCCGAGAGGTTGATGATCGCGGGGATCCACAGGCCGACTAGGACGAGCAGGATGGTGATCAGCTTGTTCTGGCCCTTGTTGATGAAGACCTCGACGTACAGCACCCAGCCTACGGCGATCCCCGCGTTGCCGGCCCACGCTGTGATCCAGTACGACCACGCGTTGAAGAAGCCCACCACGTTGCCGAACGCGGCCCGGGAGTACGCGTACGGCCCGCCGTCAGCGGGCAGCCGGCGCGACAGTGCCGCGAACATCAGCGCCAGCGCGATCGCACCTACTGTCGTGAGCGCCATCGAGATCAGCGTGATCGGCCCGATCGAGGCCAGCGAGGTCGGCAGGTTGAAGATCCCGACGCCGATGATGCTGCCCATGATCAGCGCGACCGCGACCGGCAGGCCGAAGCCGCCGCCAGTCGTGGCCGTGCCGGCCCTGTCGTCGGCTACCTGGGGGGGCGCGCCGTCTGCTGCGGGCCGAAGGCGCGTAGCGGCCTTTCCGGGTGGGTCTTGCGGCGTTTGGGTCATGACTCATCTCCCTTCCGGTAACGAGTTCTGCCGATGGCGGGTGTTCACAGCCCTCTTTGGCGGAAGTGTCCAGAATGAGAAACTGGTCCCGTTTGGGCCATGCGATCGACGTGAAAGCGACATCGAGATGACGCGAAGGGAAACGCTTGGGAACAGGCTCCCCACTGTGATATGCCGAGTGCTCATAATCTGGATAGTGGGCAGATTAATGCTCCGCACTTTAGCTACATTACCCCTCATGGCGAGGCCTTGATGGTTCCGATACCTACTGGCTGTGAGCGGTGTAATTTACTTAGAGTTGCAGAAGTGAGCTAGTGGGAATCTAATACTTTAGGGTTATTAATTAGGGAAACATTAACCGACGGCCACTCAACGCTTAGTTTAAGAAACATAGAAGCTCACCCGAATAGGGACCTGACCCCCTAGCAAGCGCATCTGGGCAGGACGATACTGCTCGCATGTGGGGAATATGGGAAGTCTCATGAGAGTGGTGGTTGCGCTCGGCGGGAATGCGCTGCTGCGCCGGCACGAGCCGATGACCTCGGAAAACCAGCGTAAGAACGTCCAGCTCGCATGTGATCGCTTGGCGCCGATCGGCGAGAAGCACGAACTGATCATCTCGCATGGCAACGGCCCCCAGATCGGGCTGCTGGCCCTGGAGGAGGCGGCGTACGCGGAGGGACCCAAGTCTCCGCTCGACGTGCTGGGGGCGGAGACCCAGGGGATGATCGGATACCTCGTCGAGCAGGAACTGGGAAACCGCCTCCCGTTCGAGAAACCGCTCGCGTCGCTGCTGACGATGATCGAGGTCGATCCCGAGGATCCGGCGTTCGCCGACCCGGGCAAGCCGATCGGCCCGCTCTATAGCCAGCCGGAGGCGGACAAGCTGGCGGCGGAGCGCGGTTGGAGGTTCAAGCCCGATGGCGACAGCCTGCGCCGGGTGGTGCCCTCGCCGATGCCACAACGGATCTTCGAGCGCCGGCCCATCAAATGGCTGCTCGACCAGGGCTGCGTGGTGATCTGCGCCGGTGGCGGCGGAAT
>Ga0306926_10004480_pt1 | contig 14680 bp, 12 predicted proteins | sample flu12Cox44000178_FD_203759 | JGI IMG/M metagenome (GOLD analysis project Ga0306926, IMG submission 203759) | Lab enrichment of tropical soil microbial communities from Luquillo Experimental Forest, Puerto Rico - flux8day.12C.oxic.44.000.178 (v2)... | ecosystem: Environmental > Terrestrial >...
GTCGCGAATGGAAGTTAGTGAACGACCAGGCCACCGGGGTGACTTTTGACCATGTGCCGCAATAACGTAGAAATTCGTGCCACGGCAAGAAACCTTGCCAATCGGCTGCGATACAATCGCCCGTACGGGAGATGAGATGCGACTTACGATGTCCATCGGACTCTTGATGGCGCTGACGAGCCCCGGATCGGCACAGCAAAGGGGGGCTCAGCCCGCACTGCTGCCGTTGATGGGATGTGGCGTTCACGGCGATGTCGAAGTTCTTTGCGGCACACGCCAGCCCGAAGATCTGGAACTCACGCCCGATGGCAAGTATCTGATCGCTACGCAATTTCTCAACGCGGGCCGTGGCGCTCCGACAGGTGGCGGCATGGCGCTGTTCGACCTGGCGAGGAAGAGTTTCAGCAAAATGGCCGAAACCGCCGTGCCGGACAAATCCTGGGGCGATCCGGACTGCCCCGGTCCCATTGGCGATGCCCTGGTTTCGCATGGCTCCTCTTTGGCCAAACGGAGCAACGGCGCTTGGGAACTCTATGTGGTCAACCACGGCAAACGCCAATCGATTGAGATGTACGAGCTGAAGCCGGCTTCCGGTAGCTGGGCCCTGATCTGGCACGGCTGCGTAGCGGCAGCCCACGACTACAACGACGTGGCTATCCTACCCGACGGCGGCTTCGTCGGGACCTATCCCACCGGACTCTTATCCCGTGGAAACACTACAGACCAGTTCGGCGGTGGCGTGACGGGTTACGTGGCGCGCTGGACTCCCGGGAAGGGCGAGTCCGAGGTGCCAGGTACGCGAGTGGCGTACCCGAACGGCGTCGTTGTCAGCGCCGATGCCCGGGACATGTTCTTGAATGTGTTCGCCGCCCGCGAAGTGCGCAAATATGACCTCAACAGCGGCGAGGTCACCGGCTCCGTCAAGGTGGACTTCCTGCCCGACAACCTGACCTGGACCAAGCAGGGTCTCCTATTGGTGGCCGGCGTCAAGGGCGCGCGCGGCGATTGTCCTCAAGGAAGCGGGAGGCCATGCATTCAGGGCTTCGGTGTGGCCGAGATCAACCCCGCGACGATGCACGCCCGAACTGTCTTCGATTCTGCGGCCCACGACCCGCTGATCACCGGCGTCTCCGTGGCGTTGGCAGTCGGTGACTCCATTTACTTGGGCGCTTTCCAGGGCGATCGGTTGGTCAAGATCGCGTACCGGAGGTAAGGAGCGCAAGATGCGACGCATCGAGAGAGAATGCAACCGGACCATCTCGTCCGCCCTCACCGCTGCTAGAGCCGCGCTGGGCGCTGTCACTGTGATGACCGCGGTGGCGACGTGCCACGCCCAAGATTTCGCCGATCTGAAGCGCGCGCTGGTGGACTATTCGAAGGCGGAGAGCGAGCCACGCAAGCCCTGCGAGGCGCTGGCCAGGTTCAAATCGAAGGAGATTGCGCGTATTTCGGCAACGATGGTGCCAGCTGGGGAGGCGGCAGAGCATTGCCGCGTCACAGGTCTGATCTCCCCCGAGATCGCATTTGAGGTGAGTCTGCCGACGAAATGGAACGGCCGCTTTTACATGATCGGCAACGGCGGCCACGCGGGTGAGGCTCTGGATGCCCCCGGTCGCGTCGATCAGCGTAACGCCGCGTTGCGGATCGGGTTCGCCTTCGCGCAGACCAACACCGGACACGACGCGAGCAAAGAGCCGGGCGCCAGCTTCGTGATGAGCAACCCGCAGAAAGCGATCGACTACGCGTATCGCGCGGTGCACCTTACGGCTACGACCGCCAAGGAGGTCACCAAGGAGTACTACGGCAGATCCGTCTCCCGCGCTTACTGGAACTCCTGTTCCAACGGCGGACGCCAGGGGCTCATCGAGGCGCAGCGCTTTGCAGGCGACTTCGACGGCATCGTCGCGGCCTCTCCGTGGGTGGATCAGACGGGCTTCACGATTGGCGCAATGTGGAATCAAAAGGCCCTCAGCACGGCGCCGGTCACGCCGGCCAAGCTGGCCCTGGTGGGCGAGAAGGTGATAGAAAAGTGCGATGCCATCGACGGCCTCAAAGATGGATTGATTGACGACCCCCGAAAGTGCGCCTTTGACCCGGCGCGCGATGTTCCGGCCTGCAGCGACGGCAGCGATCGCCCGGACTGCCTCACGGCTGCGCAGGCGGAGGCAATCGCGAAAGTCTATAGTGGGCCGATGAGTCACGGCAGAGGTGTCTTCCCGGGCTACATGCCGGGCAGCGAAGCGGTGATCTCTAACCTCTTCGGAGGCGGCTCCGGCAGTGGCTGGCTGAACGTGATTGTCGCTACACGACCGGGTGCCAAGCCGGCGGACTTCAACCTGGCGGAGGGGACGATGCGGTATCTCGTTCCCACGCCGCCAAAGCCGGACTACGATTACCAAACGTTCGATTTCGATCGCGATATTCACCTGCTGGACTACTGGAGTACGCAGGCGGATGCGAAAAACCCGGACCTCTCAAAGTTCAGGAAGCACGGCGGAAAGCTGATCATGACGTATGGCTGGGCCGACTCGATCTTGCAGCCGATGATGGGCGTGAATTACTATGAGCAGGCGCTGGCCAAGAACGGTCCGGACACGCCGGAGTTTTTCCGTCTATTCATGGCGCCAGGCATGGCGCACTGCGGCGGCGGCATCGGACCGGACCGGCACGATTCGATGACTGCGGTCATCGACTGGGTGGAAAAGGGCAAAATGCCGGAGTCGATGCTGGCGAGCCGGGTGGTCAATGACCAGGTGGTGCGCACTCGCCCGCTGTGCCCCTATCCGCAGGTGGCGCGCTACTCGGGCGAGGGCAGCATCGACGAAGCAGCCAACTTCCGATGTGTTACGCCCTGAAAGGGGCGCTGCGGCCTGGCGGTCGCCGGTTCAATACCGAACCGAGAGGGCGGCGTTTCATATCTGTCGCAGCGACCTTGCTGCCTTTCCGCGGCGGAGGTTCGACTGAGGGTTCACCCATGCTCAAGAGCCTGGCCGTTCGTAGGATGCGTCCGCTGGGCGTCTAGAGCCGATCCACGGACCAGGCATGGACGTCTAGCGACTTTGCGAAGTGTACCGTGTCGGGCGGACCCTTCATGCGCAGTCCTAACCATTCGCCCAATGTGTTCACTCTCACGGTGGCAGTCGCAGGCTGCAGTGGCCAAGGTTCGTGGTCGATCTCTCCGCGGTACACATTGCCGGCGTCATTCGCCGCGTATAGACAATAGCGATCGGTCAACCACGAATCCAAGCTTCCGGTGGCAGACCGGTAGACCTCTCCGGCAGGACGGTAAACCGCATGGAAGGCGGCATTGACAGCTCCGCGATGAATCCGCACGGCGGAGTATTCGATGGCCCCTCCTAGGTTCGCGATCTTAAAGGTCGCATCAAAATAGGGTAGGTAAAAGAAACGCCGCGCAGCTCTGACAGCCAGCTTGTTGCCGGCATCGAGGCTGAAAAACCAGACGCCTGGCTTCTGGTCGAGCGTCACATAGGTTCGCAGGTTCAGCTCCGGAAATGAATGAAAGCCGGGAAGGTTCGGTAGGAGTCGGGGCGCCACACCCTGCATTTGGAACGCGGCCGCACTCAAATACGCCCTCCCATCGAACAAGTCCAGCTCGAGTGGTTGCGGGATCCGCGTGCGAACAAGGGGCGGGTCCACAAGCCAGTGCGCGAAGAGCAGATCGCACCATCGCATGCGCATCAACCACGGTCGATCGGGAAGAGGGGAAAGGCGATATCCCATAGAACCTCACATACCATCTTCCTCAAGGCGCAGTGCCAAATTTCTCTGACTGGGGGTGTTGCGTGATCCGGGAGTGGGTTGAAACTGATTCTTCGCGCGGTCGGAGATTTCGACAGCTTCTTTCCGGGCCTCCGGCGGGAAATGGTAAAACGCCCGGCAGGTTCCCACCTGTGCTCTTTCAAGCTGCGCCGGTTGATCATTCCTCAAAGGCCGGCGACCTCATGCCTACCTCGCCAGTTCCGGGATGAGGAAAAACATGAGCGCCATGATGCAGTAAATCGTTAGCAGTTGGACTCCCTTGTACCAGTTAGATTGGCCATCACCGCACACCAACGCGCCCAGAATGACCCCCAGGAACAACGAACCGACCTCGGCGCGCCCAAATGAGAGGTTCAATGGCTGCGGAGCAAGGAAGTAACTGGCCAGGACCAGCATGGGAGCCACAAACAGTGCGATTTGGATGGAACTGCCGAGAGCGATACCAATCGTCAGGTCCATCTTGTTTCGTCGAGCCATTGCGATAGCCGATCCGCTCTCAGCCGCCCCGCCCACAATGGCGAGCAAAACGATTCCGATGAAAGTGGATGACATCCCGAGCGCTTTGCCGGCACCATCGGCGGCACCTACCAAGATCTCGCTCATCCATGCGGCGAGCGCGGAGGCTGCCACCAGGGTTGCAGCCGCGCGGGCCAGGCTCCACGTCGTGCCATGCGCGTCTTCGCCGCTTTCGCTTTCGGCACTGGCAAACTCGCCGGCGTGAGTACCAAGCGAAAACCAGAGGTACAGTCCATAGGCAAACAGAAGCATCACCGCGATGCCGACGTTCAGCAGCCGTTCCTCGCGAATGATTGCGCCGGGCGCGAAATAGCGGCTGAAGCTGCTAGGTATCCCCATGCTCACAGAAGCCAGCAGCATCATGGTGCTGTAGGTACGCGCTGCCGCTGGATTGAATCGCTGGATATGGTGTCGAATACCGCCCAGAAAGAAAGACAGGCCCAGCGCCAGAAGTAGATTGGCCAGAATGGCGCCGATCAGGGAGGCCCGCACCATCTGGAGCAGGCCTGCCCGAAGCGCGACCATCCCGATGATCAGTTCGGGGGCGTTGCCGAAAGTGGCATTCAGCAATCCCCCAACTGAATCGGTGGTTCGCATGGCAATCTGCTCGGTGGCTTTCACAATCAGGCCTGCGATTGGAATCAGGGCCAATGCAGCAGAGAAGAACAGCATCTGTGATGATTCCCTGAGTTCGTCCAGCACGAGCGTAATGGGAATGAAGATCAGCAGCCAATGCAGGGAAGGTTTCATTTGCGGCGGCGCGGCAAGCCCGTCACGCGCAGAGAATGCGATCGGACCGGGAAACAGTTTTGTATCATCTTCGTACTCTCAAAATGCGGCCACTCGCTCGATGTTCTCGTTGGGGGCTCGGGTGTATTTTGTTTCCTATTCCGCGGCTCTTCGCGCCCTCTCGGTGCGTCTCAATTGTCAGCAGGCCGTGGACACCACCCATCTGATTGATACGGTTGGCGTAATCTTTACCGACGGTCCCTCAACGGCCTGCTCGGGCGACAGCCATCATCGCTTGAATCAGCAATCGAGAGCTCAGCTCTTGGCTTGCCGTGGGCTGTGGGACACGCTTGCCCGCGGCAAGGTTGACGAGTCGAAGGTGTGAAATCGTCCCACGATGATCTACCGGCCGAGAGGGCTTAGCACATGCTACGCGCCTCCGAATGGGTTTCGCATAGACGACCATGGGGAAAGATGCGGCCGGCGCAAGGTCTCGCGAACAAGGGAATCGCGCTTTGGATCAATATGGGATCTCCTCTATCAGCGTGGTTCGCAGGTTCAACTTGGGAAGCTACGGAAACGCCGCCGTGTCCCGACGGCGCTACAGTGGAATTGGGGAGGGCCGCAGGCGCAACGCCGGCCGGAGATTTGATGCGTGGCTGACGTCCCGAGGCGGGATTGCCACAGATCCTCATCTCTCCAGGACGTGCCGGCCTCTGGCCCCTGCGCCTCCCGACGGAATCTTCCGCGCAATGGGGGGTTTCGCCTAGCCGGGCGAAAACTAGTCAGCCTGCGCTTTCTTCGCCTTCCGAAAAGCCGCCCAGCGCTTTTTGGTTGCCTCGGCGATCCGCTTCCTCCCCGCGGCACTCATTCTCCGCGCGGCAGGCGCGGCTTTCTTCGCCGCAGCCGGCTCCTGGGCCCGGTGAAACGCCTTCCACCGTTTCCGCTGCGCTTCGGCGATGCGCTTCCGCCCCGCGGCACTCATGGTCCGCTTCCGTTGCGGCTGCGTTCCATCGGAACTGCCGGCCGGAACGCTTGACCAGCGTCCGCCGAGTTGCTGTCGCAGCTCGGCAATCTTGCCGTCGATCTCTGCCCGCCGCTGCTGATACCCGATTAATGCCGCCGCGAGAAACTCCGAGTCCTGGCGGGACCTACCACCCAAATTACCTTTTCGTCGCATCATTTCCCGATTATAAGCCCGCCGAGCAACTATGCCGACCAGTATTTTGTATGGTCCATTCCGGCACAGGCGATAGCAACCAGGGATACTTATGAAGTAAGAATCGAGGAGTTAGCAAAACAAGAACTTGGTAATTCTTATCCGGCTCATCTATGTATCCTGGCAATCCTCCTAGTGGGACTGTCTGGGTCCACAGGTGAGGTGAACGCTCCTGCTGCGATATCTGCCGATCTTCGCTTTCTCAGCGATGTCCCTTCCACGTGGCGGTACTAACATCGGGTTTTTGAAGGTTGTCGACGTCGCCTTCCTCGTGCCGGCGCGAGGAAGGGTCCCGCTGGAGAGTGGAGCCAAACAGCGTCGTCTATGCCTGATTCCCGATCGCAAGCGGGCTTGGCGTCCCTCAGGCTCAGCCATCATCCTTTCGGTGTCTTCCGCGCGAAGCGGAACCCTTCGTAAGAAAGGAACGCCGTAACCACGAGCGCGACCACGCTCGCCCAGACCGGAATGAAGACGCCTTGCACGACGACCGGCATGCTCCACACAACTCGCGCCAAATGCGCCAATGTAATCAGGAGAAATACGATCCCGGCAATCAGTGAAAAAACACGCTCACTCATACCTGGAACCTCCTTCTAATTGTAGTTTACTTCTTCGCAGCGGCGGCATGACGCCCTACATTGCTGCCTTCAATGGTAAGAGTGGTGATGGCTTCGTTCGAGCAGTACAACCAATGAATTGAGAGCGGCGCCCCGGGAAGTTGATATTTCAGTTGGAGCGCTCACAAGACACTGCAGGAACGCCGACGGCACCGTTGGAGGGCCTCGCGCAAGAGATGGCCGGTGATGAGAGCTCGCTCATCAATAGTGCCTTCCCCATCACGACATTCCCTTCCTCGCAGGGACTTGACAGAATCGACCGGGTCGCGCTACTCGAAATCCCGATTACATGATTTGCGCACCCGCGCTTGTCCTAAATTGGCGAGTTGGTCCGCAGTCGTGCCCGAAAAGACGGACACCTGTGGCGGGGCTACGTGCCGGATCTTTCCGGCTGCGTCGCGGCGCCCGAGAGCTATGAAAAGGCCAAGGGGTTCATCTGCGAGACGAACCCTTGACCTGGAAGGCCTGCAGCGGAACGGCGACCGAGAGCCGGAACCGTCGGCCCGACCCGAATTCGTCGCAGGCAGCAATTGCGGAACGATCGCGCAACCGTCGGCCCTAGTGCGTGATAGAATCGCTCCGGAGCTAGCTTCATGAAGGTATCTCTAGTAGCGGCCATTGTAATTTTCCTGAGCGCGCCGCTCGGCGCACAGTGGCTCACGTACCGCACCCCGGGTCTTCCGCGCTTGGCCGACGGCAAGCCAAATCTGGCTGTGCCCGCGCCGCGCACGCCCGAAGGCAAGCCGGATCTTTCAGGCCTGTGGCAGAGGATCGAGTCCAAATACGCCGAAAACATCACGGCGGATCTCAGGCCCAGCGAGGTGCAGCCGTGGGCACGGGATTTAGTCAAGGACCGAGTGGAGGATCTGTCGAAGCAGCACATGAGCGTCCAGTGCCTGCCTTGGGGTCCCAACTATACGAACAGCGCGCGCATGACCAAGATCGTGCAGACACCGAATTTAATCGTGATGCTCGACGAGGGCCTGACTTATCGCCAGATTTTTACCGACGGTCGCCCGCTCGAGACCGATCCGAATCCCAGTTGGATGGGTTACTCGGTCGGGCATTGGGATGGAGACACGCTGGTGGTCGACAGCTTCGGATACAATGAGCGGAGCTGGCTCGATCACGGAGGCCATCCTCACACGCAGGCGCTGCGCGTCACCGAACGCTACCGCCGGCCCGACATCGGCCACCTGCAAATTGAGATGACGTTGAGCGATCCCGCCATCTATGCGCGGTCGTGGACGATCTCGCTCGGTGCGTCGCTAGCCGCCGATACCGAATTGCTGGAAGAGGTCTGCAACGACGACAACGGAAGCCGCCGAAAACACTACATCGGCAAGGCCTCCGATGAAGAGAAGACCGAGGTCAAGGTTGCGCCAGAAACGCTCGCGAAATACGCCGGCATCTACGAAGAACAGGACATTTGGGGCCAGGGCCCGCACCCTAGAATCATTGAAATCACGGTCGCCGACGGCAAGCTCTACGCGGAGCTGAAGGGAAGGGAGAAGATACAATTGGTCGCGCAGTCGGACACACACTTTACGGGCTTCTTTAACTGGCAAGTTGATTTCAGTCCAGGCCCCAACGGCGTGCCCGTATATCTTAACGAGGTCCACGTGTCGGGTAATTACAGATACCGGCGCAAGTAGTGAGGCCGACTCGGTCTGGTTAGAGCTAAGAGAGATCCTCGCCCGCAACCCCACCGGCTGCCCTCTGTTGGCCGGGAAATCCAAAGCCAACGCCCATCAGTCCGAACGAACTGGGAGCGTGCTGCTCTTATCACCGCCAAGACTCGGAAGGCCACCTGCTACAGCTGCCTATCGGCGAGCCAGAATGACGCGCACGTCACAAGGGCGTTTACCGCGCGCCATAGGAGTCGTGGCGGGCGCGGAAGTCCCGCAGGCGGTCTAGATCGTCGGCCAACACGTCGCGATCGCGGGCCGGCATCCGATTGTCCTGTACGACTCTCTGCAGAGCCCGGATGACATCATCGAGTTCCCGTTCATCGTACCGGCCCGCAGCCAGCTTACTCTGAAGCTCATCGAGTTCCTGCCGGGTGTTCGCCAATCTGAACTGATCGCCGCCGGAGGGGAAGGTCGCCAATTGAACATGGTCCAAGTCTTGGCGGACCCTTTCAAAAAGTTGCCCGCGCCAGTTCTGGCCCCGATACCACTCGTCCCGATCGCGATGATACACGTCCTCGTCGCGCCCGTAGTATTCTTCATGCCTTTCGCGGAAATCTCGCAGCCGCCCCAGGTCATCGGCCAACAGGTCGCGGTCACGGCCCGACAATCGATTATCACGCACCACCTTCTGCAGGGCCGAAATGACGTCGTCGAGTTCCTCTTCATCATAGCGGCGGGCGGCGAGCTTGCCTTGAAGCTCATCGAGTTCCTCCAGAGTGCTAGCGAGTCTGAATTGGTCGCCGCCTCCGGGGAACGTCACCGACTGAACATACTCGACGTCCTGCCGCACCCGTTGAAAAAGTTGCCCGCGCCAGTCCTGGCCGCGAAACGATTCGTCGCGATTCCGGTAAAAGGCGTCCGGATCGCGCCCAACCGGTTGATAGCCGGGACCAGCTTGATAGCCGGCGTTCCGGTTTCCCCCGCCCTGTGGGTTGGACCAGAAAAGATCAAAGGTATATCCTTCGGAGCCGCTCTGTGGATCCTCGATACGGACTACCGCAACACCGCCGTTTCGAGGATCCTGAACCAGTTGCTGGCTGCCTCGGCCGTCAACGCCGGCAAAGCGGAAGTCGACCGGATTCGGCGGCAAGGGTCCACTGCATTGGAATCGCCGCCATTGCGGAGGTTGGCCGGCAAGATTGCGGAGATTCGCAGTATCCCCGCGAACCTCAACCTCGGCGGCGCCATCCACGACGACTTCGATTGTGCATTTCCCACGATCTCTACTGATGCCGCCCAACGCGGTCGCCCGACGCGAAAAGGTTTGAGCACCTCCTAATCCTGCGATGGACGCGAAGACCGCGATCGCGACGAAGAAGCGTGCGCTCATTGACCACCTCCTACGGTTTGTTTGATGTCTCAAAAAGAGTTCTGGTAAACAACCATAGTGATGAATTTCCGTTCATGGACGCAACTCGAGGATTCTCCCACCTGCGGAGGGCGTCGGACTCGAAATTCAAGAGGAATCAGGAAAATCCGAGGACTTTTTTGACCGCTACGACCCAGTGGCTTCAGGAAAATACCTTACGAATAGCCACGGCGATGAACCAGCGCTGAAAGCGTGAAATCAAGTGGCGTCGATATGGCAGGCCGACGGCCGCCAAACTGGCGCGATTGCAGTTATCGGACGGGAGCTTACGCGGAACGTGTCTTGTTAAAACTTGGGACTTCGCGGGCCGCGGGAGATCAGGCGCGTCCTTCGTTACGCGCGTGCACCAGCACAACCAACGTCATCCACATGAAGAAGAGTGCAAATGGACTGTGAGCTGACTCTCGGGCCATGGTTTGTCGTGCCGGTATGACAAGTGAAGGCCGGCTATTTGCCCCCGGCGATCTCTCCGTGGGGGCGGCCTTGGTGGATCTCTTCGTATGTGTCCTTGACCTGCTCGGCGAAGCTGTCGCCGACCCAGTTCTTTACGCTACCGGGCAAATGCAGGTTCGCCAGATCCTCGGGTTTTTTGCCTTGGTCGATGCCGTCTTTTACGGCCTTACGCAACTCCACCATGAATTGTTCCTGGCCGGTAAGCACCTCTCGGCCGCCGGGAAGACCGTGACCCGGCAGCACGGTTTTGACCTTCAACTTTTCCGCAGAACGCAGGACAGACGGCCAGTTACCGATATTGCCGTCGCCGGTGAAATTATAAGGCCCATTGGCAGCCGCATCGCCAGTACAGAGGATCTGTTCCTTTGGCAGATAGACGAAGCCGTCACCACGCGTGTGCGCCCACCCGAAGAAATAGAATTCTACCTGGCGGGCTCCATCATCCAGGATGAACTCGCGTCCAGGGAAGGTCCGCTGGGGAGGCTCAACGCTTGGCTGATCCATGCCGGCGACATCCATACGCTCTTTTTCGGCGGCCTTCCAGCGGCCCGGCTCGTAACGCTTCATCTCCTCGGCGACACCCCGATAGGCTAAAGTCGTGGCACCCGCGGCGGTCCAGACGGCATTCCCATAGGAGTGGTCACCGTGATGATGAGTGTCGAACACGTATTTCACCGGCTTCGATGAGATACGCCGGATATCCGCCATCGTGGCGCGCGCACCGCTGGGAAAGTTGGCGTCCACCACGATCAGGTAATCTTTCATCTCGATAACAATGTTGTTACAGTGGCCCAGGTTCTTGAGATCTCCCTCGCGGAACCAGACGCCGGGCGCGATCTGCTCGAGCGCCTCGGACTTGGCATCAGTGCGCGACACAAACAACGCCGTCGCGGCCAGCCCAAGAAAAGGGGGCAGAAGCAGGAGACGCTTTGACATGACGCCTTAGTGTACATCAGGCCGGCGGCGGGTTGAAGCGCCGGTGGAGCGGGTGGCTGCTGGTTTTGGTGGTGCCGGGTCGTCCGCAGTGAGCCACGATTATGGAGTGGGCTTCGGGCCGTCGGGTCACTCCATGCTCTCCAGTAAAGGCGTCGCCGGTTGCCACAACTTCAACGCACGGCAAGCGCAACAGTAGCCCGTCGGACTCAGGTCTCCCGCATAACCCAAAAGAGGATCGACCGCAGACCTTGCGAATAGGCGGATTCCAATCAAGCTCTACGGACCTGCCGCGGCTTAGTGCGGCTAGGATCCGCTCTTCAGCCAGCTCTCGGCAAGCTCTGCGACGCGGAAAACAGGATAATTGCGTACCTTCTCCGACGTATTCGGAAAAAAATTGAGGTACTCCCAGGCAATTTCCCCGTCTAGTTTCACCTCCAAGAAAGGCCGTTTGCACCTTCGCATATCGTATTGCCGTTCGGCTGGCGCTGGGCCTGCTAATGTGGTGGCTGAAGAAGCTCCAGAAGGCAGGTTGCTCCTGTTAAGCGACCGCATTTCCGAAGATGAGCCGGCATAGCATACTGCCGAATTGGAGCGCCACAATGCGGACATGGGATTTCACAGTCCTTCGCATGGCACGGCGGTGTCCGTGGCCGGATTCTGAGGGGTGATCTAATAGTCTGATGAGCAACAATGCCGAATCGCTGAGCACTTCATTACCAGCGGAGGCCTCGACGGGAGCACAGGCGCCCATCATCGCAGTCGTTTCCGATGTAGTCTGCCCGTGGTGCTTGATCGGGAAGCGGCGGCTGGAGAAGGCGCTAGCTCTTTTGGATAGGCCAGATGTAAGGGTGCACTGGAGGCCCTTCGAGCTCAACCCCGACGCGCCCAAGCAGGGCGTGGACCGGCAGTCCCACCGGGCACGGAAGTTCGGCAGCCTCGTCCGTGCGCAGGAACTGGAAGCCGGCGTGGCCGCCGCTGGGGCGGAGGAAGGCATCCAATTCCGCTTCGACCGCATCCAGAAAATCCCGAACACGTTCGAGGCTCACAGACTCATCTGGTTCGCGGGGCGAGAAGGCGTGCAGGATGCAGTAGTGGACGGGCTGTTCCGTGCTTACTTCGTCGATGCGGAGGATGTCGGAGAGATTGATGTGCTGAAGAGGATTGGCGCTGAGAGCGGTCTCGATGCCGGCCGCCTCGACCAACTGTTCGCTGAGATGCTCGGCACCGAGCAGTTGATCGCCGATCAGAGAGCGGTGCGCGTGCGAGGCGTGAACAGTGTGCCAACGTTCTTTGTCAATGGGGAAGCCGTGACCTCCGGGGCGCATAAACCGGAACTGCTGGCCGCGTTCCTTGGGCAGGCTTTAGGGCCGGGGCTCTCCCGATGCTCCTCGGAGAACGGAACGTGTGGATAGCGACCGACAGCACTCGCGGATTATCGGGCTGGCAGAACGGGGCCGCGCACATGCGGACTGCATTTGAGCATCGGCGACCTCCCTGTTGGTGCTCTTGGGCAGCGAATGGCTCCTTCAATGACTAATGTTGTTGCCGTGCAGTTTCATGAACGGGGATGATTCGATCGAGCGGTCGACGGCGGCATCGCCTTGGGCGCCGGTATCGGGCCGTTGATGAGCGCCAAGCGGCGACGGCGAATCGGCGGCAGAGTAGGCTACTGAGCCGAATCCCGACGTGCTCGGATGGGAAGACTCCATCCCAGCGGACAGCACCTGGGCGCGAGACGCCGATGCGTAAATGGGCCAGACGATAGAGTTGCGTAAGATCGGATAGAACCCGCGGAAAGTTGATGGGGAGGTTCGTATGACGATGAATCGGCGCCGTTGGTTGGCCCGGGCAGCTGCCTGTGCTTCTGCAGGCACGGCCTTGGAGTTTCGGCTTGTGGGGCAGTCTCAGGCTGTCCCGCAGCTTCCTGTCCGGTCGGACTTTCCGATCGCGGAAACCGCAACGTTCTTGAACAATGCAGCTTGGCACCCGCTGAGCTTGGGCGCGCGCAGCGCCATTCAGACGTACCTGGAGCAAAAGTCCACTGGCTCCACGCGGTTTTCGTATTCGCCGGCCGGAAACCAGGTAAAAGCGCTGATCGCGAAGCTGATTCACGTCCCGGCCTCCTCAATCAGCTTTGTGTCTAGCACCACGGTAGGTGAAAACTTGGTAGTCGCGGGGTTGGGTTTTCCTCAGAGTCGGGGCAATATTGTCACAGACGCGCTGCACTACGACAGTTCGACTTATTTGTATCGCTCCCTGCAGGCGCAGGGATTGGACATACGATTTGTCAGGCCCCGCGAAGGACGGATCGAATTGGCAGACCTAGAGAGAGCAATCGATCGCGGCACGAAGCTGGTGGCGATCTCTCTGGTGTCTTACCTGAACGGGTTCCAATATGATCTGAAAGCGGTCTGCGATCTGGCTCACAGCCGCGGCGCCTACGTCTATGCCGATCTCGTCCAAGCCGCGGGATCTGTCCCGATCGATGTAGCGGGCGCCGGGGCCGACTTCTGTGCGGGCGGGAGTCATAAGTGGCTTATGGGCGACATGGGCCTGGGTTATTTGTATGTCCGCGAAGACCTGCTCGACAAAGTGATTCGACGGGTGCAGTTCGGCTCGCGGCAGGTCACCGACTTCGAGAATCACGTCTTTCCTTACGACATCACCTCTAACGGCGCAGCGAGCTGGAAGCTGCGTCGAGACACAGCAGGGCATTTCGAGATTGGCACAATCTCCCAAGCCACGGTTGCCGCCCTCGGGTACTCTCTGCCCTATATCCAGCACTTGGGCGTGGAAAGGATCCAGGCTCATGTGCAATCGCTGACGAGCCGCTTGCACAAGGAGCTGCCGCGACTCGGGTATCCGTCCGTGACTCCTATGGAAGCGAAGTCGGCTATCGTTAGTTTTGTCGTCAAAGAGCCACATGCGTTGTCCGCCCGATTGGAGAAGGCCAACGTCGACGTAAAGATCGATCAACACCTTTTGCGCCTGTCGCCGTCGATCTACAACAATCAGGCTGACATCGACAACCTGCTAAACGCTCTGTCGTGAATCATTACAGGCGCCCAATTGTGGGACCGAAAATTCGAAATTATCTTCGGCGGTTCGCTACGGCCCCGGAAATGGCCGCTGCGGGCTCCGGCGGTTGTCAGAGACACACTCCTGCGCGTAAGCCAGGCGCACTGGAGCGAGTTCGATATTAACGGATAAGAATGTCACTCAGCCGGCGCAACCCTCGTACCGATGGTGTAGTCCCCCGAATAGAGGTACTGCCACCACCCGACCGCCTCCGGCGGCTACCGCGCGTGGTTGTGGAATCCTTGTCCAGGGAAAGGTGAGGGCGGGTTCCGTGAAAAATACATTTCGTTCG
>Ga0306926_10004482_pt1 | contig 14675 bp, 11 predicted proteins | sample flu12Cox44000178_FD_203759 | JGI IMG/M metagenome (GOLD analysis project Ga0306926, IMG submission 203759) | Lab enrichment of tropical soil microbial communities from Luquillo Experimental Forest, Puerto Rico - flux8day.12C.oxic.44.000.178 (v2)... | ecosystem: Environmental > Terrestrial >...
GGCGGCCGCTGCCGTTCTGGCCGTTCTGCCAAGGCCATCGCGAGTGGGCTTCACCTCGGCAAGCGCCTCTGGCTTTCACCGCGTGCGCCCCTCCGAACCCGCATGGCCGGACCCGAGTATGTGGGAGAGGCTCAACCGAGAGGTCGGGGGTCGGTTGATCAAAGTGCAGTCGCCGCTGAACGTCTGCCGGGATGCGCCGGATGGAGTGTCGTGCGGCGATCTCTTCCGGGAGCTAAAGAATCCCTATTACATTGGCGACCAGGTCGGTCTGACGCAGACCGCGGGCTGGGTCGATGCCTGGACGTCTCGACCGAGCGTCTATGCCGTGGCGGCGGAAACCACTCCCGATGTCGTCGCGGCGGTCAATTTTGCGCGCGAGAACAATTTGCGGCTGGTCGTCAAGGGCGGCGGCCACAGCTATCTCGGCAGGTCGAATGCTCCGGATTCGTTGCTGATCTGGACTCGGCATATGAGTGCCACGACGCTCCACGACGACTTTGTCCCGCAGGGATGTGCCGCGCAGCAACCGCCCCAGCCAGCGGTCTCGGTAGGGGCGGGCGCGATTTGGATGCATACTTACAACCAGGTGACGACCAAAGGCGGCCGCTATGTGCAGGGCGGCGGCTGTGGAACCGTAGGGGTCGCCGGGCTCGTCCAGGCAGGTGGGTTCGGCAGCTTCTCGAAAAACTTCGGCACGGCAGCGGCGGGGCTGCTCGAAGCCGAGATCGCCACCGCCGACGGCGCCGTCCGGATCGCTAATGCCTGCACCAATCCCGACCTCTTCTGGGGTCTCAAAGGCGGCGGTGGCGGCAGCCTCGGGGTCGTCACCCGTCTTACGTTAAAGACCCACGAGCTCCCGCCCTTCTTCGGGGCGGTTTTCGCGACCATCGACGCCTTCTCCGAGACCGCATTTCGCGACTTGGCCGGCAAGTTCGTCGATTTTTACGCCGATAATCTGCTTAATCCGCATTGGGGCGAGACCGCCACGATCCGGCCGGGCAATCGTCTCGACATCCGCATGGTGTTCCAAGGCATCGATCAGGCGCAGGCGGAAGCCGCCTGGCGGCCTTTTTTCAACTGGGTCACCGGATCGCCGCAGAGTTTCACCTATCGGCTGACGCCGAGGATCGTTGCACTTCCGGCCCGCAATTTCTGGGATCCGGCCTATCTCAAGGCGAATGTTCCCGGCGCCGTGTTGTCCGATGACCGGCCGGGGGCATCCGCGGACAACATCTTTTGGTCGGGAAATCTGGCCGAAGTGGGTCACTTTCTCTCCGGGTTTCAATCGCTCTGGCTGCCTCGCTCGCTGCTGCAGGCGGCTGCTCGAAGCCGCCTCGCCGACGCCTTGTTCGCCGCCGGCAAGCATTGGTCCGTCGAGCTGCATCTTCAGAAGGGGCTGGCCGGAGGATCCCACGAAGCAGTCTCCGCCACCAGCGATACGGCAATGAACCCCGACGTGTTGGACGCCTTCGCTCTGGCGATCATCGCAGGCGAAGACCCGCCGGCTTATCCCGGCCTGCCCAGTCACGAGCCCGACCTTGCAGCGGATCGCCGCCACGCCGAAGAGATCACCAAGGCGATGGGTGAACTCAAACGATTGGCGCCCGACGCAGGCTCCTATTTCGCAGAGAGCGATTTCTTCGAGGCGCGCTGGCAGACCTCCTATTGGGGTGCAAACTATCCAAGGCTGCGGTCGATCAAAGAAAAATACGACCCCGGTGGTCTATTCTTTGTGCATCACGGGGTCGGCAGCGAGCAGTGGAGCCCCGACGGGTTCACTCGACTCACCGCGCCGTAGCGCCGCCATTCGCGTGGATGGCGCGCCAGACGCGCTCGGGCGTCAGTGGCATCTCGATGTGGGTCACCCCGAATTCGCCGAGAGCGTCGACGGCCGCATTGACGACGACCCCGAGCGCTGGCGTGGTGCCTCCCTCGCCGGCCGGCCGAATGCCGAGCGGATGCGTCGGGGTCGGCACCTCGCTGAGCTCGGTCGTGAAGAACGGCAGTCGGTCAGCGCGCGGCAATGCGTAATCCAGCAGCGAGCCGGACAGGAGCTGGCCGGTTTCCCTGTCGTAGACGCAATTCTCGCTGATGGCCTGGCCTAGACCATGGGTGATCCCGCCGTGGATCTGGCCGTGCACGATCAGCGGGTTGACCGCCCGGCCGACATCGTCGACCGCCGTATAGCGGGCGATTTCGACGACGCCGGTATCGGGATCGACCTCGACCTCGCAGACATGACAGCCATAGGGGAAACTCGCGAGATTTACTGTCTCGTCGCTTTCGGCCGCGAGCGGCCCGCGCAGTTCGTCGGGCAGATCGTTGCGCCGCAAAGCTTCGGCAGCGATCTCGAAGATGCCGAGCGACCGGTCGGTTCCCTTTACCCGGAAACGGCCGTCGGCGAACTCCAGATCGGCCGGGGCGGCTTCCATCACATGACTGGCGATCTGCAGACCCTTGGCGATGATGTCGCGCGAAGCATTGAGCATCACGATGCTCGCGAGGCGCAGCGCGCGGCCGGAGTGCGAACCACCGCCAACCGACACGCGGTCGGTGTCGCCGGTCACCAGCCGAACCGCGTCGATCGGCACACCGAGCCATTCGCCGATCAGCTGCGCGAAGCTGGTTTCGTGACCTTGTCCGTTGGATACGGTCCCGACCACGATTTCCACAATGCCGTCCGGCAATACGGTGATCTCGGCGCGCTCGCGCGGTGTCCCGGTCGCGGTGTCGACGTAGTTGCTTACGCCGATCCCGCGATATTTGCCGCGCGCCCGCGCCGCCGCCCGCCGCGCCGGAAACCCGGCCCAGTCCCCGAGCGCGACGACCCGCTCCATGACCCGGTGGTAGGCACCGCTGTCATAGACCATGCCGAACGGATTGCGGTACGGCATTGCCGATTCCGGCACCAGATTGCGCCGCCTCAGCTCTAGCCGGTCGAATCCGCATTCCCCCGCCGCGAGATCGATCAGCCGCTCCATGACGAACATGACCTCAGGCCGCCCCGAACTGCGATAGGGGCGGGTCGGCAAAGTGTTGGTGATCGCGGCGCGGGCGCGGAAATGCACTGCCGGCACGTGGTAGATGCTCGACATGATCTCGACGCCTTTGGCGAGCGGGCCGTAAGAGATCGGGTAGGCTCCGACATTGGCGATGTTGGACCCGCGCATTGCGAGGAACTTGCCGTCCCGGTCGAGCGCCAGCTCGGCCTCGACCGCGAGGTCCCGCGCCTGGTAGTCGCAGAGAAACGCCTCGCTGCGCTCGCAGGTCCACTTCACTGGCCGACCGACCCGGCGCGCGGCCCAGGCTACCAGCGCGAATTCGGGATTGAACGAGCCGCGCGTTCCGAAATTGCCGCCGACCTCGTGCATGACGACCCGCACCTTGTCCTCGGCGACCCCAAGAATTTTTGCTAGCTCCTGTTTTGGCCGGACTGCCCCGCCAATTCCGGCGTAGAGCGTGTAGCGCTCGGTCTCGGGCTCATAGGTGACGGTCGCGGCGCGGGGTTCCATGGGTACCCCGGCAATGCGCTGCACCCAGGTCTCGAACCTGACGATGTGGGCGGCTTTGGAGAAAGCCGCATTGGTCGCGGACGGATCGCCAAGCTCGGCATCGATCGAGATGTTCGAACTCGCGTCGCCCCGTGCGAGCGGAGCGTTCTGTTGGACCGCCGTTAGGGAGTGCGCCACCGCCTGAAGGGGTTCGTAATCGACGGCGACCACCTCGGCGGCGTCTTTCGCGGCGGCAAGGCTCGTCGCCACTGCCATCGCGACGATCTCTCCGCAGTGCCGCGCCTCCTCCGCCGTCATCGGGAAATGCGGCGGGATGAAAGGCGGCGAGCCGTCCCTGCTTTCGAGCGTGATGTCGGCCGGGTGCCGCGTGCCCACCGAATGCGGGATCGGCTGCAGCCCGTCTTCCCGCATGTGCCGCCCGGTAAGCACGGTCAGCACACCGGGGGCGGCCTCCGCCGCCCGCGTATCGACCGACCGAATGCGGGCATGCGCATGCGGCGAGCGCACCATCACCGCATAAGCCTGCCCCGGAAAATTATAGTCGTCGCTGTAGCAGCCCTTACCCGTCAGCAGCCGGAAATCCTCCCGCCTGCGCACCGGCTGCCCGATCCCGGTCTTTGTCGCGCTGTGCAATTCCATCCCTCTACTTAGGCTTTGCCGCCTGCGTCCGGTTATTACAGATGAAATACAGGCGCGCCTGCAGCAGCCTTGAAGCCGTGAATATCCTAGCACGCGATTACGGCAGCTTCGGGCCCGTTATCGTATCGCACTTCTGCGGGGTGCCGCGCCTCGTCCAAGCCAATTAGTAGTCCTAAGTGGCTGTGTTCCGCGCCCTCCGCACCCCTTGACCCAAGGCTCGTACGTCGTGGAGGACGGCGTCGAGGAGGCCCAGTTTGGCGGTACCGTCGGGGTTGAGGTTGAGGGCGAGGCGCTGGACGAGCGCGGTGCCGACGACAGCGGCGTCGGCAACGCGAGCGACGGCTGCTGCCTGCTCAGGGGTGCGGATGCCGAAGCCGACGGCGATCGGCAGCTCGGTGAAGCGGCGGAGGCGGGCGACGGCAGCGACGACATGGGCGGGAGTGGCGGAGCGGGTGCCGGTGATCCCGGCGACCGCGACGTAGTAGATGAAGCCGCTGGCGTGCTCGACGATCTTTGGCAGGCGGCAGTCGTCGCTGGTCGGGGTGGCTAGGCGCACGACATCGAGGCCGGCGCCGCGCGCCGGCGCCGTTAGCTCGGCATCCTCCTCGGGCGGCAGGTCGACGACGATGACACCGTCGACCCCGGCGGCGGCCGCGTCATGCGCGAAACCTTTGGGACCGTAGCGATAGATCGGGTTGTAGTAGCCCATCAGTACGATCGGGGTCGCGTCGTCGTTGCGGCGCAGCTCGCAAACCAATGCCAGGGTGCGCCGCAGAGTCATGCCATGCTTCAGCGCGCGCTGGCCCGCTTCCTGGATCACTGGCCCGTCGGCCATCGGGTCCGAAAAGGGCATACCGATCTCGATCAGATCGGCGCCGGCTGCGGGAAGACCCGCGAAGAGCCGGGCAGAGGTGTCCGGATCGGGGTCGCCCGCCGTCAGGTAGGTAACTAGCCCGGTGCGGCCCTCCGCGTGCAGCGCCGCAAAGCGCCGCTCGATCCGGCTCACCGCCGCTCGTCCTCAAGGCTTTCCCTCTCCGCCCCTGGGGGCGGAGAGGGTCGGGGTGAGGTGGGGGGCGCCAGCCGAGCCGCGAGGCCCACCTCACCCTCCCGCTTCGCGGGCCCCTCCCTCTCCCCCCGAAGGGCGGAGAGGGAAGTTTGGACGATGATCTCGCGGCTCACAATTTCACCCCGAGATGATCGGCGACGGCGAAGATGTCCTTGTCACCGCGGCCGCACATGTTCATGACGATCAGGTGGTCGTGCGGCAGGGTTGGGGCGATCTTCGCGACATGGGCCAGCGCGTGCGCCGGCTCTAGTGCCGGGATGATGCCCTCCAGCCGACTCGCCAGCTGAAACGCCTCCAATGCCTCGTCGTCGGTGATCGAGACGTATTGCACGCGGCCGAGCTCGTGCAGCCAGGCATGCTCGGGGCCGATACCGGGGTAGTCGAGGCCGGCCGAGATCGAATGGGCGTCGCGGATCTGACCGTCCTCGTCCTGCAGCAGATAGGTCCGGTTGCCGTGCAATACGCCGGGTCGCCCGCCGGTCAGAGAAGCGGCATGCAGGCCGGTCTCGATGCCGCGCCCGCCGGCCTCGACACCGATCATCGCCACCGCCGGCTCGTCGAGAAACGGATGGAACAGCCCCATCGCGTTCGAGCCGCCGCCGATGCAGGCGATAAGGGTATCGGGCAGCCGGCCCTCGGCTTTTTGCAGCTGCGCGCGCGTCTCGCGTCCGATCACCGACTGGAAGTCGCGCACCATCATCGGATAGGGGTGCGGACCGGCGACCGTGCCGATCACATAGAACGTGTCCTCGACATGGGCGACCCAGTCGCGTAGCGCCTCGTTCATCGCGTCCTTTAGGGTCGCCGTCCCGGAATGCACCGGCACGACTTCGGCGCCGAGCAATTTCATGCGAAAGACGTTGGGCTTTTGCCGCTCTATGTCGGTGTGGCCCATATAGACGACGCAAGGGATATCGAACAGTGCACAAGCGGTTGCGGTGGCGACGCCGTGTTGGCCGGCACCGGTCTCGGCGATGATCCGGCGCCTGCCCATTCGGCGGGCCAGCAACACCTGGCCGAGCACGTTGTTAATTTTGTGCGCGCCGGTGTGATTGAGCTCGTCGCGCTTCAGATAGAGCTTGGCACCGCCGAAATGACGGGTCAGTCGTTCGGCGAAATAAAGCGGGCTCGGGCGCCCGACGTAATGCTCGAGGTGGTAATCGAGCTCGGCCTGAAATCCCGCGTCGCGGCGTGCCTCGTCGTAAGCCTGCTCTACCGCCAGAACCAGCGGCATCAAAGTCTCGGCGACAAACCGCCCGCCATAAATGCCGAAATGGCCCCGCTCATCGGGCCCGCCGCGAAAGGTATTCGGTGCCTGCAACTCGACCCCTCAGTCCGGTCGGCCGGTGTTCAATTGACGGCCGATACCGCCAACTCTAGCATCGCCGGCCAACAGGGAGACATCAAACATGGAAAGCCCGCTTCCCTACACCGGCAAGGAATTCCTCGACAGCCTCGATGACGGGCGGGAGGTGTGGATCTACGGTGAGCGGGTCAAGAACATCGCCGAGCACCCCGCCTTCCGCAATGGCGCCCGAATGATTGCTCGGCTCTATGACGCGCTGCACCGCGATCACGCCGAGAAGAAAAATCTGCTGACGTGTCCTACCCAATGGGGTGGTTTCACGCACCCGTATTTCGTCGCTCCGCGCTCGGCCGAAGACCTTGTTGCCGGTCGCGATGCAATCGCGGAGTGGGCGAGGCTGACTTGGGGCTGGCTCGGTCGTTCTCCCGATTACAAGGCGGCGTTGTTGGCCAGTCTCGGTGGCTACACGGAGTTTTATGAGCCCTATCAAGAAAACGCGCGCCGCTGGTATCGCTATAGCCAGGAGCGGGTGCCGTTTGTCGGTCACGCGCTGCTGCACCCGCCTGTCGACCGTAACCTGGTGCCCGGCGCGCCAGGCAGCCCGACGGACATCTACGCGCATGTCACGAAGGAAACGGATGCCGGGATCTATGTCACCGGCGCCAAGGTCGTCGCCACCGGATCGGCGTTGACCCATTTCACCTTTATCGGGAGCTATGGGCTGATCCCGATGCAGGACCCCAAGTTCGCGCTGGTTTTCCTCGTGCCGACCAACGCCAAGGGCGTCAAATTGATCTGCCGCGTCTCCAACGAACACCGCGCCGCGGTGATCGGCAGCCCGTTCGACTATCCGTTGTCGAGTCGGCTCGACGAGAACGACGCGATCTTCATCTTGGATGACGTCTTCATCCCGTGGGAGGACGTCTTTGTCTGCGGCAATGTCGAGAAAGCCAATACTTTCTTCCCGCGCAGCGGCTTCGTCCCGCGGTTCCAGCTGCACGGCTGCACCCGGCTCGCCGTCAAGCTCGATTTCATTTGCGGGCTGTTGATCAAGGCTACTGAGACAGCGGGCACTATCGGTTTTCGCGGGGTCGAAGCAAACGTCGGCGAGGTCATTACCTGGCGCAACGCAATGTGGGCTTTGTCTGACGCAATGGCGAAGGGCCCCGACCCGTGGGCCACCGGTTTTGTGTTGCCAAACTCGCAAGCCGGTGCCGCGTATCACGTTTTGGGGCCCGAGGCCTATGTCCAAGTCAAACACCAGATCGAAAAGACCGTCGCCAGCAGCCTGATCTATCTCAACTCGCACGCCCGTGACTTCGCGGTGCCGGAGTTGCGCCAATACCTCGACCGCTACGTCCGCGGCTCGGGCGGGGTGACCGCAGTCGAGCGTGTCAAATTGATGAAACTGCTGTGGGATGCGATCGGTACCGAGTTCGGCGCGCGGCATGAGCTCTACGAGGTCAACTACTCCGGCAGCCACGAGGAGATTCGCCGCTTCGCGCTGCTGGGGGCGCAAGCCTCGGGCGAGGCCGACCGCTGGAAGGCGTTCGCCGATTCTTGCATGGCCGAGTACGACCTCGAGGGCTGGAGGGTGCCGGACCTCGTCAACCCCGACGACGTCAGTGCGCTGCACTAGGCGCGCGGTCGCGCTAGACCACTACTGCCGGTATTGAAGCAAATCGCCGTTCGGAACCGTCGCGAGTGGCGGCGGCTCCCCAATTGGCGGAATTTTGCCGAGGCAAAACACAGCTCCATTCGCACTAGTCTATTCGCAGCCCTTGCCTATATCGTTCTCGTTTTTGCACTGCTGTTGCCAATAGGGAATCTCATTTCTGCGGATTTCATTTTCGATGTTAACTACAATGAAGGGTGGAGTGTTTACAACGCTGAGAGACTAATCCGGGGTGAACTCATTTATGACGATAATTACTGGAGAGTAAACAACTACCCCATTGGTTCATTTTTGATCATCGCCGGCGTGAATTTGCTGATCCACGATCTTTTGCTGAGTGGACGACTGGTCTCGCTGGTCTCATTCGTCGCCGTCGGGGTCTTGGCCGCCATATTAACCCGCCGCTTTGGCGGCCGGAGAACCGATGCAGTGTTTGGCGCCGCCTGCGCTATGGGTTTTTGTTATCTGGTCGCGCCCGCCTGGATCGTTGCCGATGACCCGCAGACGCTGGGCGAGGCGGTCATGCTCGGTGCTCTTGTCAGCTACAGCGCGCGGCCGCCGGATCGCTTTAACCTGTTGCGAACAGCCTTCATCCTGGTCCTCGCTGGTTTCATCAAGCACAATTTGGTGGCGATTCCGATCGCAATAACCCTCGATCTGGGCATCCGCTCGCCGCGGCGGCTGCTATTCTGGTTCGCCTGCTGCGCCGGTTTCGCGGCAGCTTGCCTCGGCCTGACGCAACTCGTCGCCGGCGGCAATTTCTTCGATCATCTGCTGTCGCCAAGAATCTTCAGCTGGTATGGCGCGCGGTATCATCTGATGAAATATCTCCGGCTGTTCAAACTCCCGATGGTCGCGATCGCTCTCAGCACACCTTGGGTTCTAACTGTCGATCGGATCGTCATTGCGGGCTGGGGTATGGTCTCGATCAGCAGTGCTGCCATCCTGTCGGGATTTGAAGGAACATCTTACAACATGTTTCAGGACGCCGCGGTGTTTCTCGGAATCGCCGCGGGAATCATGATGTCCGAATTACGTAAACTCGATACTTCTGGCCGATTGGCCGGGGTGTTGTCGACTGCTTTGCCCTTCGTGTTAGCCGAGCCGATACTGGCGCGAGCACCCGATGTGGCCGCGCAAACGTATGACAGCCGCGCTCTGTTGGCTGTCGACCGCAAAAGGCAACGATTGTTCTTGGCTGATGCTGAATATGTTGCGGACAGGCAAGGGCCGGCGATTTGCGAGAATCTTTTGCTTTGCTACGTGGCAGGACGGCCTTTCATTCTGGATCCATTCAATTCGCGACAATACATGTTGTCCGGTAAGCTCGATCAGGGCGAGCTGATTCGACGGATCAACCGACACGAATTCGCCCTGATTCAGCTTCACGCGGATATTTGCGACGATCCGGCTACACCGTCTTGCCACATCCTCCATTATCGGCAAAAGATCGACCGTTTCACGGACGAAGTGCTCTATGCCATCAATCAATATTACGAGGTGGGGCGGCGGTCTGACTTTGGGACCTTCTATGTCCCGAAATAGGCTGCGAGCGCACTGATCGGACCCGTTGCCGTGCGTTATCTCAGCACCCGCGACCCTCTTGCTGCGCCCTCGACCCGATCGTTTGCCGAGGTGGTGCTCGCTGGTCTCGCCGAGGATGGCGGTCTCTACGTACCGGAGCGGATGCCTGACCTGTCCTCCGGCATTACCGGCTTAGCCGGCCTGCCTTATTCCGAGATCGCCGCCCGTATCGTGTCCTCGTTCGCGGGGGACGCATTCCCGCCGGGGGAACTGCCGCGGCTTGCCGCCGAGGCCTACGACAAGTTCCGCCACGCTGCGGTAGCGCCGCTTGTGCAGCTCGACGAGACCCTTTGGCTGCTCGAGCTATTTCACGGACCGACCTTGGCCTTCAAGGATCTGGCATTGCAGCTGGTCGGGTTGATGTTTGATGCGGTACTAGCGCGGCGGCGCGAACACGTGACGGTCATCGGAGCGACGTCGGGCGATACCGGTTCCGCGGCGATCGAAGCATGCCGCGATCGAGCGGCGATCGACATCTTCATTCTCTACCCGCACCAACGCGTCTCCGAGGTGCAGCGCCGGCAGATGACGACGGTCGATGCGGCCAACGCGCATGCGATCGCGATCGAGGGCACGTTCGATGACTGCCAGGATCTCGTCAAGGCGCTGTTCGCCGATGCCGGGCTGCGGCGTGAGCTCAACTTGTCGGCGGTGAATTCGATCAACTGGGCCCGCATCGCCGCGCAAACCGTCTACTACGTGGCAGCCGCGGTGGCGCTCGGCGCGCCGAAACGGTCGGTGTCGTTCACCGTGCCAACCGGTAATTTCGGCAATGTCTATGCCGGACACGTCGCCCGCCAAATGGGACTGCCGATCGATCGGCTGGTAATCGGCACCAACCGCAACGATATTCTCGCTCGGTATTTTGCAAGCGGCCGCATGGCGCTCGCCGCCGTGGAGCCGAGCCTCAGCCCGAGCATGGACATCCAGGTGTCGAGTAATTTCGAGCGGCTGCTGTTCGAGCTGAAGGGTCGCAATGGCGCCGCTGTCAGGCAAGCCATGCAGACTTTCCGGCGCACCGGCGCATTGCCCGAAGACGATCAGGCCTGGAGCGCCGCGCGCCGCTTGTTTTCCGCTCACAAAGTCGACGACACTCAAACCATGCAAACCATCGCACAGACTTACGCCCGATCAGGAGCGCTGATCGATCCTCACACAGCGGTTGCCGTTGCCGCCGCGCGAGCCGAGATTGCCGCCACCCATGTCACGGGCAGCCCGATGATCGCGCTGGGTTGCGCTCACCCAGCCAAGTTTCCCGAGGCGGTCGAGCGCGTCACCGGCGTCCGCCCAGGCGTGCCGCCGGCGCTCGCCGATCTGCTCGACAGACGCGAGCGAATCGTCGTGCTGCCCAACGAGATCGGCGCGGTGCGGCGCTTCGTCTGTGCCAATGCGCGTCGCGCCGAGGCTGCGGCATGACAGTCCGGGTTTCGAAGCTGGCGAACGGGTTGCGGGTCGCCACCGACACCATTCAGACGGTAGATACGGTGTCGCTCGGCATTTGGGTCGATGTCGGCACGCGCCACGAACCCGCGGCGACCAATGGCGCGGCGCATTTTCTCGAGCATATGGCCTTCAAGGGCACCGAGCGGCGCAGCGCCCGGGAGATCGCCGAGGAGATCGAGGCCGTTGGCGGTCACCTCAACGCCTACACGTCCCGTGAGAGCACCGCCTACTACGCGAAGGTGCTTAAGGAGGATGTGCCGCTCGCCCTCGACATCCTCGCCGACATCCTGCAGCATTCCACCTTCGATGCCGACGAGCTCGAGCGCGAACGCACCGTGATCCTTCAGGAGATCGGTCAGGCCAACGATACGCCCGACGACATCATCTTCGATTATTTCCAGGAATGCGCCTATCCCGACCAGGCGATGGGGCGCCCGGTGCTCGGCAGGCCGGAGATTATCCGCGGGCTGACCCGCGATGCGGTGGTCGCCTATCTGCGTGACCATTACGGCGCTCGGCGAATGGTGCTGGCGGCTGCGGGAAATCTCGAGCACGAGCGTCTCGTCGACCTTGCCGACACACTGCTTTCGGGTCTGCCGGCCGAGCGCTCGGTCAACACCGAACCGGCGCGTTACGTGGGCGGCGACCGGCGCGAGGATCGGGACCTCGAGCAGCTGCACCTGGTGCTCGGCTTTCCGGGGGTGGTGCTCGGCGACGCCGACTACTACGCCGCTTCGGTTCTGTCGACCGCATTTGGCGGCGGTATGTCATCCCGACTGTTTCAGGAAATTCGCGAGAAGCGGGGGTTGGTCTACGCGATCCACTCCTTTGTTCACGGATATCGCGACGCCGGCTTGTTCGGGATCTATGCCGGGACCGGCGAAGAAGAGGCGGCCGAACTGGTGCCTGCGCTGTGCGAAGAGGCGGTCAAGCTGCAAGACGGCTTAACGGCCATCGAGCTTCGCCGTGCCAAGACGCAGATGAAAGCCGGGCTGCTGATGTCGCTGGAGAGCACTTCGGCGCGCTGCGAGCAGCTGGCGCAGCATCTTTTGATCTACGGCACGCCGTTCGATCCGCCCGAGGTCGTGCGGCGCATCGAGGCGGTGGATGACGCCGCGATTGGCCGGGTCGTCGCGCGGTGGCGTTCGGCGCCTCCCACGGTCGCGGCGCTCGGGCCGTTGAGCCGATTGGAGGAGTACGACAGGTTGCAGGCGCGCCTCATCGCTTAGCACCGGGAATAAATGGCGCCGCAACGAAAACCCTTCCCGAGGCTGTTTCTGGCTCGCGCCGACCCGTACCGGCTGACCGGCGATAGGGTGTTTCTGCGCCCGCCTGAACGCGGCGATTACGAGGCGTGGGCTAGCCTGCGCGCCGGCTCGCGAGAGTTCCTTTCACCCTGGGAGCCGAGCTGGCCGCCCGACGCGCTGAGCCGCGCGAATTTTCGTGCGCGGGTGACCCGCTACGTCGAGGACTGGCGCACCGACCAGGCCTACAATTTTTTCATCTTTGCCCTTGACGAAACCCTGGTTGGCGGCATCGGCCTATCGAATATCCGTCGCGGCGTTTCCGAGACGGCGAGCCTTGGTTATTGGGTCGGCGAGCCGTATGCACGGCAACGCTACATGACGTCGGCTCTGCCCCTTGTCGTTGATTTTGCCTTCGAGCGGCTCGGGTTGCATCGCCTCGAAGCCGCCTGCCTGCCGAGCAACATACCAAGCCGATCGGTTCTTGCCAGAACCGGTTTCCGGCAGGAAGGCTACGCGCGCGAGTATCTCTGCATTGCCGGCAAGTGGCAGGACCATCTCCTCTTCGCGATTCTGCGCGGGGATCGCGGCACACCGACCGGGTAATGCCGCATCGCACCGGCGGGATCAGGCGTGTCCTGCCTCGCTGGACAGCATCGTGAGATCGACGCCGAGCTTGGCGAGCGCTCGGCGCCATTTGTGCTCGTGATCGGGATCGAAGATGATCGCATTGTCGGCAGGGACCGACAGCCAGCCATTGGCCTGGATCTCGGCATCGAGCTGACCCGGAGCCCAGCCGGCGTAGCCGAGGGCAAACAGGCTCTGGCGCGGACCCTGCCCCTGGCCGATTGCCCGCAGGACGTCCAAGGTGGCGGTGAGCGCGATATTGTTGTCGACGAGAAGCGTCGCCTCCTCGTTGTAGTCGGCAGAGTGCAGAACAAAGCCGCGGCCGCCTTCCACCGGACCGCCGAAATGCACAGGGCGCGAACCCGCGGCGCCGCTCGGAGAGATGTCGAGCTGGGCGAACAGCTCGCTCATCGTCAGCGACCCGAGCAGCTTGTTGATGACAAGGCCCATCGCTCCCGCCTCGTCGCTGTGCGCACAGATGTAGACGACCGACCGCGCAAAGCGCTGGTCTAGCATCTGTGGCATCGCCACCAAGAGGTAGCCGGTCAATGACATAATCCTGCCTCACAATCCAAGCCAGCGCCGATCGCGCGCTTCGCTCTCCGAAAGCTATCCATCTGTACAGGTATTTCCTTGGCGGTTCGCGTCCAAAAAGCCGCGTTGGGCGGATCGCCGGTGGGGTTTGCCCGACGATGCCTCTCGTGTTATCGCTCCGCCGCCCGAAACCACCCGAGGGATTCTCCAATGACCATTCAGGTTGGCGACAAGATACCGTCGGTGACGCTCAAACAGATGACCCCGGAGGGGCCGAAGGACATCACCACAGACGAACTGTTTCGGGGCAAAAAGGTTGCCCTCTTCGCGGTGCCCGGGGCGTTCACCCCGGCCTGCTCGCAGCGCCACCTGCCCGGTTATGTCGACAAGGCGAACGACATAAAGGCCAAGGGCGTCGACGAGATCGCCTGTGTCGCGGTCAACGATGTCTTTGTCATGACGGCGTGGGGCAAGGAACAGAGGGCCGAGGGCAAGGTGCACATGTTGGCCGACGGCAGCGGCGATTTCGTTCGTGCGCTCGGGCTCGAGCTCGACCTGTCCAAAATGGGGCTCGGCACCCGCTCGAAGCGTTATTCGATGCTGGTGGATAACGGCGTCGTCAAATCGCTGAACGTCGAACAGCAGCCCGGCCAGGTCGAAAGCTCCGGTGCGGACGCAATGCTCCGGGCGCTTTAGGTCTCACAGGCTGCGAGCGCTCTAGCTCGCTTCGGCGATGCGGGCCCTCGCGATGGCGTCGGCCCGCTCGTTTTCCGGGTGACCGGCATGGCCGCGCACCCATTCCCAATCGACGACGTGTTGGGCAGCAGCGGCGTCGAGCCGTTGCCAAAGATCGACATTCTTGACCGGCTGCTTGTCGGCGGTGCGCCAGCTTCGGCGCTTCCAGTCGTGAATCCATTTGGTGATGCCGTCGCGCAGATATTGGCTATCGCTGTAAAGCCGGACTCGGCACGGTCGCTTCAGCGCTTCGAGCCCGGCGATTGCCGCCATCATCTCCATACGGTTGTTGGTTGTATTCGGGTCGTAG